>Ga0172373_10000350_pt1 | contig 75261 bp, 77 predicted proteins | sample Lak10m_2_FD_114546 | JGI IMG/M metagenome (GOLD analysis project Ga0172373, IMG submission 114546) | Freshwater microbial communities from Kabuno Bay, South-Kivu, Congo - kab_092012_10m | ecosystem: Environmental > Aquatic > Freshwater > Lake | place: Democratic Republic of the Congo...
ATTATGCGTCATTATGCGTCATTATGCGTCATTATGCGTCATTATGCGTCATTATGCGTCATTATGCGTCATTATGCGTCATTATGCGTCATTATGCGTCATTATGCGTCATTATGCTACTTAGTCTCATAAATATGCCATTATCTCATATCTCATATCCCATACTCCGCTGTCGGCAGGGCAACACTGTTTCATACCTACTACCTACCTAACTGGCCGAAACCTGCGCTCGCCATGATGTGAGAATGTATCTTTTGTAGACTGTCGACTGCCTGTGCAAAGAGAGGGGGAGGACCGTGTTCATGACCATGACGATGAGCAAAAGCGCTACCACCACCCCACGCAACCACCTTTGCCGACCTGAGTCACGACGAATCGCGCGGGCTTCATAGTACGCCGTGTACGCCCACAGGACAATGTTGCAAATCGTCAAAACGACCCATGTCGCCGTCTGCCACGGGGGGATCAGTATGCTATGCCACCACGACATCTCCAATCTGTACACGACGATTGTCAACAATAGCGCGGATACAAGCGACAGGATCGTACGCCCATAGCGAAAAACAGTGTTGGCGGTCTTGTCTTTCAGGCGCACGACCTGAATGATTAACCATGTGCAAATGATAGTCGTGATGAATGTTGTCCATGTCATTAACGACATGACGACATTGTCGCACCATCGTCGAGCTTCCACTTTCCCCAAGACAGATGTGGGATGTGGCGCCAACTGGCCACCGTGGATAGCCACAGACGGCGACAGCAAAAGGCTTGGAAGAACCGATGTCGACGCCACTCCCACGTTCCGAACGACCACTTCTTGCGCCTGGTCCATGACGTCCAGTACGCACCGAGTGCGCGCGGTCAGTCGCCCCCTCCAAACCCTCATGCATCCGCTCATAAATGAGTGGGCGGACCGCTTGTTGATGCTGGTTGGTGTTTCCAACAACAGACCGAGGACAGTGGGCATTCGCAACAGGAAGTACATGGTCCAGAATGCGGCATCACTGCGAGCCTGAAATCCGTCAGGTAGCAACGCACTCCAGTCACTGTCGAGATATGCAAGTGTTGTCATGTCGGGCACCCTCAACTTGAGGTTGTCCTGTATGATGCGCTGGTTGTCCGAGTCGTACCTGGCTATGGACCGGGTGTACCAGTTTATCCACTCGCTGTCAGCTCGTAAACATTTGCTGTACAGCGTATCCAGGACAGTCGTCGACATGTTGGTGAGAACGACATGCTCGTAATAGTAAGTACGTTCATCTCCGGGCACGTCTGCAGGTTGATCGATTAGGTAAATGAAGGGGAATATTTGCCGTCCATTTTCATAGTTGGCGACGGGAAGGATGGTCAGCAGGGGGATGAGGTAGTTACGCAGGAGATCGTTTGCAAAGTCCAGGAGTTCTGTGTCTGAAATTCTGCTTTCTCTGGGCGCGCAGACACGACTCAATGTGATGGCCGACTGGTGCGATCGCGGGGTTTTTTGGCGCAAAAACACGAGAGAAAGCAAGAAGAAATGTTTGTACGCTTGGTTGTACTTGAACAACCACAACTGCACGTCCTGTTCCATGAACTCGACCAGACCATTACCGGTCTTGCCCTCCGCTCCTGCCCGCATCAATTTGAAGGATAGGGAGAACAGCCACGTGCTCGCGCACAAATAGTTCAACATGTTGAAGACGTATCTGTAAATTTTGCTCATAAAGTTGGTCCTCAGAGGCCCTAAATGCTGCGGATTCAAGGAGTACTCCCTGATGTCGCTCTCAGTCCAATGGTAGAACGACCTTCCCAAGACGATTGTGAGTCGCGGACCCTCCCTATTGGCATCCCTCGTGATTTCCTGCGCGTTCGTAATGCCCATCTCGCGGGGGAATAAAGTTTTCAGATCCCTGGTCGGCGCGGTCGGGCCAAAGAGGATGCGTTGAACGTCTTCTTCGTGGCTCACACCACGTCCTTTGAGAAACGCCCGAACTCGACCTATGAACTCCATTATCCATCCATGTATGGGTACTGCAATGGGCGCTAGCGGATTTTGTGGTTGAGACACGAAATGATTCTGCACCCACGCGGACAATGAATTTTCAGTGTGTCCGAAATTCGTCAGAGCGTGGTTACTGAGCACCCCAACGTGGTTGTTCAGCATTGGCTCGAGAGTCTCAGACCACAACGATTCCTCACCTCCTTCTGACTCCCCTGGCATCATGTGGACCTGTGCCGTCGCCATGTCACAAACGGTCAAAATGATGGATCGCGGTTGGTCCGTCACTCCGGGAAAAGTCGTGGCCATTTTTTTTTCAGAACTGATATCGATCGTTTTGAATCACCATCACAAAATATAATTCATGATTGACAATAATAGTTCACCAGAGAAAATCGTATTAGACGGGATCCACTGAGGCCGAGGACGAACCGTACGCTTTTTGAAAGGTGAAGTAGCACTTATCGTTATCCGCTGTGCCCACCACTGGCTTGCCAATGGTGTACTCGGGAATCATGGTGGCCGTTGAGCCTGCAGACGCGTCCTGTGCCCCGCTATCCCGGTTGCCGGAAAAGGCTGTCGAGTTGGTGGCGTACGAGGACTGATGTGCTGGTGACGGTGAGGAAAAGTGATGGTCGTAAGACTCATCCGCTTGTCGTACGGTGTCCAGTTCTCGTTGCACGAAGCTCGTCTTTCGTTGCAGTTTGTCATAAATGTCTTGCAAAAAGTTTTGAATGGCGTGCACTTCGTGCAAACCGTCGTACCTCATGAAGGGCGACCCATTGACGTACAGAACCAGGTCGGGAACGTACCGAATGGGAGAGATGGTGTTTTTGGAGTTTTCGACGACGTCCATATTGAGACTGACGTTGAACATGGCGAACGTGCACCCCGTCACTCGGGATGGCAACTGCTTGAACTTGGACATGAGCGGACCGCAGTAGGGGCAGTCGGTGGAGTAAAAGAGCACGAGTGTCAGGCCTGGGTATTCGTTGTTTCCCTGGCCAAGGCAGAGCATGTTTCCGCGCTCGCCAGTGCGCAGGACGAGGTCCGCAGAGTTGAGGAAGCGAATGCCACTCATTATCGTTACTGACTTGTGTTCTGTGTGGTTTCTGTTTTTTCAAATTGTGCCAGTGTTTAATAAAACTATCATGACGACGACGACAACAACAACGCCACTGGTCATCGACCAACATCCGGGGCCCGTCACCGTCTACAGCCTCCTCCGCCTGGAGAACACAGGCCTCGTCCGCACAAACCCGAGTCACGCTTACCCATCGGCACTCCACGCCTTTTACATCCCCTTTCTCGCAAACCGCAACGAGCAGATGCAGTGCATCGCCATTCCGAGCGCACACGACATGATGCCCACCTTTGTCCAACTCGACCACAAACAGTTCCACGACCAAACACGGTCCGCCCTGACGACGTGGTGGACTGACGTGTTTAACGGAACAATCAGGGTGGACTTACCAGCCCGATTCATCAAGGAGTGCGAGAAGGAGACGGGTATCACGCTGGCTCAGGCACACGGATCCCACGGTTACTTCCTGGACCAGGTCTTGAACGCTCTGGGCCCACAACGGGTCTGCTTCCAAGTCCAGCACGACCCCCTCCGCACCTTGGGCATCTCACCCTGTCAGCACGATCCGACCATCTACGAGGGCTGGAATCTCGCGGGGATCGTTCTCCGCGACATGGCGATGCGCCGAAAGCCTCTTCCCAAGGACCTCTTTGAAGACTGGCAACTGATTCAGTGCATCGTTTCCCTCAAAGACTTGTTTCTGCGCCAATTCGTCGATTTGGTCGCCTGGGAGGGCAAGTCCGTGCAGGAAATCGCTGCGTCCCTGCACATCGACCAAGTGGACGCCAGCTTGTGGAGGACTGGATGGATGCAGAACGATCTCAGGAACGTCGTCGGCACGTGGTATCGACCGGAACACGAGGACCATGACTTGTTTCAGAACGAGAAGCGATATCCGCTCAATCTGGCCTCATTCATCATGCAAAAGTACATTGGCGCATTCCTGCTCCAGAGAGACCAGTACCTGTCCAATATCGCGTTCCCTCGCTTCCTTCTCGAACTGTACCCGTCCGCATGGGTTCGCGAGGAGGCGCAAAAGAGTCCGTCCAGCACGCCCACAGAGGTGGACTTGCTCAAAAACATTCATCACCAACTCCGCCATCTCGCCCCTGAGCAGAGCCAGACGTTGTTCCGCCAGTTCATCAACGTCATGACCAAAAAGAAGTACACCTTTCGCAATCCTGACGTCCATGCAAAAGTCGTCCAGCTCCTCTCGCCCCGTTGGAACGAGGACGGACTCAAGGCGCTTCAAGGCTTCATCCCCAGATACTACCGGCTCGGTAGCCCCGACCAAACGCTTTGGACGCCCGTCTCCAGTTATCCGCCCTTGGTCCTACACCAAACGCAGGTGGCGCGCATATTGGCGACCGGATTCTCCCCAGAAGCGGTCATGCACGCGTACATTCCACGACCAGGCGGATCACATCGGGAAGGCAATGAATACATGACAGTCACCAATTCTTTGACCTACCTCGTCGCCCGCCTGCTCGCGTTTTACGAAAACCCCACGCACCCCTCCTTCGCGGACGCCTTTGACCAGATCACATCCAACGGAACCATGACGCCACAGACGCTTTCCCTGAAGCGAAAAATACTTCCCCAGTGGCTCGCCCAGCGCAAGAAGGAGCACCTCCAGTCCGTTCTCCAGAAAGTGGTCGAAGAACATTCACTTCTCCGACGCTTGCTCTGGACACTGCCGTCCCTCGGGTGGACAGACCTACAACTCGTGTACGCCGATCCGGTCCTCAACGACAACGCGGGCGCCAACTACCTCGCTGCATCCAGAAGCGCGCGCACCAAGTTTGCAGACGAGTACAACCAGTGGTCCTGGTTCATCAAACACGCCCCACCGAACGTTCTTCAGAAGTGGGCGTTCGAGAGCGTCGACTTGGCGTTCCAAACGATCACCGCCTTTGCCCAGCAACGCAAAGCGTGGCACGCTGTGCTCACCGCGGTAGAACCCGTGCATCGCTTGAGCCTGGACCAGGCCTTCATGACACTGTTCTGTCCCAATGGGGAGCAGTGCACCTTTATTCCACTCCTCCCCCTCCTCTCCACGACGACGACTAGCGCGTCTGTGCCCTCCGCAAACGCCACGTCTCCGCTACCGTGGCCATCGCTGAGGACGGACAACGTGGCAAAGTTCATCCTCAGTGGATGGCTGCACGACATGCAACGCGTCAATGATAGTCAATGGGTGGTGGACAACATTGAAGCCAGGATGCGCAATCAACAGGTGCCATTGCGAATCATCTTTTCTCGCTGGATCCAGTGGTGGCAACGAGCGGTCCAAGTCATTTCCCAGATTGTGCCCGTGGACGCTACTATCCTCAAGGGCGTGTTGCACAGTTTGATAGTCGGGCACGTGGGCGACGCCGATAAGATGCGTTGCGTCCTCTCTCGCTACGACGTGACGGCGCGGAAACTCAGCGAGGCACGCGACCGACGTAGCAAGAGTGCCAAAGTGCAGGCGCTCGTCCTCGGCCTCATGCCCGCGACGGCCCAAACTGCCTTGTTCGAGGCCTTGGGCACTGTGTGGGACGTCAGTAAGGAGTGGCGCCTGTGCACACTCGTGGCGCTGTGCGTCCTCACGAGTGTGCAGTATCAGCGACGCCTTCCGTAATGATTGCCTGCATGGCGTCCACTATAAAGGCGCGACTGCCTGGGTCCGGAAAGGCTCGGTGAACGAGGTCCATTTGCGTGCGCGCGTTGATATGGACACCCTGTGGCCACGACGTCAAGACGTCTGTCCGCTTCGGCACGATGGTGATTTCCGGACGTCTGCGGGCAACACTGACTGTGCACAGATTGACTTTCGACAATGATCGCAACAAGCCAGCATCGCGATCGGCCACCGCCCTTTGCAGGATGTCTTTTTGGTCTTGGCTGGATTTTCCGGGCAGTTGGTGCAGTGCCACTTTGAGGAAAATGTTCCACAAATCCATGGTTTGTAGGTGGAACAGTACTGGCACAGTGGCCCAGTCCATGATGAAGTGATGATGCTGTGTCCAGTCATAGCAAGATCTCGCCTGGCCGGATGGAATGTACACATGACCGCCTACGACCGTGTACGTTCCGGGTGGCGTGTGGAAGAAGTGGGGGCATGGTGCGCAAATGTCGTGGCTGAGGCGAACCATGCTCTTGATGAAATAGAAATTGTTAAAGGTGTACCACGGTTCTTTGGAAACCATGTCGATCGGCTGGGGGTGGGGCGTGGCGCCGAGGTGGTCCACAAAGATCCACGGAAATTGGAACTGCGAGATGCTGGCAAACAAGTGCTTGAAATGGTGTTGCTCCTTTTCCTCCAGAAACTGTGGAATGGTGCGTCCGTTCAACCAGAGGAACTCGTCGCTGTCAAAGGACAGGAGCCACGCGTTCTCCCCGCGCAAGTTGTACTGTCGCTGTATCAAGGGCAGGAGTTGGCGAAACACGACATCTGGATTCTGGATTTGATCATGATGATCGGCGTGGAAAAGGGAAACGCCTCCCCGAAACCATGCTGTGCAAGAATCTACAATGTGGTGGAGCGCATTGCGGTCTTTCACCGTCAGGGGGTGCAAGAGGAGAAGAAATACGTGCGAAACATCCAAGGCGTGATAGTGAAAGAGAAAGGACTCCAGGTGTGGCAAGTCAACCGCTGTCACCCGCGACGCCAGAACGATCATTGGCTTGGTCATGTGTGAAAATGAAAACGACTTGAATTAAATCCGTCGTCTATCTCTACCTACAACAAAAGCGGAAATTAAATGTTTCATTTCCGATGAAATGTAACAACACAAAGAATTGGGTTGAGAACGATTGAGGTGATCCGAATCCTACAAAGGTATGCCTGTATGCCTGCCTGATGCTTGTTTTTAGAAAAATCTGCGTAGGAATAAACAAAATGTCTGCTGTGCTATGGTTTCAGGTGTATTTGGACAGCGGAAACTTTTACTCTCAATCGCAAAAGTTGACTACCGATAACGCCTTGTCGAACATTGGCACTAACGCGCAGTTATCCACTTTCTGTCCCTCGGCGTGGTTTGCCAACTTTTGGGACTCCGCCACGACGTGCGGGTACAACCAAACATGCAGTGTTTCCTGCAGCAATACGGCATGCTGTGGCAACAACAGTGTCGCCCTGAATGCATGGCTTCCCGCTGAACCTAACGGTAGCTGTAACGTGCATTGTAACGCCGTCAATACTACAGGGTCCGGCTGTGAGAATCTAACATACTGCACCGGCAGCGGAAAGTGCAATTGCGCGGGCGGAAGCACCCCTGTCAATTGCTCCTACTACGCCAATTTCAATTGCTACCTACCCAATACCTTTCCCAACTCCATGTCTGGCGTCCCGAATCCTACCCTCACGTTTAAGCAGTTTGACACCAACACCGGACAGCCCAACTATGTGTGGTACACCGCAACCTACCCCACTGCAGAAATCACCACACCACAGCAAGTCCAAACGCTCGTAGACTTCTTCGGTAGCAAGACCCAAAACTGCCCATCCACGTACGCGACGCAGAATGACTCGACCCTTCAACTTTTGTTGGAGCAGGTGTGCGCGACATCGACCCAAAACTTCAATCAGGGCGTCTGTGCAACTTACTGTGGCGTCGGCGCCACGACGACGGGTACATTGTCCCAAACCTCAATCGCAACCGGCGCCAACAACTGCCCCACCGCCTACGCTTCCTACTGCAACTCTCCCAACACGTTCACTAACAATACGTGCATGACCTGGTACAGCGCCTCCGCCGGTAACACCGGTCTCTCCGCAGGCGCGCCAGCGTACACCGTGCTCACCACGCAGTGCGACAATGACGCCTTTTTCACCCCGCCAACAGACCCGAACGGCACGTACCCCGAGGGCGTGTACACGATTAGTCCTTCTGCACCTCCGGTGTGCGGGTGCTTTTACCCACCGCAAGTGCCAGAAGCCTATTACACGGCGCTCAACAACGCCTACCCCGGCATCGTCGCGACACAGAGCGCTGAAATCCAGTGCAACTTCCCTCCGTGCTCCAATGTCCAAAGCGCGCAACAACTCTTGTTGGGATCCAATACTTGTCCATCCAGCAATCTCACCAGTTGTGTCAACTATCTGACGCTGGAAAACTCCAACGTATCGGGTGGCGTAAACCAGACCAACGCATGCACGCTGACAGTCACTGACACCACTACGACGAACAACACTGTCATTGCTGAAACCCCTGCACCCGCGTCCAGCAACACCCAACTCCCCGTGACAAGCTCTAGCAATGCCTCATCACAAGCTTCCACTGACCAGCCGATGGACGATTCGTTCTGGATGAAGCAACCATTGTGGGTCTGGATAACTGTTCTTCTTGGATTTTCGGGACTTGGACTGTTGGGCCTACTTTTGGCCAAAAAGTTGCGCGCGCAACCACCACAGGCTTAGAAAATTGACAAAACAAATCTAAAGTCAGTCAATGTGGAGTACTTACTTATTTGTGCAAAACACTTGCTTGACGGAGAACGCATCATCATTTGTTTGCGTCTACTACTACTGCAGGCGACCATTGATATACTTGATATATGCATCACTCATCCAACGTGGCGGAGGAACTGGCCAAGGCTGTTTGCAAAATCGACGCGCTGATGGAGCCCAGCGACCTTTCGGAGCAACTGTATCGCATCCGGCGAGGTAGACTCCCAGATCTGACTGCAATGGATCAAGACGAGCAACTCGCCAAGTGGCTGGGCATACGCCGACCCATCAGCGTCGCAGCCGCCAAGGCGATCATGTCTGCCATGGAAGAACGAGTGGGCGTCTACAACTACGTCACGCTCATCAATACGGAAAAGTGGTGCGTGCGCTACTGCTTTGCGCCATGGCTTCTCAAGCCGGACAGCCGATTCAGCATTGGACTATGCTACCACGGCCGATACGGCGATGCCCCCATGCGAACCGAGCACATTCCCTTTTTCGTGCACAAGCATCCATAAATTATAGATTCCAGATTCACTGCTATAAGATGATGATTGTTCTACATAAACATTTATAAACATTTATAAACATTTATAAACATTTATAAACATTCCAGATAATTCGAAACCCACTATAGTTTTTTACTTTCATGATTGTTGCACCCAAACTCTTGTCGTGGCTCGTCATGGCCGCATCCGTCATTGCGTACCCTACCACCATCGCCACCGCGTTCCAACCCACGCCCAACCAGCAACTCCTCGTCGACGCGCTTCGCGACCGCGCGGTCACCGTCGTGGTCGCCACGGGCATGGCGGGGACGGGAAAGACGATGCTTGCGTGCACCCACGGCGCGTCCCTCGTGCAGAAGAAGCAGTTCAAGCAACTGGTCCTCACCCGGTCGGTCCGGAGCAGCAGCGGCAAGGAGGAGATTGGTCATTTGCCGGGCAGTCTGCAGGAAAAGATGGCGCCATGGGTCGCGCCAATGATGGAGTATATCAAGAACGCCGAAGAGGCGTGTCCGCTCTCCAAAGTGCATATCGTACCATTGCAGTTCATGCGCGGGTACACCTTTCGCGACTCATTCATTATCGTGGACGAGTGCCAAAACATTCCAGTCGACATTTTTCGGATGCTCCTCACACGCCTCGGCGAGCGGTCCAAGTTGGTGCTCGTCGGCGACCCCAGCCAGTCGGATCTCAGTGCACACGAGCACAGCGGTCTTGCACACTTTATCGCCCGCATACCGCTCGAGACCATGCCTGAGGTGCAGTGGATCCGTTTCACACCAGAGGACTGCAGACGCCACGCGCTTATCCCACGACTTCTCGCCTGCTACGATTCCGCTTGACCTCGGCGTCAGCAGTGCTCAACTGATGACAGTGTTTAGAAAAAGACTTTTCTAAATCGCATGGTAGCAGTGGGATTCGAACCCACGAAGCCGAAGCAAGAGATCTTGAGTCTCTCCCCTTTGACCAACTCGGGAATGCTACCTACCACTCACCTTCTTACCTACTTGTTTATTCAAAGATTGGCTTTCCTTAAATATCAAACGCCACCTCCACCTTGCTGGGCCTCTGCTTTGCGTCTCTTTTTCTGCCGTTGTTGCTGGGGTGGATTCTGCAGCACCAACGGAGGAGGGTTGAGTCGTTGCCACTGTTGCCTTTGCTTGCTTCGCCGTTGCTGTTGTTGCATTTGAGGCCCTTCCCTTTGCTGTTTCGCCCTCTGTTGGGCGTGCTCTTGGGCTAATCGGTCGACCAATCTTCCGAGGAGGGAGTCGGGAAAGTTTTGCTCCGCTGGAGATTTGTACTTGCGTACCGTGAAACTGATTCGCCAAATGCTTCTCATGAACTCAGTGAACAGCGCATTCGCCCGAGCCACTGCGTCCGCGTCGTAACCCCGACCACCATGGGTGAGAGTGAAACGGCGCATGAAGCGGTCACGGGTTTGCCGTAGAGTGGGAAAGGATCGCAGGGCGGGCAGGCATCTCTCGTAAAAGAGTTTGAGATTGAAGTGCAAAGATCTCTCAAGTTCCTGCCTCACGTGCTGTTGTTGAGGATTGGCCATGGCTTGCATGATTTCAGCGATTCTGTCCACGAGTTCGTTGCAGTCGACAGAGAGCTTTGCCGGCACCCCGATTTCCGCTCCGCGGAGGTATCGCGGTATGGATTTCACAGACGTCAATGACATGATGGTAATCTTTATGTAATCTTTATGTAATGTTTGTTTTATTTTTACATTGGCACTCGCCCCATCATTGATCGGGTCAGGCTGCTAAAAGTTTTAAAGTGCGGGTAAAAACAAATTACAATGGCAGAGTCGGTTTCACGGAATATTGTCTTGCTGGAGGAAACCTGGTGCTTCTGCAAACTATTATCGTGGGGATTCCTGCCCATGATCGTGTTGCAAATCGTACTGCAAGTGGGCCTCATTGTTCGACAGCGTCGACGACAGAAACGCGTCGTCGTCACAGTGGCCCAGCACGTGTGTGGCGCGCTCACTCTTTTCGCTGCGCTGGGACTCGCGTGGTGCGTGCACCGACTGGTCACCATGCTTCAAACGGACCTGACCAATGTGCCGTTGGACGAAACCAAGTGGAAGACCTGGCTTCATCTCAAGCAAGCCACGTGCAACACGTTTCTCATAACCGCCGCAAGTCTCCTGACGGCGCTCACTTGCCTCATCGCGTATCCATTCCTGAGCCACGTCGCACGCGTCCTAGCCCTGGTCTCCATGATTCTGAATGGAGCGATGATCGCAGGTGCCGTGCACGCATGGCTCTACGCGACAAGTTCCTGGACGCTGGTGGTGAACCACCTCGACCGGCTTTACTGGTGCGCTCGTGCAGTATCAGACTTGCCGAAAGCAGATAATATGTTTCTAGACACATTGTCCAATGATTGCATCCAGGTCGACGATGAACTCGATGGTCTCAAGTTGGGGTTTCAATACAACGTCATCACCGTCTCTTTGCAACAAGGAGATGCATACTACAGTCTGGCACCCATCTTTGAGACTGCAGACTTGTGGGCAACAGGGATCACCACCATGTCCTTCAGGGGCGCCTTCCCCATGGCGCGCGTCGTTGCGTGCATGAAGCGTGAAGCAAGTCGGACAACTAGCACTGCACCTATACTGCAACGAGGATGGCGCCAGGTGCGACTCTTGGAAATCAGTGACGGAGATTACGGAATCAGTCTCATCAAGCCGCCGACGCAAAGCGCTCACCTGTTGAAGGAAGTGGTCGACAACTTTGAAGGGATCTTTGCCCTTTTGACTAATATCAAGACGACCCTTGCACGGTTGTCGATCAAAAACATGGGCCTGACGTCCAGAGTCGATAGCAGTGGTAGACCAACTGTAGATAACGTGCTGCGCGTCATTCCCGACTTTACAAACCTGGACTCTCTGGACTTGAGCGGTAACCGGCATCTGTGTTTCGATGGCCACGGTTACGCGTGGAAAGCCATGCATGGATTGCTCGATATCAATGCATACACCATCTCTCGTCTGAAACTCGAAAACTGCGGTCTCAATCACTTACCAAATGACGAATTCATAAAGATGTGCGACGACCTGCGTCACTTGGCTGGAAAACATTTAGACTACGTGGACTTTGGTCTGGAACCGCTGACACCATGGCAACTCCAGCAGTTGAGAAACGCCATGCCAGAATTATGTTGCATGACGTCTAATATAGGGATTCCAAGCCCACCACGTGTCGTGTTGCAAAGTTGCTCGAAATAATGATAGGGTCGAAAAAAAAGTGCAGAATGGCTTCGGGTCACTTTGTACGAGCCTTTTTGGTTGTCCTCTGTCGTTGTTGCTGACTGCTGACCTCCTGTGCACCGGCGCCGCCTCGTTGCAGTGGTGCTGCTGCTGCACGCTGTTGCCGACGTGGCGGGCGTGCCACCAGGGGCGACGGCAACGCCAGGGGACTCATGGGCGCGGGCGGGGTCACCATGTCGGGAGCCCGGGCTACCTGCGCGCCGCCACGCCTCGTCGCGGAGTAGTAGTAGTGGCGCGCTAAGGTCCTTGCATCCACTGGCGCGACAAATGGTGGACCAACAGCGCTGGCGCCACCACCACCCAGGGCGTAATGAGGAGGCGGGACAAACGGGCGACCATCAGCCGTGGCGCCACCAGTCAGCACGTAGTGAGGGGGTGCCATAAATGGTGGCGACGAAACGTGTTGCATGGGCACCAGAGGTCGTACATGCTGCGGTCGTGCTTGCCGTCCGACGATGCGAGGCGGATTCTGTAGCAAGTGTCGATGCATGGCAGTCGCCTGTTGCCTGTTCCGCTGGTTTTGTTGAAGGCTCTGTTCATGCTGTCGGAGGATTCTGGTAATTTGTTCATCGTCGGATGATGATTGAGCCATTGGCAGGTAGAGGATTCGCTGGCACTGACTGAGATCAGGTTTTATTCATGTTTGAATATATTTTATTTGCAAACATGACATGTATTTTTCATGTATTTCATCTATTTCTTGATATCATGCACAATATCAAGAAACGTTCGTAAGGCTAGAGGAAATACCAAGACTTGAGTCGTGCTTCTTTTGTCCTTCAATGACTAGTTATGCACCCGGATAGGGGCCTGCTTGCGCTGCCGGTTGCGGTGAATGACCTTTTGCATCAACCGGTCCTGCAACTCGGTCCGCTGTTGGATCGTGTTGTTGTGGAAGGCGCTCTCTGCCAGGTTGCGCACCTCTGCGTTGGACAAATGTTGGGGCTGGTAGGCACCACTGGACGCGAGTTCGGGGATGAAATCCACCTTGGTTTTCGTGAGATAGTTGTACTGACGGTGCGCATTCACGTCATCGTAAAAGAAGCGCGGTTGTCCAGTCATTTCGTCAATGTAGTGCCGATAGGACGTTCCGTAGCCGGTGAGACGCGGGTCGTAGATCGTGCGAGGATCAAGCGTACCAGTCACCTGTGGCCCGCCCTTGTGCTGATAGTGTTCGACTTGCGACGACGTGGGGAGCACGCTGACGTCCCGGTACGGAGAATGGGAGGCCTTGACAGATCCATCTCGCACCGTTCTGGCGAACGAGACGGGGTCCATTTCCACAAACGCCTGTGCATCAGTGCCCGGAATGTCGACCAACTCGGTGGGAAGGTGGGGTTGAGTGAAGGAGATGCCCAGGTTGGAGTTCATGGCGTCTGTGACATTGACGTTGGAGTACGCCACGAGTCCCGGTTGCAGGAGCGTCGTGTTTTGCTCGGCGTTGTACCGGGTAGAGTTGCACAGGCCCTGTTGCTTCGGGGGAAAGTTTACGGGAACTTGCTGTGCCTGATTCTCGGGGAAATATCCGTACGGGGCATTCAGCATGCTCTCCTGGATGCGGTCCGCAACGGGCACAGAGGCTGTCGGATGCGGATAGCAAAAATTGCTGCCCGGTAACTGATGCACTGGAGTGACCGCACGACCAGCGCATGCACGGGTGCGACGGCTGTCGTCCGCGTGAGAGTCGAAGCGCTGAAACGCCTCCTTGGTGGCAGCACGCCCGCCAGATGGATCACCGCTCGACGATGCACAGGCGCCCGGGATGAGGCCATGCGTCCGTGTGTCCGCCTCGCAATGGCCAGATGTCTCGAGGTAGCCGTTCAAAATGTACTCCTGGCTCCGCTGACTGTTGATCCCCGAGGGGACGAAAAAGCTGTCGCTGGACCACACGTCCGTGTCGAATAGACGGTTAGGGATGATGGGCGTGTTGAGCGTTTTGGGGTTTTGCCGGCCGGCCAGTTTCTGATTACGCGTGGCGTACTCTGGTCCGACTGGCTGAAATCCGCAATTGTCTGGGTTAGGGTAGATCATCTGCCGGGTCTGGGCCTTGGAGATGATGGACGGATTTGGCGAGTCTGGTGGGATAGTGATGGTAGAATCGCATGGTGCTACGATAATGTCAGGGCTGGTGTACTGACTCGATAAGGCATAGTTCTGCTCTCGGTGCAGCATCGCAGGTGGGACTTCAAAGTCCTCCCGCAGGGCAGGCGGAGCGCTGACGGCGCTGTTGTTACTCGGCGCCCACACCATCCATCCAACCACCACACCGACCAGAAGGAAGGGCAGTATCGACCGAGCATCCGATGCAACGTCGCTCAGTATGGACGTCTTACCCAAGCACAAATGGGGGGGAGGCGTGTGGCAATACAATAGCGCAAAAAATACTGCAAGGAGCATCACGGTGACCAAGCGGTTATTCGCCAGAATCATCATGACAAGAGATAATCGTTACAAATGCCCGTTTTATATCGCATGAAGATATTAAATTTACTACTCCGAACTATCCATCCACCGACTGACGCCTCCCGCACCCATGTCAAACGTTTCACTCCTTCTGTTCACCATCTCGCTTTTGACATCACTCATGATTGTCGGTTTCCTAATGGTGGCCGTCCTACGTCGCTACCTTCTATCTGCACGGCCATTCTGGACTTTGATAGTAACCAGCCTAATCGCTCTCGTCCTGATGGTCGTTCTTGCAAGGAGCGATAAACAGCTAAGGCGCTCCAAAACGGTCGCCATCGTCATGCCCGTCGCCATCTCTATTTGGCTGATTGGCCAATTGTTCATGCTGTCACAGTGCATCTTGGAACAGATGCGCCGATCCAGCGTGCGTACGCTGGCTGTAGCCGTCCCGACAATGGATATTCCAGCTGAACAACGGCCACTTCCGGTGGCGACGGCCAGTCGACTTCGTTTCGCGCAAGGCGACCACCCGCAGAACAAGTCCAGGAGATCCACGACGTGCAAATGGTCTGACATGCATTTCCTCAGTCCGGGGATTCACCAAAAATATTACGACTTTCCACAGCATCTGCACGTCCTGGCGCGAAAACCGTACAAGACCAAGGAACAAATCCGTCAACTGCTGAACGCTCAATACCCCGGATATACGCAGCAAATGTATAATAGTAAGATCTGACGACCTCTGAAAAATGAAGACGGACCGCGCAAACGCCTTTCAAAAACTCTTGCTCTTCGCTTCAACATCTTCTTTGCGTTACCATTATCCATTCTTTGGAGAAACTTCTAAACCGTATAAAGCATATAGTGCATTCCGTCTTTTCAACCGACACATGAGCACGGATACTCCCTGGATTGAACCTTACGACAAGTTTTTGGAGCAAATCAACTCGTTGAAGGAATACGCCCGCGCGAGGGCACTGGTCAACAGGAATGTAGGCTTGCCATCTGATGTTTCTGAACAAATCACTGCATTCATCCTGCGTCACAATGGCGACTACACCTGTCGAAAACCGAGAATAGGCGATTTGGAATCTGATACCCAAGGCAAAATCGAAGTCAAGAGCTTCACCACTGACGGAGCCACCTCTTTCGGGTCCAAAACCAAATGGGACGTTTTATACTTCCTCGACGCAAAGCGGTGGCGAGACGACTGGTATCGCTTGTACCGCATCCCCGTACCCCACGACAGCATCATCTGGCAAGAACTGGAATTCAGCAAAGACTCCACCTTTGCGCAAAAGATTGAGACGCAACACGCGCGCGCGACCCCTGTTCGACCGCGAACGCAGTTCAGCAACATTTGCGCACAATTATGCACCAAAGACCCCCGTCTGTGCGAGATTGTCTTTGAGGGTCACCTCACGCGGGAAATCTGTGCGCCTACCCAGTCACCAGCTCCGGCACCCGCTGACGACAAGCTGCGCATGGTGGACCTCTGCGCAGGCACAGGGGCGTTCTCCATCGCCTTCCAGTCCTGCGGGGTGCGTCCTGTCTTTGCCAATGACATGAGCGTGACTGCCGTGCGTCAGTATGAACTGAATCTCCGGAATCACCCCATCACTGCAGGAAACCTCCTGGAGATTGACGTCGCGACAATCCCAGCGCACGACATCCTCACCGCTGGGTTTCCATGCCAGCCCTTCAGCGTGGCGGGCGAGAAGAAGGGGTTCGAGGACAGCCGGTCCAACGTCTTTTTCAAGATTCTCGAAATCATCCAAGTCCACCGTCCCGCCTGCGTGCTCCTCGAGAACGTCAAGGGGATTCTCACACACGACCCCTTTCCCTCTGGCAATCGCGACGACAACGCGACGGTGCCCGATTGCCTCCGCGGTTTCAAACGTGTCGGTAGGACAATCACGACGATTGTCCAAAGCTTGGAGAAGGAGCGATATGGCGTGCAGGTCGCCCTGTTCAACACCTCCGTCGTCACCGGCATCCCGCAACACCGGGAGCGCGTTTTTGTGATTGCTTTTCTTGATCAAAAATGCACTATCCAACTCGACGTGTCTGCGCAACCCAAACGGCCCGTGACAGACTTTCTGGACAGTACCATCGCCCCCAAGTACTACTACAGCCCGAGCACCTGCAAACGCGAAATATACGAGCAAATCGCTGGCACTGTCAAGGAGCCAGGCACTGTCTACCAGTACCGACGGACGGCAGTGCGGGAGAACAAGAGCGCGGAGTGCCCCACGCTGACGGCCAACATGGGCGCCGGAGGCCACAACGTCCCCTTGGTCCGTGACGCCTGGGGCGTCCGCAAATTGACGCCCCGCGAGTGCTTCCGGCTCCAGGGCTTCCCCGACACCTACCTCCTGTCACGCGTTTTGAGCGAGGGCAGTCTGTACAAGCTGGCGGGCAACGCAGTGACCCTGCCCGTCGTCCGCATGCTCGCCGAGCGCATCTCGGAAGCATTGCGGGGCGTTTCGTCAAGAAATAATGCCACCAACGCGTAAAAAAGAAGTACATATACAATAAACATCTATACACACATCTATACACACATCTATACACACATCTATACACACATCATGACACGCCGTAGGAAGTCGATTATGCCTCAGTGGAATCTCGGGCGCATCTCTCAGGCGGGACACCGATCGGCCGTGAACAAGGTGCTCACCGAACCAGAGATCCACCGTTTTGTGCAGGAGCACATTCATCCGGGCCCACAGATTATCACGATACCAGTCCCCCCTCAGCGACACGCCATCATGGTGGATGTGCTCCCCGACAAGGTCATGGTCTGCGACTGGAACGGCGCCTCTCTCCGGCATGGCAGACTCAAGGCTTGGAAAACGTACCGCGACGTCTTGACGGCAGTGGAGCAAAAGTTCCCGGGACGACCGATCCGGTTCTACCCCGTCGACGGAGACCTTCACGCGGCCGCCCTCGCGCACGACCACGCCATGGACGGCGGTGGGTGCTCCTTCTACCTCTTTGCGTGGCTCGCGAAACAGCCACAGTACGAAAATTACGCCGTGTGACAACAACGATGCTGTTCTATTTACTCACCAACGCACTAGCCACAACTACTCACTCGGTGAGGCTTCAGTCATCGGGAGCCAGGGCCTCGACGCATTCCGGATCTCCCAAGCAGTCTTCCAACGAATCCATGGCGAAGTCAGCAACCTGGTCACCGATATACACGGTTCCAGATGGGCACAGGCTCTGAGGAGACCCAGAGCCATTGTTCCATCCCACTTGAGTGTAGACTTGACTGTTGTCCAGTCCACACTGGTACGCGGACGTGTTGTTGGTGGGGAAGATGTATCCCTGCACTGTGCCTCCAGAATACGAGTCATTGATATACACGGGATAGTTGCTCTCATTGACGACCCTGAGATTGCAGTCACAACAACATGTTTGGTTTGCATTCACATTGACCGTCGACCCTGGAGGAACATTCGTGTTGAGTGTGATACTGGCGGGTGACTCCTCTGAAGCGCAACAAGGATTGGAAAAGTTGTCAACATAGGTCGAATAGTTAGCACCATTGCTGATCGTGGGCGCGTTGATGACACAGGCAGGAATACCAAATGTCCAATCTCCACAACCACACTGGCCCAAAGGCATCTGCGCCATGTCCCAATTAATCGTAATGGGTGGCGGGATAGCTGGAGGTGGCGGACATGGCTGAGGGGGAATGGAAGGAAAACACGCGGGAGTGGTGGAAGGGTTGGACGCGCTGAATAAGTAGTAAGGGCTGAAACTGCTTCCTGGCACTCCGAACGTGCCTTTTCCCTGTGGGGGGCCCACGCTATAAGAGGTTGCATCCATCCACCAGTACTCGGAAGTTGTCAGCGGAAAAGTTGCTGTCAAGATGGGTGTGTAAAGATTCGAGGGGCTGTCAGATGCGAGATTGCTTGAAGAAAGGTACATCATTTGGTTCTGGACGACGGTGCTGATGCACCAGCCTGGGGCGGAAGAGTCGAAGCTGAGGAACCACACCACTTGGGGCGGAGAGGTGGAAGTGGCAATCTGGGGAGTCCAATTCGCAGGGTCTTTGTATGCCTTTTCGTGGAGATTCGATTCGTTCATGAAGAAGAGAAGTTGCATGCCTTGCAAACACTGCTCATGTAGGTACTCTTGGTATAGAGCCTGCTGACGATGCAAGCATTGGTTGTGGTATTCGATCGTTTTTGCAATGCGTAATTCTTCTTGGGCTATTTGCCGTTTGTCAGCTTCCAGTAGACGTGTGGCTTCTTCCGCATTGATAATGTTTTTCATGCGATCAATGTAATCCATTTTGTCTCGCGTGTTGAACCTACCACTCTTGGATAAGTTTTCTCTTCCCCACAGGGGCTGACAATTTCGCCAGTTGAAGCACAGCAAAACTTGGACAGGGTCTGTGAGGTCGAATGCGCAACAGGGGATGATGTGGTCGATGTGAAAACCCATTTGCTTCACTCCGTTGGCATCGACATAGAAGCCGTATTTGGCCCATGACATGTCTGCGGAGAATTGTGACTGCAAGTGAGTCCTGAATTCCGCGATCGAACATCCCAAACAGTTTAGCAAACCAAATTCTTTCCTTTTACCGCGTTTTTTGAGAGCTTCAATGATGCGCCCGTGAATGGACTGACGTATTTTGTTTTGAATTGAGGGATTTTCGGTAGGATCTTTTGTTTCTCTTGCTTGCACACGTTTTTTTGCAAGACACTTTTTGCATGTGGATCGTAGTTTATCCCATGCGTTGTGTTTGTAATTGTAATTATCTAGTGGTTTCCAGCCACATTCGGGCACACTACACTCTTTTCCACAAACTCCATTCATCTCTACATGGTTTTTCCGATGTGCTGATGGCTGACCCACAACTTTACTCCTAATGCCATGTTGCTCTTTGTATTGCCTCCATAGAAACTGTCGTTCTGATGTGGGGAGGTGCTGATTCTCGTTATAAAAGATTCTGTAGAGTTTGATATGATCCTCATTAGCCTCCTTCCACGCTTTATTCATATTGATGGCTTCCTCCCGGCGCTTTTTCAATGCGCGCTGACTACGTGCTCGACATGGTGGGCATGTCGAGAACATTCGCGTCGTCTCTTGGTTGCGAAAGAGGGCGATCGCCTGTTGTTTTCCGCATTGCGAGCACGCTTTCGTCTCCATGCCAATCAGAAAATCAATGATGATAATTCAGCAAGAGTTTACTGTGAAAAATTCAAATTGTTGTGCTTGCATCAATTTTGCATTTCTTCTGTCGTTCTCATTACAACGTGTGATTAAGACTTCCATTGATACCCATCGGCATGTGCCACCATGATGTCTTCAAATTCGCATCGTAAGCGCTGATAGTCAGGGTGACTGTGCACTGGTGTCTCGTCGGGTCGCGAGACATGATTCTCCGTGGCTTTCGCCATGTCGGTGCGCCAAGCAATCGCCATTTCACGTGCAGTATCGTGCCCCAGTTTGGTTACGGAGAATCGTTGTTCCAATTGTTTGTCGCGAATCCGAATGCGACTTCGAAAGACCATATTGACTTCGTCAAAAACCACCCCAGTCACGGGGTGCGTGGTTGATTTGTCAACTCGTTCTTTCACCCATTTATGGGCATCCAGCTTGCCCTCTTGGTAACTGCTATATGTCCCTACCAAAAACGTTTTACTCTCAATCTTCCCGTGCACTTCCACCCAAGCGTTCCATAGTTCACGCTCTGCATCAAAATCCACTCCGGTGTTGACTTTTTTCTTGGGCTCAAAGAAGTTGTTTCGATTGCGATTATTCTCCTGAGCATTGGTCTCTCTTAGGTTACATAAACGATTGTCCATAGGGTAGCGATCGATATGGTCGGTCATCTCATATCCTGTAATGGCCTTGTGAAACGTGGATATCTTCCCATCCTCCATGAGGTACACGGCATAATGAGATTTGTGTTCGTTTTTTCCGCCAGACACAGACACGCACATGTGGTGGCTCTTGATAAAGTCTAACTGACAGTAGTCACATAACATGACAAAGCCCTTGGACAATTGGACAATCAAGTACTTTGGTAACGGATGTGCACTACTACTACTGTCACCACGCTCTTCTTGATCAAAGATGATCTTGTAACGATTGGAGGTAAGACCCAGTTCCAAGGACTTTTGATATAAAAACACGTTTGCTGCATCCCTCAAACGGCTTTCATCCATGTCATAGTCATGCAAACGGAACGATTTGCTCTTCTTGTTGGCTACACTCGCAATGAAAAGCCCGTCGCCCTTGCTGATGATACTACCCTTCTTCTTTCCACCCTGCCACTCACGACATGTCGCATCGGTGGGCACGACGTCCAGTTCCCGAGGCTTCAGCACGCGATCCTTGTTTTGCTTGACGAGTTTCACACACGCCTTGCATCGCTGATCCCGCTTGTCGCGCGTCTCCGGGTGACGCGAAAACTCGGTGACTGGCTTCTCCACTTGGCATTTCTTGCACTTCTTGACTGACACTTTGACGACCTCTGGAGTCGCTGTTGTCATGTCCATTATCTGTGCTTTATGGCACACGTTTCTCAGTATTCAGAATCAGTGGTATACTTTTGATTCTCAATGTTTTCAACTTCAATCATTTTGTGGTTTTACGAATTTTCCACATAACTTGGTTTTTATCTAACGCAAAACTAGGTGAAGCACCACCTGTCCCGACCTTTCGGTGGGGGGTAGACTGTATCTTAAGCCCGCTAGGTGGGAGTGCACCGTTGTGGCGGACCGACACCCGTGCGGTCGTTGAGGGAGTTCCGTATCTCTGCTCCGTGAGGTCAAGACGAGACGTAGGAACTTTACCCGCGGATTGCCCATTTCGTTTCGCCGCGAAACTCATCCTCCACGTTCTTACCGTGCCCAGGGCTGTTAACTCGGCCATCTGCGCGTTTCCCCGCAGACTTGGTAGTGGAGGCTTTAGGGGGTCCCCGATCATTGTAAGGTGTCTCGCCGGCTTTCGCGCGTGAAAGCCGACTAGTGGCTGGCCCGCTATCGCAGACACAAATGTTTACCCGAAGAGTTGCTTCGGCATGCCACTTTTCGTACCCTGTGCGTCGCCCAAATAGCCTCCACGGAGAGTGGAAACTACTGTACACGACCTTTTTAAGTACTTTCTTTCTGCACATTATAGTCAGACAGTGTTCTACCGTCTTCCAGTTGCTTCCCCGCGAATATGAGTCGTTGCTGGTCCACGCAACTCGTCCGTCTTTCGAGGGACGATAGACTGTATCTTGCGCCGACTCGAGGTGGATGTCACCTGTCCCCGTCGACGGGAGCCCGTGCGGTCGTTGAGGGAGATCCGTGTCCGTGCATCACCCTTTTGTTTCCGAAAAAACAGGAGGACGTAGGATCTTTACCCGCGGATTGCCCAATCCTCTGCGTTCTTACCATTGGGGACGGCCATTAACCGTGGTCCTTCGCGCACCTTTCGGCGCGGAAGTGGTAGCAAAGGCTCTCAGGGGTTCCCCGCCATTATAAGGCTCCTCGCCGTCCGCTCTCACACGGACGACTAACGGCTGGTCGTCTTTCTTCTTGGGAAAAAAGAGACGCAAGTGTTTTCCCCCCCCTCGCAGAGGGGCACGCCGTTTTTCTGCCCGAGCTATTTAGGCGGAATCCCCTCCTTGTCCTGAATCTTCTGCTTCACGTCCTCAATGCTGTCCGTCGGTTCGACTTCCAGCGTGATAGTTTTCCCAGTCAGCGTTTTTATGAATACGATCATGCTTAAAGACTTGTTCGTTATTTCTTACAAACAATTTTTTTTTGTTTTATTTTCTACAGTGTCGCAGTGTCACAGACCGAAAAGCACGATTTTCATGTAGGTCGTGTACTATCCTTGTTGCTTTGGTTGCGTGAGGCCCATAAAGGTTGGAGATTGCGATCAAGATTCGAGTCTCAGGAATCTCTCCATTTGTCGCGCTCCGATACGCTCCGATGCGTACCAACGACTGGTGCAAAACCACATGACAGAAACGAAAATGGACACACGTGAGCGTCACGCGCGGGATTTCTTTTCGGTCCACCATTACTGCTCGCTCCCCCTGCACAGCTTCTAGACACAGACCAGACGTTCTTGGTTCAACGACCAATCGCCGGGATACGGTGACCTAGATGACCTAAATGACAATTCCCACTCTAGGTTATATCCGCTTGGCGCGAATCGGATAGTCGTCGATCGCTCTCGCTCCAAGCCATTGGTGCCCTCCGGATAGTGCCGGAGTTTGTCGTAGTACTGGTGGCGCGTATCCCGACGAGGCAGTGCTGGCGCGTTCTCCAGGCCGAGCCGTTCCCAAAGGGGGAAGAAGTCCTTGACGCGACGTCGCAGTTCATCGGGCATTCTCTTCATGATCGACCTCGGAACGTCGGACATGGTTCTTCTGTGTGCATCGACATGACGAGTGATCATCAGGTGAGGTCGTGCGTCATGACAAACGCCTTTACCGACCTGAATCATGCCCATCAGTTTCCTCTGTCGATCACTCGCGCATAATTAATGGGGGATACGCTAGATGACGCAACTATGACTGGAAAAACAACACAAAACCGTTTACTTTTCTTGCCACCTTTTTCCGTCAAGATTGGAGAATCTCACCATTCGTTGCGCCCCGATACGCTTCAACGCGCAGCTACGACTGATGAAAACCAAATGAAATGGAAATGGAAACTTTTTTTTTCCATTTTTTCTCCCAAGATTGGAGTCTCAGGAATCTCTCCATTCGTTGCGCTCCGATACGCTTCAATGCGCTTTGTGATCGTCAATCGTTTCTGAAAGCGACAGTCGCTTCTCCCCTCAGGCCCGCTCTCTCCACAGAAAACACTTCCACGTGAAGGACACTGAGGAGCACAGTTGGAGCAACCACGCCACCAAAACCCATTTTCCGCTCGTCCGCGCACGGAGCATGCCATTTCTCAAACAGAACAGCCATATGGCTCCAGACACTACGGTCAGAGCAGTGCAGGTTACAGCGACCAGAACGGTCCAGCACTGTCTTTGTGGCCACCTCCAAAGGACTGAATAGTACAGGGCGATCAGAAGAACGATGCCTGCTGTCATTGCCACGGGCATCCGCAGAATCCACATCGGCTTCCCCGCGCTGACTACAAGGCCCTTCTGGGCGAGGGCGTAAAAGAGCAGAGATGCGAGACAAATGGACAGGTCAAACAGACCCAGCAGGCGGTGTCGTCTCGTCACCAATGCCACACGCGCCTGCTCCACTTCCCTGTACAGCACCTGTAATTCATGCGATATTGCAGCGTTGCGGTGATAAGGTAAGTTTTCATTTGGGTACAGCATGTTCAGCAATTGCTTGATGGTTTCCTGATTCAATGATTTCAAGTCCGCCAGCACTCCCTGCACAGCCTCGCCGTGCTGACGCGCGGATTTCTGCTGTCTCGCGGGTACTCGGACTCCATACTGCCTTTTGACATTTCTTCGCACGGCCAGTGCGAGCTCGCTACTCTCGAGCATTTGCCGAATGTACACGCTCTTGACCAAGTCTGCCACTCGGTCGTTATCCGTCCGCTCTGCAGCCAAGACGATATCAGGCCGATCAAACAAGTTGGCACCATGTTGGATCAGCATTTCGACTGCGTCGTAGTAGGCTTGTTCAGCCAGTTCGAGCTGCTCGGGGGGCAGTGGCTCCACTCCCTCTTCCTGATCCTCTTGATGAAAGGCAAACGGATCCATAAAGTGGTCGTAATTCTGCAACAGAAGCAACAGAGGATCTCCGAGGTTGATATTCACAGTAGGTTGCCACAAAATGATTTGCATGGTCTGCAACCAATTTTGATATAATGCATCCCATTGATATCTCCAGCACAAATAGGCCAATGGAGTCAGAACAGTGCCTCGGATCTGCCACTGATGGTTGACATTCGCCCCAGCCTGCAACAGTAGTAGCACGCGTCGGGGAGTGAGTGTGTTGAGCACCGACACAGCGTCACAGAGCGCGGTCATGTGTCGAGGGGGGTAACTGGCATCGACCCGTATCTGGGGTTGCTCGAGCAGGAACTGCAAAATCTGCACAGAATCCGGATTGTCTCCGTCAATGCTCATGACACTCCGCTGCAGGATCGGTTCACTGTCATAGTTAAGGTCGTTGGGTCTCCCTCGCAGATCCCTCCAGTTAACATTTGCTCCACGTTCGTCCACCAGATATCGGACCGCCTCGAAAAAGTTGCAGTGTACTGCTTTTTGAAGAGCCAAGTTGACAGAAATCCATCTCTGGTCGATAGCCCTTACAATCCAACGAAGATCGTGCCGTACACACGCTTCGTGTAGTTGATGCGCTCGATATATGTCATCCATGAATGACGTTTTTCTCATGAGCGCGAAAATTTCGCAAGCGTCATCATACGTGTGCCATGCATCACTTCTTGTTGTCTTGGAAACTTTTAAACTTTCATGTGGCGGGACCGCTGTCCTTGGACACAGTGCTCGAGATGCCACCGCGGGGCAGGAAGGCGATCTGGATACGCAGTCGCACCGGCTCGTACACCTGTCTCAAGTGCTCAAACATGACGTCCAAACACCGCTCGTAACTGATGATGGTGTTGCGGTACTGGTAGATGTACTCCTTCAGGCTCTTGAGTTCGATCGTCTTTTCCGCCCCATAGAACCAAATGGTGACATGCCCAAAGTCAGGCTGGTCGCGGACGCCCAGAAAGGTGAACTCGGGAATGGAGATCTGGTGCTCGTACCCCCGTCCGACGTTGGGCAGACTCCGAAGCACGGACGGATCAATGTCTTTCCACAATCGACGTGGGGCTTGCTGGCCATCTGACATGGTCTCTTCTTCTATCAATCATACATATTATTGCAAAACATTAATGCAAAATATTTAATCTAAAATATTTAATGCAAAATATTTAATCTAAAATATTTAATGCAAACACCACAAAAAATGAACATTTGACGTTAAAGGACGCCATGATAACTGAACCATCTATCATGTTATGGCTGACAACTATCTATCGCATCGATGATTTTTGACTGACTCGTCTCTCTTTCGCATGGCATATCCAGCAACATATATCTATATATACCAATATTCATATGATGATGCTTCGTCATTGGCGTCACGTCGTCATGATTCTATGGATTGTCCGCGCGTCCCTGGCGTTCATGAGCCCTGTGCCCCATGGAATCATGATGGCGCAGAGAAGCAGTCGTATCGAAAAGACCTTGCATATCCGCATCGCCAAGGACACGATCGCTCCGCGAGCCAGAGGGCACGTGTTTCTGCCCCCAGATGACTTCATCACGCGCCTTTATGGCGAATGGACCATGTGGCACTCGACGGCACCTCAGTTCGACACTCCCAACGCGGTATTGATCTGGCTCTATCCGCCTTCACGAATCGAAATCTGCTGGCGCAAGACCATGGGGCCCTTTCTGTACGAGGATCGCTGGATCGGTGACTTGTTCATCTGGGGCATGACGGAGTGCGACAGCGTCGAGGCCAATGTGTGCAACAACCGCGTGCATGTGGAGTTCGACCAAGGCTTCCGACGCGTCCTGTCCGTCTGTGGCATCGGTCTGGACGACGTGTTGCAGATGCCAAGAAGCAAGACTGGACAGGTTCTCACCATGGATCTGCAAAACATTGGCAAGGATGACATGTTTCTCATGTCCTCGCGCCACTCCTACCACCTGGTGCGCTCCATGCGACTCAACGAGCCAACGATCAACATTCCGCTCTCGACCCTGGTCGCGACCCAGTTGGCGGGCATGCTCGTCACGCACATCTTTCAAGAGGTGGTCAAACATTGTCCCTGGTGGTAGCCAGCCAGCCACGGGACTCAAGCGCGCTTCCAGACTTGGAAGAAGCACTTTGGGTGTTGCGGGTCGAGGTCTCGACACTCGACGCTTCGGAAACCGTGGTTGAGGAGGTACTGGGTGGTCACGTTCTGGGGCACGTTGGCGTTCACAAAGTCATCGTTCTCGATAATGACAGTCTTGACGGACTGCAACAATTCAGTGCCGTGGTCCAAAAGAATTTGGGTGATGCATCCCTCGCAGTCCACGACGAGCGTGTCAAACTCGATGGGAAACGTTCGTTTGAATTCCTGGAATGAAATCGTATTCACGCGTTTCCAACCCTCTGGCGGTGCGAAAGACGCGTGATGCATGCCATTACCAGTATCATGGGCATGTGCGTGCCACCCCTGCTGTATCATGACAGGGCGATCGGACAACGCAGCTGGCACAATCATGAATAAGCATCCATTGGCTTTTCGATTTTCTTCCAGCACCCTCACGGATTCTGGGTCGGATTCGAAAACGACGTGATTGCGCGGTGCTCGCAAGAGTTTGTTGATCACAATCGACGTCCGGCCAATGTTGCCACCAAACTCTAGCACACCCGTGCTGTCCCGGTCCAGAAAATCGAAAATGAGTTGCTGTTCGTGCAGCTCGCCACTCATGTCGACACCTCGGACCTCTTCGTGAATTTCGGGGAGACTCTCGTATGCTTCAATGACTCTTGGGTAGAAGCGGAGCAGTGACATTCTTGAAAACTACTTTATAAAACCTTTTTTTAATTGTCTAATGCGTAAGGGTCAGGACACTAGCCGAGAATGTGCAAAAAAATTTTGCAAAAGTTTTTTAAATATCAATCACTATACAAAAATCCTACAAAACGAGAAATATGCAGTGTGTGGATCCTTTCTCCGGCAATTACTATGCTTGTCCAGGAGGAACGAGGTGCATGCCAATACAACTAGGTGGCGGATTCACTTCCTACTATGGTCAGCCCATTGAAGGCTACACCGACTATGGTAGTAGCCCTCCTCCGGTAAACGTGATTCCTGCATCCATGATGCCTTCACCTCCTCCAGCAGTCGTGATGCCTCCTCCGCCTCCTCCAGCAGTCGTGATGCCTCCTTCGCCTCCTCCGCCTCCTGTGGCGCCCGTGATTCAAAAACCAAAAAAGTGCAACCCTAAACAAAAGTTGTACTGCCCTGCAAACTATGTATGCGACACACAAAAAGGCTACTGCGTCCCATCCACAGCTTTAGAAACGGTGGCCAAAGCAACGGTCCCTGCTAATCTAGTTCCTGCTAATATCGCTTACACGATGCCCCCCTCTCAACTTGATTTCGTGAAACAACCAGCAACATTCCCTACTCAACCCAATTCAATTAGCCAATCCAGGTCTCAATTTGCCAACAATTATCCCGCTCAGGCTGTGCTGTTGGGCGCATACTCAGGGGACGTTCAAGCCTTGAGATAAACACGGATCGGATAATAGCATTTCTAATATTGGACATGCATATGATATATGTATATATAGAATATATCATACATGCACGTCCCACTCACTGAAGCTCGCCTCCTTCCAGATCAGGACGATAAAGCTCGGCGCTAGCCACTCCGGCCTTCCAGCCAGTGACTGGCGTCGAGCCTGTAAAGAGATGGACGACCTGGCTATTGTGGAACGACAGGGGCAATACGGTCAGCAGTGGATGATTGGCTGTAAACACTTCATGTGCTGTGCTCTTTGACACGTCGGATATGCCCTGCTGTCGCAGGTATCGATCGATGCCGTCCGTGAAGGCCACGGGTCCGGTCAGATCGAACACCGACTGCTCCGTCAAAACTTCTTTGGTCAAGTGGTGCTTCTCCAGACGTTCCAGGACGACTTGGAGGATGCTAAACATGATGGGCGATCGGGGTGGCGCGGCAAAGACCCACTGGCAGTATTGGTTGTAGTCGTACTCTGGCACGACGACGAGCTGTGCCGACGACTGCGTCAATGCGTCCAGGCCTCCAGGATCGATGACCACGGTGTCGCAGTCGGCGTAGATGCCTCCGTACGCGTAAATGGCGGCGTATCGCCAAATGTCGGACTTCATGACCGGCAGGGACAGCTGGTCGTACATGCGCGCGTACCGGGGCGGGAGCACGTCGTGCACCAATTTTCGGGCCTGGTCGTCGTCGTGGAATGCGTACTGGTATCCAGGCACGCGCGTCCAGCTCGCCGTCGCCATGGCCAGCGTTGGGTCGCGTCGGACACGATCTCGAGACTGGTGCGTCTGGTAAACCACGCGTGGAATCCTTCTCATAGAATCATGACGACAGTCATTATCATTAGTATTATGACGACAGTCATCACGCTGTTTGTGCTGACGTCTCCACACGGCCGTGGACACCAGAATGACAAGCAGAATCAAGACAGGAATAAGCATCAGCACAAGCAATCGCCACGTCATGTCAAGCTTTTTTCTTACCCGATTTCTTTATTCAATAAAAAGGATTGATTCACTCCGTTATTCAACACACGAATGAGCATCTCTCGTCAAGATTTTGACGCGTGCATGCAACACATGCAGAGCGTGTCCAAGGTCTATCACGTCATTCTACAAGTTTTGTTTATAGTTGCATACGTGATCGCCACTGCCATGATGGCCCGCTATCGGGTGTTCAGGTCGTTGCACAGCGGGCTTCTTATTTTCATCACCACGGCCGTGTACCTCGTTGTAGTATGTGATTTTTTTGTGGGTCTTTTCAAGGTTATATCCTCGCGTGTGCGGTTTGCGCTGAGACTCCTGCGCAACTGTCTGCTCCTCATCCTGCTACCAATCAGCGTGACGCTGATGCCAAAGGCGCCACAGATACAAAGGTGGGTGGTCTTTGCGACACTTGTTATCGTGGTTGAGACTGTCTTGCTTTTCGTCAACCTGTATTTCATGCGCGCGTTTCTCAACGCTGGGTGGTTTTCACCACCTGCGGTCGTGTTGGGGGAGCCTGTCAAGGAATGGATACAGCCTCTCCTCCAACCAGAACGAAAACTTTCAATAACGCAACTGTATGAAGTACTCACGTTCCAACATCTGTTTGGAGATGATTCTCAAGATGACTATCAAATCATGTCGGCCAGCACGGCACTGCCAACGGAGCCAGAACTGCACTACTCTAGCACGCTCCAACTGCTACGCGGTGCAGTCATGACTAGTTGTCTGGCCACCGCCCGGGGAAACAATGATGAGTGGCCTGGTTGTGTCCGCGCTCGGTCTGTGGACCTGGAGAACGTGAGTGCAAAGTTGACAGAAGCGTTGCGTGCGTATGAAGCATCCGGATCAGGCCCTCTAACGCAAAACGAGCGAAACGTTGCTGAGGAAAGCATTCGTGAATTGGCGGCAAATCGAGACGCAAACGAAGAGGATCTGGTGCTTTCCCTCTTGCCGTTCCTTCCTGACCATGCCGGTGTAGACTTTATGCTCTTTGACATTAACGGCCAGACTGTCACGATAAAAAGCAATTGGAGCGAGCAACAACAGCAACAACAGGCGAGTAGTAGTGCTATGAGCAAGCCTATGGGGCTGTTCCTGCGATTGCGGCATGTGGACCCGACCCGAATTTGGATTCTCTTTCCGCGAGTTTCACAGACGTCGGAGGACCAAGACTGGCTCGCCCGGCTGTTGGACCATATCGAGACCATCAAATCGACGCCGCAGACGGACATCAAGTTCCATTACAGAAACACGATGCAGTTGTTGCGCACCCCGAAACTGCAGACGCGCAGGCGTGTGAGCGTCACGGCGTTGTGAGTGTCGGTCGCAAGCGAGCAGGAATAAAATATTTCTAGAGTATGTGGTAGTAGTAGTACAATCATACTGGAAATATTTCTTTCCATTATTTACTCTTTTAATTACATTTCTGGCAGTAATCATCCTGGCCATGAACGACCGAGACGTGTACAAGGCGGAGTGGTGTGGCCATGAGCCCGAGGAATGTTTGACTTACTTTTTCCTGTTCCGCCGAGATTTGCACCATCTCGTGGATTCCGTCTGCAGTGCGTCTCGTCTCGTCATTACGACGGAGCGCGTCCACGTCGACAGCCGGGAGTACGAAGAGGCGGTCAAGTGGAATCGCATCATGTCCGCCAACACCTGTCGCCACCAAGAGCGGAGTGGCGAACCATCGCCTAAGGATGACTCATAGGGACCCAGCCAAAATCGTCAACTTGTGCTTCTGCGCGTCCGATAGATGTTTGCCGTACAGGCGCATCACGGTGGCGGGGGACGCTTTCGAGGATGTGTACCGATGCCCATTTTTATACGTGATTTGGACGTGGAGGTGGGGCTTTGTTCGCATGATAATGCGGTTGATAGGCCATTCGGCTCTGGACTTGAGCGTCAGGTGGTTGGCGTTGATAAAGTTGGTGGTGCTCTTGACCACGTCCTCATATCGCGACCCGACCTTGGCACGCGTCAGAATGGCTCGCCGTCTGGCTGCCAGGACTCCCGACTTGGAGATGGCGCACGTTCTCCCTCCCGCGTCTGGGGACGGAGGACGGCAGACAGGGAACTTGAGGTACTTTTTGGGGTTCTTGCGGATGCTCGCATCGGTCGCGTCAGCCGGCGGAGCCACGATGAAGCACTTGGGCCCGCACAGCTCGTACAGTCGTCGCGTCTCTGATGCCGTGAGTCGTGTCCATGGCCGGTCGTCGCTCGCGTCGTAGGGGAGAGTGGACCAGTTTGATGTCGTCATTGTTCTTTTTTTGGTTTCGGTATTTTGGTATGAAGCGCAAAAAAAGAAAACCTTGTTTGTTTATCACATGTTCTTTTGCAGGAACTGTTGCACCTTTTGTTTGAAGGACTGTATATCGGGCATCCCAACGGCAACGTCTTTGATCTGACCGTTGCTTCGCGATTTGGCCACCATGGCAGGCACGCCTGTCAACTTCAGGTCGGCAAAGGGCTTCATGGCCGCGGCGTCCGTGGTGGGCACGGCGTTGAAAAAGTGCGCCAAGTTGTTGCTGTGGAGGTGTTGCTTGAAACTGCGACAGTGGGGGCACGAGTCGCTCGTGAGCAGGTAAAAGTCAGTTCCGCCATTGGGACCACCACTACCAGCCAGGGGTGCCATGGACGCGACGCGCTGGGAGAGGCGTTTGATGAGGCTGGAAATGTCGGGCACAAAGTTGGGCACGCTGGCCCCGGACGAGCTCGAGTAGAAGAAGGGCACACCTGTGCCACCAAGTCCTACGAGTTGTTCCTTGACTTTTGCATCCTGAATGTTGAGCACCTGGGTGTACTGCAAAAGCCCTAGTTGCTGGAGGAGGACAATGGCCTTTTTGCACCACGGGCACGGGCGATTGGGGTCCGCCGAGATGAAGAGTTTCACGCCCAAGCGCTTGTACTGCTCCTGGACCTGGGCTGGCAACATGGCTTTCGCTCCTGGTGCGGGAGAGCCCGACTTGGCATGCCCGGGCATGGGAGACTTGTCCAGAGGAAAGAGGACCTTGTTTGTGGGACACTCCACGACATTGTACTGACTGCACGCCGTCGGATAAGCGACGTTGTACACGTTGTACCCCGTCTGTGAACTTCCCTCTGTCAAACTATCGTAGCCAAGTTTGACGTTGCTGAAGGAGACGTTTTGAAATTTCATTGGCGGATAGAGCGATTGGGGTGGCGAGGCGATCAGTCTCAGGTAGCCATCGTCCAGAACAGAGTATTCGGAGTGTGGCTTGGTGTAGGCGTTGCTACTGGGTACGTTGTACTCCATCGTGCGTTTTAAAAAATAGAGGTCGTGTTGCTTTCTACTTTGATAAAAAAAAAAGTTTCATTGTACGCACACTAGAAAACCGACGGAGCGCCCGCCTGCCACTGCATGGCGGCAGCAACCTAAGCCGGTGGTGGCGATATTTGCTGATAGTACAGCGTCGGGCTGCCAAAAAGAGAGTTGCCTCCACCCGTGTAGGAGGCGCTCATGTAGCAGTTCTGCGTCGACGGGTCCCACGCGAATCCCGTGCAGGGATACTGACTATTGGCGTTGGAAGGCTGGTTGCACCAAGTGGCACACTGAGCCGGCGAGCTTGGGAAATTCCAGTAGTAGCGGTAAGCCACGTTGGATGGCCAGGACATTGGTGCATAGTTGGCTGGGTTCGTAAAGCCGGTTTGCACGGCGTATTGCGATGCCGTGCTGAACTGATTTTGGGCCGGAGCGCCAGAGGCAGCCAGTGAAACGGAACTCGCGTTGGCCGGCACGGATGACGACATGTTGGTTGCCGTCCAGCACAGATCCTGGGCCGGGTCGTAGAGCACCCCGCTACACAGCGCACTGTTGGTCGCGCACTGTTTTGCGACGCAGTTGGCGAGTGAGCCCTGCCCAGGCCACGCGGTCTGCATCTTGAAAGGCGTGGGGATCTGACTGTACATGGAGTACGCCGAGGGAAGGGCGGAGGCTGCATATGCGACAGCCGCAGGTGAGGGCGAAGCAACCGACGAATCGGCGACATTGACACTGTTTGTACTGTTAGTAGTAGGTGTTGAGACGGCGATTGCACTTTGTGGCGGGGCGCTGGAGGAGGCGCTGTTAGTGCTCACTGGCGAAGCAAACGGTGATGGCGTTGGATCGCTTGGGCGTGGCCTTCGGAGGAGTATGAAACAGGCGATGCCCACGACGACTGCGACCATCAAGCGGACGCCCCAAATGCGATGCGGTTGCGTCGCACCCGTCGTCTGCGATAATGATGGATTATTTTCACTCATTTATAATTGTTTTTTACCACATCTTTTTTATCTCACGCATGATTAGTCCACACCGTCGCTATCATCTTCCAGTATATCATCATCTTCCAGTACCTTGTCGTCGACTTGGTCGTCGTCATTATCGTCCTTTTGCACTTGCTGGATTTTATCGTCACCCTGCTCCTCCACACCGGGAGACGGCATCGCGGTCTCCGTCGTTGGTTGCCAGCCCTTGACCTTTTGCATCCACGCCACCATTCGCGCCTCGTACTCCTCTGCGGTCCGAGCGGCGTCGTGCGCCCGCAACCACTCTTCCTCCTCCCGAAACGCACTGGCGACGTCATCGTCTTCTTCGGACGCCAGTTTGTGCGTCGCCTTGGACTGCCAAAACGTGTTTTCGTAGTTGCTTCGCGCCTCCACACGACGCGTCCACTGCTTGTCGGCCTCGGCAAACTCTTTTGCTTCCGCAATGCGCTTGTCCAGTTCCTCCTTGCTCATGCGCATCTGGTCGGGACTCACCGACAAGGTCTTTTCCACGCCTTCAGCGTCTTCGCAAACGGCTTTCACGGTCAGGATGCCATCGGCGGAAACATCGTACGTCACCTTGATCTTGGGCACACCCCGTGGAAGCGGAGGAATGCCCTCCAACTGAAACTCACCGAGCAAGTGATTGTCGACGGTGCGCGGACGCTCACCCTCTAGAATTTTGATTGTGGCCCCTGGTTGGTTGTCGGCGAACGTGCTGAACGTCTGCGTCTTGCTCGTGGGGATCGTGGTTCCCCTGGGAATGAGCGTCGTCATGACTTCCCCAGCGGTTTCAATGCCGAGCGACAGGGGTGTCACGTCAATCAGCAACATGTCCTCTGTACTTTGAGATACAATGCCCGCGAGAATGGATGCTTGGACAGTGGCGCCGTACGCGACACATTCATCCGGATTGATGGACGAGCAGGGGTCTTTGTTGAAGTATTCCCGGAGCATCTGTTGCACTTTTGGGATACGCGTCGTGCCACCCACCAACACTATTTCGTCCATTTGCGAAGGCGTGAGTCCCGCGTCCGTCAGCACGCGTTCCACGGGATCCAACAGACGTTTGAAGAAGGACTGGTTCAACTCTTCGAAGCGCGCTCGGGAGATGGACACTCGCAGATCGACACCATCAAGGAAATCATCCAGATCGATAGTGGCGACTGTCGTTGTGCTCAATGTCCTTTTTGCATGTTCACAAGCTTCCTTCAAGCGCCGTCGCTGTCGACCGTGCTGCTGGGCATCAAGGGTTTTGCCGGTCCGCTTGCGGAAATCCGTCAAGCAGAATTCGACCAGCGTTTGGTCAATGTCCTCTCCACCAAGATGCGCGTCCCCGGCCGTCGCTTTCACTTCGAAAATGCCGTCAGAAATGTTGAGCACCGAAATGTCATGCGTGCCCCCACCGCAGTCGAATACGAGCACGTGGCGATCCACACCATCCCGACACTTGTCTTGCCCGTAGGCGATGGAGGCCGCCGTGGGCTCGTTGATGATGCGGAGCACCTTCAGGTTGGCAATGAGGCCGGCGTCCTTGGTGGCCTGTCGTTGCGCGTCGGAAAAGTACGCGGGCACCGTGATGACTGCCTCGGAAACGCTGTGGCCAACGAACGCTTCGGCGATGCTTTTCATCTTACTCAGCACTGCGGCGCTGATTTCCTCTGGCGAGAACTCTCGCTCCTCGCCCATGTAGTTCACCCGAAAGTAGGGCTTGTCGCCCCTGTCCACTACCGTGGCCAGGCTGTGCGACCGGTCTCGATCTAGAAGCGGGTTCGAGAAACGTTGCCCGATGAAGCGCTTGGCGTCGCTGATGCTGTTTTCAGGATCGATACTTGCGTAGTGGACAGCACCCTCGCCAACCAGTCGCTCGCCCTCCTTGGAAAAGGCGACCCAGGAAGGCGTCGTCCGGCTCCCGCACTCGTTGCTGACGATTTCGACGCGATCGTTGATCCACACGCCGACGCAGGAATACGTGGTGCCCAGGTCGATTCCCATGACGGTGCGTTCTTGTGACAAAGATGTGGTGGCGTCCATGCTCAACAAACAGTAAGTCTTGTGGAGTCCTTTCTGTCTTGACAAAAATCTGCTTAGACTACTGCGTCGAGTAATAAATCTTGGTCAAGACTAAATCCATTCGTTTTTCACAAAATGACATCGCCCACACAGAGCAATCAGTACCGGCGATACTTTGAGTATCCCGCGACGGTGCAACAAGTCACCGGCATCATTCGTCAACAGGACTGCCAGAGGGCCGGTCCTGCCCAGGCGGAGAATCTCAGGTCTGAAGTCTACTTGCCCCTGTCCACGGACCCCGTGTACCAGTTGTACGCCATGGTTTTTCCGGAGCGACTGCAAGCGTTGAAAGGATGGCCTGCATCACGATAGCAACGGCAAGCGACACAAAGGGCAAGATTGGTCCTGAAGTTTCATGATGCATTGGAGACAAAACTCGTGCAGGGGAATCGTGTCGTGGACCTGGTACAGGAGGCGATCGTCTTCGAAGCAAATTATGCAAGGACCTCGAGAAGTCCTGCCGTGCATCTTGTACTTTAATTCGCGGAGAACCAAAGAGAGTCGGTCGGGCACGTAGATCAACAACTCCTCCAATAGCACGCCCCGCAGAAAGAGAATGCAGGCGGTCGTTTCCGAGACCGCGCTGTTGCTCGAGTCATACAAAATGGTGCACGACGCCAGAACCTGTCCCAGGGTGTTGGTCTCGGGCCACTCTTCAAAATAGAAATTGATGCACGACGTTATAAGGTCAATATTCGTTCGTGGTGAAGGCAACCAGAGAGTGAGTGCGTTGTTCTTCTCACAGTGGACACGAAGGGACTTGAAGTCCAGCAAAATCAGGGGGCGGTAGAATTGAGAGACAAAAACATTATACCATTTATCATTCAACGACAACAAAACATTCATTCTCTTATGGGCTCACTATCGTTTCCATTGTATTAAGGACAAAAAGTTTTTCCTACGATGCGCTCGATCCGGTCACCACCCGGTTCTCGAGTTGCGCTTGGATGATGCCGTCTCGCAGAATGGGGTGGGTGTGCTCGAGCAACCACGCATCATTGTCATTGTGGAAAGGCACCAACATGGCGTCCTTTTGGCGACCGCCCAGGGCTCTGCCAGGGAGGGACCAGAACCACATTTTGGAATGCGCCCTGTCGATCCCGCCGGCGTTGCACTTGTCGGTGCTTGCTTGGAGCACCGCGAACCACATGGAGAATGGTGTGTCCGCCCAGTACTTGGGAATTTCGTGCATCCGCAAACTGGCCTTCTTCCACTCCAGCAGACCTTGACGGATGACGGTCATGGGGATGCGGTGGAAGGGTATGGCATCCGCGAGGACTTGTTGGCACTGGCCCAGAAAGTCGTCGTCGAGGGCCACTTTGGACCATTTCTCCAAGACGGATTTCGGGCGCTTCAGGAGAGAGAGGACGTGATTCCACGTCTGGAGCTGGGCCTCGCTCCGTTTGGCGTCTCCGTTGGCGCCCAGGGCACTAGAGACCCGGGGAAGGGTCGAGAACAGGGGAGACCAATATTTCTGCACCAGTGCCGGAGATGCTCGCCAGCACAGTTGCTGATAGGCGCAGTGCGCGCAGGAGATGGTGTCTGGTGGAAAGAAGGTTCGGACTCGCGTGAAGAAGGCTCGCGCGTCGCGACTGCTTTCGGAACAAGCGGTGGGTGTAGTGGCCGCGGCAGAGTCGACAAAGTGCTGGAAGCAGTGGGTGGGGTGCACCGGAAGAAACCATGGATGATTTTCCAGGAAAAGTTGATTGTCCACAACAAGACGCAAGGAAAGGTCGTGTGCAAAGCCTCCCAGTCCAGGCACGTTGATATAGTGCACTGGGGACTGCAAAGCAAACGAGGGTTCCCATGCTTCCAGATAGATGGACTGGATATGCAATGGTAACTTTGCCAAACAGTCCCGTGCGCGCCAATTCTCGCTATAGGCCTGCCAGTATAGCGCCATGACGTGCTCTGCGACGACAAAGTGCACTTTGGCCTGCCAGCCATCAGAAACCGTTGCCGACCAGGACTGCGTGATGGAAATTCGTGACATGAGATTAAAGTGTGAACGGTTTATTTATGGTCTATTTATGCACAGGAGATTGCTAATATGGAGCAATCACTGCAAATCCGTGATCTTGTTTCGTTGTGTGCTTGCCATATGCTTAGGTTGCGAATAACTGGACTATTTTCTAACTAATTTCAATGACGTGATTAGAAAAGTTATCCTGGGAGGAATTTAAAAATGCCCGTCACGCGCAAGTCCGTCTTGCGGAAACTGCATGAAACATGCCGAGTTCGTAGTCAACACGGTGAAAATGGTGAATATGGCGAATATGGCGAATATGGCGTCGTGTTGCTGTGCCTGCGCGGTTGCCCGTACAGCAAAGAGGCGGCGGACACTCTCTTCAAGCATATTCCTCTGCGGAAAGTGTTGTGGATATCGTCGCGACTGCATCCATTGTTTGAAATGTGCAAAAAAACATTCAAGCAACAGACCTACCCGATTTGCTTAGCGCTCCCCACCACTCACTACTCCGCCAGCTTTATCCGGAAACTGTCTCTATGTTCTCCTGACGATTTCTGGCAGGCGAGACCGCCGCACATCGTTCGGCTGGGTGGGCTGTCGGATTGTACACTAGAAAACGTTCATTCATAATTGATTATATTACGGGTTGATCCCAACAAACGTAAATCACAATCCCCCCTGCCTGGTGTGCGCGCAAGTAGGTGACGCTTCGAAAGCCCATATGCGTCAATTCGTTGGCCACCATGCGCATAACAATGGGTTGAATCCGATAACTGAGCGAAGGCCGTCGCCACCGTTTCCAGAAAGGGGGAATGATGTGTCGCCGACTGCAAAAGACGTGCTGGCGTCCCTGGGCAGCGCTCGCTTCGATGCGTTTCTTCACCAACGTCAATGCGGTCTGGTAATGCTCTTGTATCATGCTGTAGGATATCTTTTGCACTCTCTTTATGAAGCATGTGGACTGTGCGTAGGAGTGCTTGCGTCGGCGCACTGGTCTCCGGTGCATGTGGAGCACCTTTTCTGCGAGTTCTTCGTATATGAAATTGGGCGGATGACAGTCTGTGTAGAAGGGCATGCGACAAAGCGGACAGTTGTCCAGCGCGACAGATTCGACTTGATTTGCGATGCATTGGTCGTGAAAGGTGTGTCCGCAGGGCAGGACTGCCGTGGTGCCGGGGTGCATGGTGCTCAGACAAATGGCACAGCAGACCTCGGGGAGTACATCATGACCATTATTATCCGAGTGCATTGTTTTCCTGGGATGAGGATTTTTTTTTGTCACACATATCCATGTTTGGACCTGTCTGTGTGGCGAAAAGTGACGTCCCCGAGCGCTGTGGCCATGGGTGAAACCACGTGATATAGAGACGTGCATACACGCATACACATACACATACACATATTATCACATTTTACAGGTGTGCATATCTGTATCTGCTTAATCTTGTTTATATTTACTGCAACAGGATCATGAGCCTGGCGGAGAATATGATCAAGTGGATGACGTGCGACATTTGCATGGACGTGGGTCATCGGTTTCAGATTTTTTGTCACAACCAAGGGCACAGTTTTTGCCCCGCGTGCACGTCAGCGTTGCGCAAGACGCAGAGCCGTTGCCCCATATGTCGCTCCTCTTCCGTCGCGCTGTGCAAAGTGATTATCGACGGCTCGCGCCAGCGCATCGTTTCCGATCTGCGTGCCCACTTCATCAGCCAGGTCTACACCGATGTGGGAATGGGATGCGTGGTCCGCGTCGATGCGGTGGACAAGGAGCAGGGGCGGTGGTACGAGGCCGATATTTCACTGGAGCCTCCTAATGTCATACGCTTGCACTTTCTCGGCTGGGGCTCCAACTTTGATGAAACGGTGTCGCTCCCTGCGACGCACTTTTGGACTCGGATTCTCCCAGTCTCCACCAAGACGTGCACGTCGTGGTGGCTGGCGCACCTGAAGCACGGCCAGTCGATCGAGTTTTTGTTGCACAAATGGAATGAGAAACGCAAGTGGTATCGCGGGACTATTTCGTTCCTGTCCACATCCGGCAAGTTTGTGCACGTCATCGTTGCCGATGCGGACAACAAGACGCTCAAGATTAAACGCAACCTAGAGCACATTGCACCCATCGGAACGCACGTGCGACCCATCTCCGCTGAAAAATGATAGAGCAGGTCGTACTGGTCAGGTTGTCAGGCTATATAAACACTATATAAACGGAAGCGACTTGAAAGTAAATAATCGACTGCAAATGGAAGATGATTGCCGACATGAGACTACGTTTTTCGAGGGCACTTCTGAGATTTGTGAGGATTGTGGCATGGTCCTCCAGCGCGAGGAGATGAATTTTGATCGGGAGTGGCGTTATTACGGCATGTGCGATACGAAGCACACGTCAGACCCAAATCGGTGTCACGCGCGAAAGGTGGTGGAGCGCATGATCGACAAGGATGTGGCGCAAATGGGTTTCAGCCAAAAGATTGTCATGATTGCCAACCAGATTTACGAGCAGGTGACCCATGGCAAGATTTACCGGGGCAACTCGCGCAAGGGAATCATCTTTGCGTGCATTTTCCACGCGTACAAAATGACGGGGCAACCGCAGAGTTGTGAGCACCTGATTGAGGTCTTCAACATGGACCGGAAAGTCGGCTTGAAGGGTCTCAAGTACGTGAACCTCAATGCTCCGAAAACGGCAGCCTTTCGGAACTTCCACATCGAGATGCAGGACCTGATTCGCGAGATTATGGAAAAGTTCAACGCGTCGGAAGCACAGAAGCAGGAAGCGGTCGAACTCTTTCACAAGGTGGACCGGCGCTCGATGCTCTTCAACAGAAGCCGGCCCCAGTCCGTCGCCTGCGGCGTGGCGCGGTACTACATTGTGCAAAAGAACAAGGATATCTCCATGGCGGAGTTCCAGGCGCGGGTGAATTTGAGCGAGGTCACCATCCAGCGTCTCGTGAACGAAATCCGACGCATCTGTCTGATTGACGAAGGCGGAGCGACCGTGCCTACACTAGTTAACAACTTAAAGGCCTAAAAAAAAGACTGAAAAATGACGCTTTCACCCACCACCGTGACGGCGCCCACAAGCACGTCCTTGGCGTCAAGCACGGTCTTCACCCCCCCTCCCCGTCGCAGTAGCGATGACGAGGAGAGGATGCAGAAGCAGTTCTTTGAGCAGATCCGCAAGTCGGCGATTGCGGGGCTGACGCCGGAGCACATCGGGCAGTTGAAGAAGTTGGGCGAAAAGTTTCACCAGTCGTTCGACGTGGAGGCCCAGCAGTCGCGCCATACGAGCACCAACGAGATTTTCCTGGAGGAAAGTTTGGCGTACGTAGCGGAAAGCGTCAAGGCGGGTCTCCACCCCAAGTTCCTTACCGAAGATGAAATGCACATTCTGGAAGCCGGATACGGGCCCAAGTGGTTCGAAGAGTTTGGGTACGACGCAAAAGAGATGGGTCGAAAGACGACGTGATCCATTCAGAATTTCACGAAAGCCAAGTTAACCACAAAGGCGTGGTATAGAAAGAAAAAGGAGGGACGAGAAATATGGATACAAGTAGTGGTCATAATATCGTCGAAAGCGAACATGGGGGCCAGCGGTGGGAGTTTGAGATTGAAGACCCGCGCGGTTGGATCTCCAAGCCACAGCGACGCAAGATCCGCCGATGGATGCTGGCCAGAGTCGAGCGATACCAGTCCGAACGGATGACAGTGACGGACGCCACTGAGCCCGTTGTATCTTTTGAAGATGCATTGACAGAAGCGGATCGGCAAGAGTTGTGGAGACTCATTCACTTTGCTTCCGACACGGACAGGTACGGCATGGTGCACTGGCGCGTGTTGGACATGAGTGGTAGCAACAACAGGTCCGAGGCGCCCAAGGTCTGGCAGATTTACTTCACCGAGGTCGTTCCGTCAGTGGTGGACCAAGTCGCCCAGCAAAAGGAGGAGCGTATGCGGCAACTGCGATGCGCTCTGCGTCGGCGGGTGTCCACGAAGCGCCGGGAGCGGGCGGTTTGCACGAGCACCAGTGAGGCCATGTACACGCATCTGCTGAAGCAGAGCGCGGACGCCACCTTTCGCGAGCGCTTGCCTACGCCACAGCAAATACAAGCTGAGCCGGCGATGTATGAAGAGATGTTGCGGCACATTCCGGCGGCGGCGGGACCGTTGCGGAACTATCTGCGTCACTGCCTGGGTAGGTAAGGGTTTCATTGGCGTTTGTCTTTCTCTCCCAGACGGAGACCACGTCACGATATTAAATTTCTTTTCTGGCGTGAAAAGAAATACAAGACTTTTACACCTGCATACTACCGAGATGGCACTCAGTCAAGCGACGACCGCCCTCATTGTCATTTCAGTCCTCGTGGCTGTCCACATCCTTCTCAACATTTTCATCTTCGTCAGACACGGGGGGGCTATGCCAAACAAGGCCCTCGCCATCATATCCTCGCTCGTGCTAATTTGTGCGGTCGTCACCATGATAACTGGTTGGGCGAGCACGAACACTCCGTTGCAGTACAAGAAGTTGTTGCTGGGGCTCTTTATCGCGCACGTGATTGTGTCATTCGTCCTCTTTTTCGTCTGGCCCCTGGTGATGGCGCACGCCTTTTTGCTCTACCCCCTGATCTCTTCCGCCGTGAACGGCGTCCTCATTTACTACGTCACCACGGGCTGAATCTAAGAAGGGAGGAGTGGCATGAACCGAGGCCAGGTGTCGGAAGCCCTAAATACGTTGAACCAGAGCAGGCTTTGCTGCGCAATGACAATGGCGATGGCGGTACTGGACAGAACGCGAATGACAAGACAGAGCCTGGGGGTGGAAGCCGGTTTCTTGCTTCTTCGAATCATCCAGCTGTAGATGATCACCAAGATGGCATCACGAATCGACCACGGCGCCACGATTTGCCACGTGAGCCGTTGCCGGATGGCTGGGAATGAAAAGTAGGCCAGATCGATAGTGCTCAGCAAAGTGAGCGTCAGCAAGACGGTCAGCAGGACTGCTGCTCGTTTTGAAAGTGTCATCCATGCGGAAGCTATCAGCAGTGCAGACGTGACTGCAAGCACTGCACTGAGACTGTTATGCAACCATGCGAGGCAATATATCGGAGATGGTGAGGACGCGGACATGATTAGGTTGTGGAAGAGATCTTCTTTATCATCATCAGTTGGAAAGTTTTCTTTGAACCGTGCCACTATCGGCCATGGCGCACAAAAAACTGATTTAAATCGTGTTGCCCGAGGTGCACATATACACAACATATATGCACATATAACCCAGATAACCCAGATAACCCAGATAAACCGTATAAACACCATATAAACCATATAACCACCAGTATAACAACAACTGCCAATGAGTGGTTATGACCATGAAAGTTTGTCTGAGCATGCGGAGTGGGAGCGGAGCGTCATGGACTTTATCCAGCGCGGGCTCCTGGCCGAAGACACGAGTGGCTTTTTGAAAAGGTCATTCGATGTCTTTCTGTACCATCGCTTGCAGAAAATCATTGAAGAGGAGCCCATGATGGAAGTGAAACTGGCGTCTGACGAAACGTTTCGAGTGGTCTTTGGGCAAACCTTTGTGGACCGGCCCTACATTGTCGATGACAACCGGTCGGTCCGGCACATTACGCCCCATGAAGCACGACTCCGTGACCTCACGTACTCTTCGGTCGTCTCTGTCAATATAGAGACGCTACGCCTCCGTCCGCATGAGGAGACGGGTGAGCAAGTTGTGGTCGAACACAAGGAGTACTTCAAAGTGCAACTAGCGCGCATTCCCATGATGATTCAATGCTCCAAGTGCAATTTGCATGCGACGACCGTGCAAGAACGGGTTCGACAAGGCGAATGTCCTTACGACTACGGAGGGTACTTTGTCGTCAAGGGCAAGGAAAGAGTCCTGGTGGCGCAGGAGCGAATCAATTACAACATTGTGTATGTGTTTGAGCAAAAGTCCAACGCGCAAAAGATTTCATGCGTCGCCGAAATACGTAGCATGTCCGAAGAGACGGGACACTCCGTCCTGATCCAGATGAAACTGCACACTGACCTTCGAGTGACGCTGGGCATCGCCTACATCACGCAGGACATTCCGTTTGGCATTATCCTGTCCGCCTTTGGTTGCACGGCTTCCGATGTGGTCAAGATGATGCGCGTCCACGCCCTCTTGGGCGAGGGGGCCATGATCAATGGCGCGGTGGAGCGTCTGGACAGTGACGAGCGCATCCTCTGGAAAGTCCTGCAAGATATGCGGCAGTGGCGCACCAGCACTAGTGCCAAGGAATTCATTGCCCAGCACGTCTCGCCATCCGTGCCCAAGGAGCGTCGACTGGCGTACGTCGAACAGGTGCTCCACAACGAACTGTTTCCCCACATGGGCATCAGTTCGCTCACCAAAACCAAAGTCCATTTCATGCTTCATATGATGGGTAAGTTGCTCGACACGCACGCTGGGCGCCGACCCTACGACGACAGAGACCACATTGCGAACAAACGCGTCGAGACCGCGGGCGTTCTCGTGAGCGAACTCTTTCGCACGCTGTACAAGCGCTTCATCCGAAGCATGGAGCCACAACTGGCACGTCGACAGGACGTGCTCCTCATCATGTCTCGTTCCAGCATGATCACGCAGGGGATCAAGCACGCCTTTTCCACCGGAAATTGGGGCATCCCCAAGTCCTCCTACATGCGTACGGGGGTCTCCCAAGTCTTGAGTCGGTTGACGTACATGGCGACGCTGTCCCATCTGCGCCGCATACTCATCCCAGTCGGCAAAGAAGGCAAGAACACCAAGATCCGGCAAGTGCACCCTTCACAGGTCGGCTTCATCTGCGCCCACGAAACGCCCGAGGGTCACTCGGCCGGAATCGTCAAGAACATGGCCGTCATGACCCAGGTGTCGCCACGATATGATCCGATCTACGTGTTTCGGCTGTTGGAGGGCATGTCCGAGGTGGAGATTGATTTCGCGTTTTCAAAATCGTCTGGCACATGGACCAAGATATTTGTCAATGGCGTATGGTTCGCCAACACTCTACACGGTCGGGAGGTAATGGTCAAATTGAGAAGGTTCCGTTCCTCGAAGCGACTTGCCCCGATGGTCTCGCTGTCCATGGACGCTGGTCTGCGCGAACTGCACATTTTCTGCGACGAAGGCCGTCTGATGCGTCCGCTTTTCAATGCCAAGGATGCTACATTTACGCCCACGGCTCTGGATGCGCTGTCCTGGAAGCAAGCGTTGGATTCCAACAGCGTGTGCTGGCTGGACGCCCAGGAGCTGGACACAAAACTCGTCGCCGTCTTTCCCTGGGAGCGGGAGGCCGACGCGGACCACGTGGAGATCCACCCCAGCCTGTGGATGGGGTCCTGCGTGAACCTGATCCCCTATCCAGAGCACACGCAGAGCCCGCGGCTGTGCTACGTGGCCAGCATGAGCAAGCAAGCGATCGGACTGTTTGCCTCGAGCCACCCCGTGCGCACAGACACAGTGGCACACGTGTTGCACATGCCAGAGCAACCAATCGTGCAGACCCACTTCTCTCACGCCGTGGGGTACAACCAGTTGACGTGTGGCAACAACCTCATTGTGGCCCTATGTTGCTACACGGGCTTCAACCAGGAGGACTCGGTCATTTTCAACCAGAGCGCGATCGAGCGAGGCCTCTTTCGCAGCACGCTGTTCAAGACGCTCGTCATTGAGGAGAAGAAGCGCACGAGCTACACCGTCGAGACGATCGGCAGCGTGCCCCCGCACCTGCGCTCCAAGAACTGGAACTACGAAAAGTTGGGCTCCCACGGCCTGGCCAGAATCGGAGAGTTCGTCGGCGTCGGAGACGTGGTGGTGGCCAAGTTGACGGTGCGCACCAACAAGAACGGCCAGGAGTCCTGCGACACGAGCCACGTGCTCAAGAACGGAGAAGAGGGGTACGTCGACCGGATTTTCGACTCCGTCTCGCCGGACGGATATCGCATGGTCAAGATCAAGATCCGCCAGGTGCTCATTCCCGAGATTGGCGACAAGGTCTGCTCGCGTTGCAGTCAGAAAGGCACCATCGGCATCACCCTGCGCCACGAGGACATGCCGTTCACCCAGTCCGGAATCGTCCCCGACCTGATCATGAACCCGCACGCCATCCCGTCCCGCATGACCCTCAACCAACTGCTGGAGTGCATCGGCGCCAAGTCCGCCGTCATCCAGGGCAAGTTCCGGCACAGCACCGGGTTCACCACGCACTCCGTCGACATCCTGCCCCGCCTGGAGGACGAACTCGCCAGGACCGGCTTCCAGCGCCACGGCAACGAGCGCATGACCAGCGGGATCACCGGCCAGCTCCTCCAGGCCGACATCTTCATCGGACCCACCTACTACCAGCGACTCAAACACCTCGTCGCCGCCAAGATCCACGCCCGCAACCACGGAAACGTCCAAATGCTCTGCCGACAACCCTGCGAGGGCCGGTCCAAAGAGGGCGGGCTTCGTTTTGGCGAAATGGAACGTGACGCCTTGAGCATTGATACTGCTATTACACTCGCGTGTGGTTTGTCTATTCCAATTCAGGACATGGGTAGTGGGGGCTGGTCTGTATTGTCGTGGGACGCGTCGTCGGAGCTTGTGGTGAGTTCACGGCAGGTTGAGTTTTTGGACAAGGGCATGCGGGAGTGTTACGAGATGGTGTTGGAAGACGGACGGAAGTTGTATCCGTCGATTCGCCATCCCTTTCTTACTTCGGATGGGCGCTGGCTACGTGCCGACGAGATTGTGCCGAATGAAACGGTGCTCCGGGTCAGCTTGGAGGCGCCCATGGTTCGCCTGGACCAAGAAGTCGAGCAGTGTGCGGGGTGGTCTCTGCTGGGGGGTCGGTACAGGACGGACTGTAGAGCAGACTTGTTGCGCACCATGGCTTTTGCAAGGCTCGTCGGGTTCTTGATGACGGACGGACACGTGTCGCGCGACGGAAAGACTTGCGTGGTCTGGCTCGGTCACTACATGGACGTCGTGGCCTTTTGCGAAGACTTGGAGACCATTTCCCGACGTCCATCACTGTCCCCTGAGCTGGTGGAGCTGTGTGAAAAGAGTAATGTTTACGTCATCAGTCTCCCGCACGACATTAGGAATGACGTCCTCCAACTGGAGGGCATTACGCGTGGCAACAAAACGGACCAGCCCATGCTCTTGCCCAGCTTTGCTCTGGATCCCACATGTCCGCTACCCATCCTGCGTGAGTTCCTGGGTGGGATGTTCGGAGGCGACGGACACACGTGCTACCTCGCTATGCATCGCGGGAAGCGAGATCAGCTGACGAGCGTGTGCTTCTCCAGATCCACGCGCGTTCCACTCCTGTCCACCTTGACGACATTTTTTGAAACGTTTGTGATGCTGTTGGCGCGGTTCGGCTTGACCAATGTTACTTTGCAAAAGCCAAAAGAGACGTCTTGCTCCAAGAAAGATGTCGGCGCTCCTCCAGACAACCGCACCTACTCCACAACCCTTCATATCGACATAGAACAGCTCATTCCGTTTGCGGAAAAGATTGGATTCCGGTACTGCTATCACAAATCCCAGCGACTCCAAGCCGCAATCTGTTACTTTCGTCTGCGCAACGAGGTAAAGCGTCAGCACAATTGGTTAGTGGAGCGCGTGGATGCACTGACCAATTTTTCAAAGATTAAGAAGGAGAATCCAACCAAAATCGTTGGCACGAAAAAGGCTATCCAAAAGGCCGTCGAGGAATTGAAGAAACGTGAACCCCTCCTGCACGAATACGCCATCCCATCCACGCATGACATGACTGATCACCTGATCAAAGGTACTTCTTTCGGAAAGTTTGCGTCCAAGCACTTCCCCACAGCGGACGAGTTCCTCCAAACGATTGGCGCGTCCTCCCTATTCACTGGCGATAACGACCGGATCCGCTACGGCACCAAGAGAGACGAAAACGGGTTGCGCGCAATTCATTTAAAGGTGCTATCAATGAAGTCTGTTGGGGAGCGTCCTGTCTTTGACATTCAGGTGGACCGTACGGAGTCCTTCCTCGCCGACGGCGTCGTCGCCCACAACTGCATGATCTCCCACGGCGTCTCTCACTTCCTCATCGACCGCCTCTTCCACATGAGCGACCCCTTCTTCGTCCCCGTCTGCTCCGCCTGCGGAGGCGTCCCCACCTCCCTCCAGACCTGCGCCACCTGCCCAGAAAGCACCATCTATCGCATCCCCATCCCCTACGCCTGCAAACTGCTTTTCCAAGAACTCCAGGCCATCGGCATCGACATCCGCCTCCTGCTCGCCCAGTGGGCGCTCACCCCCCGTCTCGTCGCACCGCCATCTACCGCATCACCGCATATGATGATTCCACCCGTGATTGAACGATAGGCTACCTACTATTTGCCATATTTTTTGATAGAATGACAATACTTGTCTATCAAAACAAAAGATGCAAAGCGACGCCGAGCGCTGAAGCAGTTGAATAAACTTACACCAGTGCGTAGGTTTGCTGGTCAAGGGTGCCGTTGCCAAAGACGGTGTACAGGGACGTCAGCAAGGTCACGGTGGCAGTGGCAGTCCCCGCCGTGAACGCGCTAGAGCTCACGAACTCCTGCTCCCCCAGCAAAATCTGAAGCGCCAAGACGTTTGTGCCGGGGAGAAGAACCCACGCAAACTTTTTGTCAGTGTCGTTCAAGGGGACGATAAACTCATCTGACACGGTTCCCTGCGTGAAGCGAATGTGCAGGTAGATATTCCCAGTCGGAGTGTCTGCGCCCACCGTCCCGGCAAACTTGATGGGAACGTAGGGAGGTGGAACGAACAAGGCCTGGGGGCCACGGGGACCTACCACGTACGTGATGCCATCATTCCTCAAGAGCGCGGGCTCGTACTGCCACACAGAGGATGTGCACTGGGTAGGATCGTCAATGTTGACAGCGTACAAAATGTCCATATCTGCGGAGAGCGTGAACGTCCCTGGAGGCAAGCTGTCCGCTACCGTGCTGTCTAATTTGATCCCACCAAGGACGAGGTCCAGCCTGTTTTGCCGCACAGGCACCTGCTCCTGGAGCGTAGGGCCCGTCAGCGTCGCCTCGTGCAGGATCGCGCCGGGTTGTGTGGTCAGGGTGTACTTCGTTTGGCTCGTCTTATCCGAGCCACTGAAGGTCAATGGGGACAGCGACCAGGTGAACGTGGGGGTGGCAAACAAGGGCTGGATCGCAGAGTTGTTGGTCACGTTCTCCGAAGTGACATCGGGCAACTTGACGCAAGAAGGGTAGTACTGATAGACACCAGGCTTTTGCGAGGCGCCGACGCCTGCGAGTGTGCCGCGGAGGATTGCGGGGCTGGACACGCACCCCGTGCTGAGGTTGGCGAAGGAGAAAACCGAATTGGTTACCGTCGCGCTCATTGCTTGTATATATGAATTATGGGTAGGCGGTTCTAACTATTTCTTCCTGTCTACCTATGCGCAAGATACATTTTTTTTCTCTCATTTGCCAGTACGCCAGCACCATCATGACGCAATCGCACACATCGTCGCGTTTGGCAAACGTGCCCAGCCAGTCCAGCGCGACCACGTCTTGTTGGACGGCCAGACGACGCTCCGTCTCCTGGACCGTCCATTTCTTCCGATCCCTTTTCAGTCGAAACGCACGACCAAACGCCTGCGTCTTGTGCTTCGCAGGCATTTCCACCACGCGTACGTGCGGTCCACACCGCAGAAAGTAAGAAATGGTGTGCTGCGCCATTTTCAACGCCTTTACATTGCACGCATGCTTGGACTGCATCTGTTGCTCGATCAGCACCACAGCGCCCCCTGCCCACAACCACGCTACACTGTCCAAATAGTCCCATAAGCGCCGAATGTGCCCGTGAGGACCCGTGTAGCCCGGAGCGGTCCCCTTCTCCAAATCCCACAGTCTCAGGACCACCACGTCCCAATCCGTGTCGTCGCGACAACCTGTGCCCCTCAAGGCCACCATACCGAAATTGCGCACGCCAATATCTATTCCAATCACCAAGGACGGATTCATGAGGCGGCGCGTCTTTTGCGTTACACCCGATAAATAGTTATCATGGCCTCTATAAATAAATACATATATAGATACATACTTACCGTAGGTCCATCATTCTCATGTCCGCCTGCCCCGCCCAGCGAAGACCTCCCCGTCTTTGCGACCGCTTCATCCAGTACGAAACGCCAGCCATGTCCGCCTCCAACTACACGTCGTGGCAGTACCTGCCACTGCACAGTCAGCAGGCTCTCACGGACGGGCAGAAATACACCGACTGCAGTATGGCCGGCCCCGTCTGCACAGCCCCAGATGGCAAGCCACTGCCCCCTCCACGCGCTCTATTCCCGTCATTGGCCATGGTCACCACACCATCTCAACCATCTGCGTCATCCTGCGTAGGTTGCTCCGGGAACGGTGACGACCGTGATTCGGAGGCGGAAAATGGCGAGTACAACATGGACGATACCCTGAAACTGAAGGAAAGCTTTTTTCATTCAACCCACCCACCAGCCACAGGGAGTGCGTCCCTGCTTCCTCTGCTGGACTACCAGTTCAATGCACGTGAAATATGCAAGCAATGCATCCTCCTTGAAGATCACTTGACCCATCCCGAAAAGAGGTGTGCCGACTGTTGCGTCAAACACTTTCTCGGCCTCGAAGGACTCTCCGAGGAGGCCCTCACGCTCGACCAAAACAGTCATCTCCAGAGCGATGAACGCTACCGCGTCCTCTACCAACTGCCCAATCGCATCCGTCAACTCCAAGCGCAGTACTACAAGGATCCGCACTCCAGCACCAATGCGCGACACATTGCACAACAACTGCGACAGATACGCAAACAGCTCCAGGGCGTCTCCTTTGGCTTCATCTTCAGACAGGACGCAGGAAGCTACAGGCCAGTGGACAGCAGTGATAGCCCCATGATGCTCAAACAAGGAAACTGCTCTGGTGGCACCTGCGCCCTGCCATAGGGGATAGAGATATAGGCCTCACGCGACGTCAAGATCTACTGCACGTCTGTCCCTCATTACGTCAGCCCGTACCTGAAGAATCGTGACGGATAATATTTTACATTGTATTTGCAAAGGAGAAAATGTCACAATCCGATCGCTATTTACCCCGCGCCTCACTGCCAGCACCGCGGGACGATTACATCCGCGTCTCGCAACTCAGTGCGTGCCCATGCGATGCCCGAGAAATCAGCAAGGGAACCCACAACGCCGACGGGCACTTCATGGGCGCGGGATCCGCATTCACGCCTCCGTCCACTCCAGGGGTCACCCTGTACAACGACTACGCCCACGCCGTCTACGTCCAACAGGACCCCAACTCGAGCAACAACAGTTGCGTACTGCGCCCCTGCGCGCAATGACAGGAACACCGTTAGTGTACACGCACTTGTCAAAACACTATGTCGATTGTTGTCCTGGCTGATAGATGACAAAGCACAACAGAGAGCCCCTCCCTCCACCAACGACAAAAATTGATGCTAAGCCAAGAACATTGATAGCACTGTCTGTTGATATCCATACCTAATATACCTAATATACCTAATATACCTAATATACCTAATATACCTAATATACCTAATATACCTAATATACCTAATGCATGACGTTTACCTGCTTTTTTGTCTCTCAGAATGACTTTCCAGGGTATCGCTGTAGACCTGGCAACTGAAGACAACTACCACTACCAACCTATTGATCCCCACCTACGGCACATTCAGTTTATCAGATACCAAAGTCCCGACGCCAACAGCATGCGAGATCTCTATCTGGCACACTTTCTGCTCCCGTCGGGTCTGCGCATCGAGATATCTCGCATCACCAATCCGATCAACTCCGATATCCGGTACTCGGTCATGCGCATCGAGACAGATGGCACCAAAGACTGGTATATGTTGATGGATAGAATAGCCACAGTTGTTCAACTTCTGCACTCGATCCGCGACGCAGAAGAACCGGGCGTTGTCAGTTCTCAGGTTTCCAATTAATTAATCGTCCTTGGTGGGAAAGGAGTCAGACAGCATTTTGACGTCCAGTTAGTAGCACGGAATCCAGTGGGATTGGCCTCGCAAACGACCAGGCCGACGACGCTGGAGTTTTTGCGTTACGTCATCGCATTCGAGTATCCGGCCTGGTACAGGGGTTCAGCAGAAGGAGGGGCATTTTCTGCCAGCAAAGACGACCAACCTGTACTTTCAGGAATTTTGTTCATCGCATTCACGTAACCGATCGCGCAAAACATACTGTTCTGACAGTCTGGGTTGAAAGTGCCCGCCAAATTCACGTTCGGGTTAAACGTGTACGGACCGGGTCCATTCGCCACATCGGTAGGTCCACACACTGGTTGTGTGGTGTTCGCAGGAGCATTGGGAACTATACACTGGAAGTAATAGTTTCCGCTGTTGGCGAAACCTTGTCCAGGCACCACATTTAGCACTGCTGGGATTCCATTATTATACACGCACTTGTCAAAACAGTATGTCGATTGTCCTGGCTGTTCAGCAGACGAGGACGAAGTCGAAGTGGGGGAAGGAGAAGAAGTATTATTTTTCCGCATGGCGTTGATCATGACATATATTAGCGCGCACAAAAGAGCCCCTACACCGAATCCAAGCAGGAGACTTCCTCCTCCTTGTCCAGCCATTATTGTCGTTCGGTTTGGATGGATTGATTTTGATATGGATCATGAAAATATTCATGAAATCAATCCAAAACATCTCGAAAGATGTTTGCCATTTTCGATTCAAGTGTCCAAGCCACTCCTAACTTGAACAGTTGGTGCACACTGCGCAGGTGCTCGTAGGAATGACGCTCCACTGGCGAGGCGTCTTGAAGAGCGGGGCCACGTCGGCCCACGTGGCGTCGAGCAGCCAAAAAGACCACACGGAGGCGTCGCTCTCCGCGCACAGGTCCTGGGCCGTCGTGGACACGTCGATGCGGGCCATGAATGGGCCAGCTTGTACGCGTTCGTCCTGGCGATTGACAAGCGTCAGGGACACGATCGGTTGATTCGCCGTCCACGAGTAGTATGGCGAAGCGGAGTTTTCCAATCTGGTGAACCATCGCTGCCAGGCCAGTGACGGTGACATGAAACCCATCAAGCGATACTTCCCGGTCTGGTCGGGGCTGTAGGTCCATGCCGAAACCGGCAGTGGGGACAGCATTGTCGTGGCGTCCATTTCTTTCTCTGCTTTTTATTATTACGACCAGAGCAAGATCGCTTTATTTTGCTACTTTGCAGTCATCAGGAAATAGTTAACTGTCACTATCTATCTATCCTTTCTAACTTTTCAAGCGTCGTCGCAGTCGCCCTCCCCGGCCTGAGGACTCACGAGCCGTCGCGCACGGGACAAACTCCCACGTCACACGCAACGGTCCTTCGCCGGCCAAGCCAATCTCCAGATCGCCTGGCTTGCACTCCTCGCAGACACGTCGACGACGGTGGCAAACAGCGGGCCAATACTGGGCGTCTGCATCAACGCACCATCCAGGTAGGCTTCGACGCGGACGCATCGGCCACAGTTCTTTCCTGCATCGTATTCGCCAGCGGGGACGGCACACGTAATGCCCACACCGACGAACCCTCGTTGGTGTGTGCACCCCCCGCTGTCGTTGCGCGCGCCTCTGGCGCTGTAGAGGAGTCCGTCACCCTGTCGTACATGTGCCACCACTCCGGTCGTGATGAAAAGGACGACGACCAGCGAGATGTGTGAAAGAGCCATGGACATATTATTATTCGTTGGAATAGCTAGTGGTCCTGTTGTTGCACACGCACGGGTGGAAAGTGATTTCAAAACATTATTCAATGGTCCACATTATATATATATATATATATATATAATACATTCAAAATCATGCTTGCGCTCAGACAACTGTCCGTCATGGTGGACCAACTGCGCCCCATTCTCGAACGTCATGACCACCACCACACCGCGGACGGAGCGCCACCACTCTGGCATCTGCTGCACGAAGTCGATCACGTCATGGAACAAACCCGTGGTCAAGCCCCTGCACTCTACGACCCCGTGTGCTGGCGAGAGTTGTTGGGCCACGGCGAGGACGGTGACGAGACCCATGGCCATCATGCGCTGTTGCGCACCCACACCTTTGAGATTGCTCTTATCGCATGGCTTCCTGGTCGCCCAGCATCAGTTTCTGGCCTCTTCAAGGTTCTTACAGGGTCACTTAAGGAACGAGTCGCCCTTCCAGATGGGACCGTTTCGGAGCAGGAGTGGACCAGTGACCACCCCGCTGGCTACGCAGAGGGTCGACCGCTCGGATGGCCTCAGATGACAAGCGCGACGACCCACGATGATCCAACAACCTTCAGCGTCCACATTTACGAGATCCACAAGGACGGATAAGATTATGTTTTTTTAGTGACTAATGATAGGAGTCGTAAGCAGTACAAGCGATCTATCTCTTTAAATAGCAATAGTATATACACACACCATGGGGAACATGTTTAAGGGTGCCCAGTGTCCCGTGGCGAAAGCAGCGGAGGAGGGTCGTCGACAGAAGGAGCAGGCGCGTCATCTTTCCGATGCAGTCATTGATGAGCTGGTGACGCACATGCTTCAGAACGCAGACATTAACATTTCGGTGTTGCCGGACTACATGGAGCGCAGGATTTACGCCAACATTGTGCGTATCTTGATTGGAAACGTGACTGAACTTTTACGTCACGTCAAGATCGAGGTCCTGAATCACGTCATTACGATGCGCATCGATCCTGTTGCGCATCCGACTGCGGATCAAGAACAAAAAGTCGATGAAACGGCAAACGGCAGTGCCCGTTGATTAGAATGTGAAATGTGGAGTTTTCCCTTTCCCGACGTTGGCGTCACCGGCCCCACGGGAGGATGATCCACAGGCGCTCAGGGACCAAGCAGACGCAAGGATCGGCGCGCCCGGCATGCGTGGTGGGCCCTGGGACCAAGAGGCCACCGCGGCCCAAGCAAGGGCCCCCAAGAAAACAAAAAAATCAGACAACGACACAAACTCAATGCAAGAGTAATTGATTGATTGCAAACACGACCATCTCGCGCGTTTCTTCTTCTTTCGTTAATGTCCTGCCTGCCTCTGTCTCTGTCCTCGCTATCTAACTATCAAGCACAAAAGACAATGTGCACCAGCCACGAATCGACAGATGTCCCAAAGGCTTTGCCGAGTTCTTTCAGAGACTCGTTGGTCCTTTTGATGTTGGTGTTCAGGTGTTGGATGACCTCGCTCAAGCGCGCAATCCAGACGATAGGCGTGGAGCGATCGAAGAGGTGGTGAGCTTGGGCGTCCTGCATGAACCTACGGAGCACGTCGCCTTGGAGGACGATGAGGGTGTTTACGATCTGGAGTATTTCCTGATCTTTCTCCCTCCTTTTCTCCGCTTGATTGAGCATTTTTTTGTACTCCTCTGCTATCATCTGGTTCATGAGCAGGCGCACGCGCAACTCGAGGCACTCGAGACGGGACTCGAAGCGTCCTCCTCTTTGAATTTGAATTTAAATCAATCAAATTCAAATCGTTTCAAGCTAGAAACGGCGAGTTTTTTAAACCTAGGTATTTGAAAAATGAGTCAGCAGAAAAAGTCTGGGGGTGGTGGTGGTGCCCAAAAAGCCAGTAAGGGTGTCCAGCAACAGCGCAGTAAGCGAACGATTATCATCCAGGCCATGGCTACCGCGATGCTGGCGCGTTTCCGCCGACGAGAGCACCAAAGTACATCGACTGACCCACACCATTGGGAAAATGTGCTATCCATCATCGCATCATTGAGTTGGGATGAATTTCGCTCCATCATGGCTGGAGCCTTTCCAGAGCTTGTAAACTGGGGAATGGAACATGATCCTCACAACATCTTCCTTATCAGTTTATGCGACCTCATTGTGTTCTTCACGCGCTACTACGTCCTTTCCAAGAATCCTCAAGATCCAAAGTATGCTCAGTCGCGATACCTCCAGCCATCCGGATCTCATCAATCACAGCACGAAATCATGGCAAACACGTTTATGAAAGAGTACTTGCAGTTCAATCGTGCGCTGGATACACGAAGTGGCATGAGCCAGGCCGACAAAGCAGCAGCTCTGACTGCGTTTGCGTATGAAACCGTCACTCTTATGGAAAAGAAATTCAGGGTGGCGCGACAGGGTCAGGCGAAGGCAAGTGCTGGAGGAGGAGCGTCGGCGTCTCGCTCAAAAGGAGCACAAACGCGGACATTGGCGATGAATCCACTCCGACCAGTGCTACAAAACTTTCGGAAGGTGCTATATGATGAAGAGCACGAAGAGGAGGCATTCGACGAGTTGATGGCCACCATTCTGTCTCTTCCTGATCAACACGCAGTGGAGACAATGTTAACTGGAGTAGCGTTGGAACTATTATTGAGTCCTGATGTAGCGCTGTTGCAAGAAGGTGACAGGAATGATTACGTGACTGCGTTGACGGATATATTCGTCAACCTCATGGACGCTTGGAAGACTCAAACTCCACTTACGTTGGGCCGTACCGGTGGATTCAGTCCAGCTGGTCTCAATTTGCAAAAGGCAATGAATAGTTCGGACAAATACCACGGGTACACACAGTTGCCAGATAGGATACGTCAATACCTTGGGCAGGCAACAGCAGGAGCAGGAGGTGGTGCGGATACGCGAACGAGATCAAACAAAAAGAGCAAAAAGAAGGATAAAAAACGTGCAAGAGACAAGGAGATCAAGGCGCGCGTCAGGCAACAGATACCGCCTCTGATTGCCCAAAACGTCTTGTCTCAAGTGGTTGCCCAGGATGCCCAACAGGTGGCCAGACAGCAGGCATATCGAGCTACACAGCAAATAGTGCGAGACAAGGTGAACCAAATGGCCGACCAGGTGGCGCGAGGAGCGGTCAAGCAACGTGTGGTGAGGCAACAAGCGGTCAAAGCGCAAGTGCGACCCGTTTTGGAGCAAATGGTGCAACAAGTGGCCCAGAAGCGAGCAAAGGAGGTCGCCCAACAGCGGGCACGCCTGGCTCAACGACAACAGGCCCAGCGGTTTCATTCGTGGATACAGTCCATGAGCCTGACGAATCCTGCGACGGTCATGCAACGCGATATTCAAGTGCTCATCCGCATCATCAGCAGTTTGAACGCCTCGGGCCACATGGAGGCCACGCCGGATGATATCATTCGCGACGAAGCGTACTTGTGCCGGACCACTGAGGAACTCTTTCTAGACCCAGTATTTCTCAGCAACCAAAGCCCGCCACCCCCCACCCCACAGCACGTCCGCGCCAAAACGGGTCAGCAGTACCGAAACGAGCCTTACAGACAGCACATGATGCAACGACGACAGGTTCAAAGGTACTTGCGGACGCAAGCCCGAAACGGGTACGTTTCACATCCGACGATGGGTGCCTATCGGTACAGCCAGCCGACTCGGGTGTCGCAAGTGCCCGAGGGCTGGAAGCGAGCACTGCTCAATTGCCCGCGCGTTCTTCTCAGCAATGCTTTGCAGATTGCAATGACCCATAATGCGCACTTGCAGGTACTGGTGCCACAGTTGTTTTCCCGCTTCACCCAGGGGGGCGGTGCGGCGGCCGGAGGAGGAGGCGGTGGTGGTGGTGCTGCCAACTAACGGACGAGGGCATCACTGCGTTGCAGGAAGCGTCAAGAATGGAAAATACTATATCTAAATTGACTGTTTTGGAATGCTTTGCAGAGCGGTGACCAGATAAAAAAATGTCATTTACTTTTTTATCATCACAACCCGACGTCACTGGACGCGATGCGCGAGAGAGAAAGTGTTGGTGGAATCTATAATACGTGGGGGAAGGGAAACTCATATCCGTACTCGACAATGTCATAGTAATAGATATTATCTACCAATCTTTTGATCTCCTGGTCGTAAAAATATTGGTAGTCTGGCATTGCCTTGTTTACAAACTCAGATGCCTTGCGATCGCCTGCGAAATCGGTGTGAGACGAGTCCTTTTCCCGAATGTGATGATGACCTGCCTCCATTATGACTCGGTACGCGTCCAGGAAATTGGTGTGCGCACAAGCGTCAACATTTTGCAAGTCTTGTTCAATACTCTCTAGACGGACATATTTGTCAATCAAAGGATCGACGGCAAATGAGTATTGCGGACAACAGTGAAACGCGACATGATGCCCTAGCTCGTCACAGTTATCACAGTGGCTGAGAAAACGAACGAACTGGCGAAACGTAAAATCTGTTGGCGCATGCACAGAAATATATACCAAAAAGGAGGAAACGACCCGCAGATACGGATTGCGAATAACTTTAATTTTTAAAAACTCGTTATTCTGGACATACCATGTCAAGCTTTCCCCAACGAATGTCGACAATATATCTTCATGCGGATTCAGGCCATTGCTCACAGCGTCACAAAAATTGTGCACCCATGCATCATATGACAAGGCTATTGGAAGCAAACCCATGTGTTGTAGAAATAATGATTTAGCTGTCGTACACCCTGCTTTTGGAGTCCAAAACATTAGAATTTTCCGTCTTTTGTCGACTAGTGGATGCAAGTCCATGAATTGACGGTGTGTTTGCCCTCCGTTGTTGTATCGTAGAGTATAATCAGCGTCAACGTCATTATCACTAAGATATTCTTTGTCTGAAAAGTTCATAGTGACACTACAAATAGCACTCTATAAATGAAATAGATAAAAAAATGTTTGTGTGCCATTCTCTCGTGTATTTTCTTTTATAAAAACTGCTCCGCAAACGCTTGTCCGTCACTCATTCAGTCCTCCGTCGGTTGCCACTCACTCGCAGGCAAGAGGGGTTCATCCTCAGCGACGCGCATGCCGTGGTAGTCATCCAACCAGCCGTCGTAGTAGCGAAAGTGCAGGTTGCGAAAGCCGAGGATGCGGGGCGTGTACAGCTGACGATGCCAGTCCAGCATGGGGCCCATGTACTGCAAGACCTGGGCCGTGACGACGCTGGGGGATTCGTCGTTGTCATCGCCCCGAGACAAAACTGCCAAGATCTCAATGTTTCCCGCAACGGAGGGCCCAGTGGGGGTGAGCATGCGAATGCGGTAAATGGTGGTGTCGGGCCACATCATGTAGGCAATGTCATGACACGTCCTCGTGCCAGTCAAGGTGTGGTGACGCTGAGAGAGCGTCATGGAGGGTGGAGGTAACACCCAAGGCCATGTATCGGGGTGCTTCTTCCACTGCGTGAGCGGGGCGGGGAGCATGGTCCACGACACCAGTCGGTGCGTGGCCAGGTAGGCGAGGTAGCGCAAGAAGATGTAACACCGAAACAGTCCTTCTTCAAACATCTTTCTCGTTTGTTTCTTCCACAATCATTGATTATTTAGGCGGGCGCGGGAGGGAATTCTCGCGCCTCCTGATAAAGAAGAATCCGCACGCCCATGTCGTCGTCGTCACCACCCGCAACGACGGGCATGACGCTCCGGCAGATCTGGGAGCTCTTCTTTGCGGACCACGTGATTGCCCACCGGCGAGACTATACGCGCTATATCTTGGTGCTCAGCTTGTACCAGTTGTGCCAAGTCATCATTCTGCCTCGTGTCGTGTCTACTGGCATGAACATGAAGTCCTGGACCAAGGCGCCCAGCCTCGGCTCCATCACGGCGTTGATTGCCATCTTTACCCTCTCGCTGGCCCTCGGCAACTGGAAGGCCAGAATGGAGGCGGTCTTGCCCGCCCTTCACACACAGTGGATGCGCGTCAACTTGTTCGAAAGCCTCATGACCACTTTCAAAGAGGACCGCACGCCACAGTCCGTGGGCACGTTCCTCACGCGCTACAACGTCATGCCAAGGGAAGTCCGATACCTGTTGGAGACACTCATTACCGTCGCGCCGGTCCTGCTTACCGTCTTGTTCCTTTGGGTGTATTTCATGACGGTCAGCGTCCCGTGTGGATTGCTGTACGCCATGCTCGTGTTTGCGTTTCTCGCCTTCTTCATGTCTTCCAAGGAGAGGCAAAGGTGCGTCAACGCCGTCCGCCGGCGCGCACGGATCGCACTCGTGGCGAATGAGAAAGCGGGGGAGGAGATGCAGAATCTGGAACACATTTACGCGCACCAAAAGGAAGACGCACGGATCAGCCACCAGCGACAGGTCGAGCAAGACGTGGCCTCCCAGTGGCGCGTCACGCAACTGCTCGTCGTGCGCTACACCACGCAACTGCAGATCGCGAGCATGCTGATTTACTTTTGCATGATTTTCGCATTTCTGCACGTCTTTCACCGCCACCCCGACAAGCGATCCCAATGGCCCACCGTCTTCCTCACCCTATCATGGGCTCAGGCAACCCTTATCACCCTGTCCTCCAAATGCATCGCGATTATGAACTCGATTGCGACGATCGAAGTCAACTACACCGCCATGGCGACCACCAATCCGGCCCCCAAGTCGCCTCCACCCCCCAAAACGACGCCGTCCGCCATGCCCTGGCCCCTGCGTCTGCACGACGTCTGCCTCATTGCACACGGCAAGACTGTGTTTGTGGACATGAACTGGACTCTGTATCGCGGAGACCGCGTGCTAGTGACCGGCGCCAGCGGATCGGGCAAGTCGACCCTCTTTTCCCTGCTGACGGGGTACGTTCAACCCGACAATGGCGCTGTTTTGCTCGGCAAAGAACCGCTCCGTAGCGTGGCGGTGGATACGATCCGCACTTGGATTGTGCACATGCCCCAGTCCACCATGCTGTATGGCGAAAGCATCTACTACAACGTCTTTTGGAAGCATCCCACCAAATCGGAACAGGACAAATTGGACGAAATGATTGATTACTACGGCCTCGCGACGCTGTTGCCCAGGTCCATGTTGACGGAGCCTACGGGAGCACTCGGTGCCCGGCTGTCGCATGGGATGCGAAAGGTGATTCTGCTACTGCGAACGTACATGCAAATCACCGCCGCCACGGAACTCGTGCTACTGGACGAACCCTTTGCGAGTTTGGACGACGGCACGCGCACGTCCTTCGTGATGCCTCTTATCCAGCGCATCGCGACGGGGCGCACCATCATGGTCTCGAATCACGTAGCGTTGCGTCCCGAGCAACAGCAGTTCTTCACCCGACACCTGTCCACATCCCAGTTCCATCAGCGACGTTAAATAGTCGTGTGCGTCCATCATAACCATCACAACTATCATATAGTAATCAACTAACTGCACCTTTTAGACATGGCACGACGACGATGGCTTTGCGCTACTGGTCTTTTGTTCGGGCTCTTTTATCCCTGCGTCGCCATGGCGCAGTTGCAGTGGGGTGTCGCTGTGTCTGCCTACCAGACGGAGGGCCAACCGCTGTCCGGGGGACGCTCCTGGTCAGTGTGGGACGCCTTTGCGCACGCCGACCACGGAGCCCGCATCAAGGACGGGTCCAATGGTGATGTCGGATGCAACCTAGCGGATTTGGATCAGTTGGAACAAGATTTACAGATTTTGCAAATGATGCGTGTGAGGCATTTCCGCTTGTCCATCTCCTGGTCGCGCATCTTTCCGCAGTGCAACATGTCGAGACCCAATCGACCCGGGGTCGAATACTACCACAGTGTCATTCGCTTGGTCAAGAAGCACGACATGACACCGTGGGTGACCATCTTTCACTGGGACACTCCCTTGTGCTGGCGCGATAACTGGGCCGTGCGAGAACGCCTCCCAGAGTTTGTCCAGTACGGCCTCTTTCTCGTGCACACGTTTTCCGACGTCCAGCACTGGATCACCATCAACGAACCTCGCACGATCGCTGAGCAGGGTTACGAGCATGGCATTCACGCCCCAGGATACCAGAACCGCACGTTGTCCTTTCTCGTCGCCGCCCATTTCCTGCAAGCGCACCGGATGCTGTATCGACAGGTGAAGAAGGACATGCCAGAGAAGCAGTTGAGCATGGCACTCAACGTAGACTACTTTGGTCCAGCACACGTCGCGGAATACGATGCGCATCTGTGGTACGCGGACGCGCTTCTGCTCGGCACAGTCCCAGAAGCCATACGACAGGAGAATCCCTGGATCACGAATGTCGCTTTGGGCGACGGCGACGATGGTCATGAACATGGTGAATATCAGGCCTTTCTCGACTTTTTCGCCCTCAACTTTTACTCAGGCCACGACGACCAACACATCTGCCCCCCTCCGTCAGAACAACTGGCTTCGTGGTGGCTGCACCCGTGTCCCAAGGCCCTTCCCCTGCTGATCCAGGACCTCCAGTCACGCTACGCCACCGCCCGCCTTCCGTCCGCGTTTGAGGTCGTCGTCACCGAGACGGGGGTGTCCACTGTGCCCGGGGACGCCGCTGATGCGAACGTTCGGGGACGACACTTTCTCCAAATGGCAGACAGCCTCTTGTCGTGGCAAAAGTCGCACGAGCGCGTCAGTGACTGGACATGCGACAAGATATTCATGTGGAGTTATGTCGACAACTTTGAATGGAATGTTGGATTCACAGAGAGATTCGGAATGCTGGGGATGAACATTAGCGCTCCAAGACGGCCACGCTGTTGGCGCGACAGCGCCCTGGTCATCTTTCCCCACCTCTCCGCGAGCGCAATGCCCATCAGTCGATGTTGAAGTATGATGAAATCGTTTGGATTAGACGAAATTCGGGCCGCCAAAGACGGGAGGGAGCACAGCCCTGGACGAACGGACGCCAGTCACGGTCTCACAAGCCTCCGCCCAACCGAAATCCTCGAACGCTGTCGTATCATGCATGCCATAAATCCAGGACAAAGTCAGCGTTCACAATCAATCAATCAATCAATCGCCACCAGGGAGTAGTCGTCCACAAGCAATTGACATTTTCAGAGTAAAAAAATCAGAAAATGAATACCACTGACGACGATGCCTACTCTTTCAACAAGTCCAAGCACGGCGTTGCCAAGGTTCAGATGGCGTGCGCCCAAATAGGCATCCAACTAGGATGCACTTGTCGCCGTGGCAACTATTCCTACGAGAGTCGCGTTGACGACCGTGGAGATGAGCGGGTAAAAAGCGACATGACGACTAGAGAACAAGGGCACAAGGAAAAAGAGCGCAGATACGACAAGGTGCGTTATGAAGAATATCAACAGCAAAGATTTGAACTGCAGAATGTTTGCGAAGATCGTTTGCCCAACGATCAACATGACGCTCGCAGTCAAAAGCACCATCGTAGAAACCCCATCGAGGAAGATATTTGGATCTGACATGTCGTGTCCACGAGAAGACATTATTACGAAAACTATGACGTTGACGAGCAAATGAGCACCGATCAGTGCGAGGACTGCGATCAGATTCTGTTGTGCCGTGAGAGCCATCTCAATGATTGTGATGACCGATTGATGTTTTTATTTTGTGCGGTGATATAAACTGTTTTTTCTGACAACATTATTTTCCAAAAAATAGTGATTATTGAGATCCGACGAGGTCCCATCTAAGTTATACCAAGGTATAACTTTCTATCAATACCTATCAATACCTATCAATACCTATCAATACCTATCAATACCTATCAATACCTATCAATAAGCAATGAATGAATGAGTTGAGCAACGTTGAACGAGGCTCACAATACAGTCCGAATAGGATTTGTTCCATTTCATTGTTATGTATTTTCAATTCTAGTATTCTCTCGGCTTTTCCATGTTAGAGGAGGACTCCATACATCGTGGTAATGGTCGACGCAATGCCCACCGCAGTGGACGCTGTGGTGTCAAAGTTGTAGGCGGTCTGGCTGTTGGTGAGGGTAAAGGTTTGTGCGGGGACGGTGAAGGACACAGTTCCGAGCACGCCCAGATTTGTGACAGTGTACGTGGATACAGGGATGATGAAGGAATAAGTGAGAGTGTCAGGGGTCACGGGCGTGTCAAACTTGATGGGGAATGAGATGGCTACATAGATGGGGGCTGTCGGCGTGACGGTGGACGCGCCTGCGTATTGGACGGTATTGAAGGGTCTGAGGTCGGAATACGTCAGCGTCGTTCCCGGCACAGGTGGAAGAATGGGGTTGCGACTCGTGCCCACCAGCGCACCGCAGGCAAGCGGGTCCAAGAGCTGAAAGGTGTAGGAAAACGTAGTCGCGGGAATGGACGCGGTCGTCGTGGTAGGGGTTGCGGGGCTGGCAGCTGCGATGCTGACGCTGATGGGTGTGTCGATAATGATGTTGGCAGTCTCTTGCAGGACAGGAACGTACAACAAGTCCTTGTCGATCAGCGTTTCGTTCGAGAGTAGTGTTCCCGTGACGATGGATAGATCATTGGAAGTTGTGGTTGTGCCATCGTAAGTGCCAAACGAAGCTGGCTTGATGCCAGTCCACCGCAAAACCGCAGTGGGCTGATTAATGATGAATATGGTTGAAGGTTTGTAATCCCAGGTGGATAGAGTATTGGACCGACTACCACTGACAGTGTAGGCTGTGGGCACGACGGGGGCGCCACTGCAGGTGAAGAACTGGTTGGGGCTGTCACTGACGGAGACCGTGATGGATGTCATGATCGATACGAAAGTGAATGGAGGATATCTTTGCAATTATCCCTCTACAATGCAGGGAGAAAATTTTTATTCCGACAACTCTTTCACCATCGTCGAATCATCCGCAATATCATTAGCGGTTCTTGTATTGATATGCTACAGGTATTTATTGTTCATGGACCGCCACCTCCAGCTCCCGCTCCAGACCACGGATTCCAAATCCGGCCCAACTCGAGGAAAGAAAGATGTCTCAGAGGCTCCCGCGGTTCTCCAGGTGGTGGTATCGTCTTTCGCTCTTTTGTGCAGGCATCACAACATCCAGAAACGGATTTGGGTTTGGGCTTTTCCTCCAGATCTGGTAGTGCGTTGCCAAGGCTTGTACTGTTCTTCTCCCCTTCGCCGAAGCGCAGATCTGACGTCATGATAGTCCCCGTGTGGTCATTCAAGTATTCTTGCAGTGAATTCAGATTGTCCACCAGCAATTGGCCATTCGCAAGGTCCAGATAGAAGCACAAATCTGCATTGACGCAATAAGATGGCAACTGGCGTGCACAAGGCAGTTGCGTTGACGCATTGGTGATAGGGGTAAGTTTCAGGGCAATCGTTGTGTACACGTTATCCGTGTTCAATAAGTAAACGGTCTGCACCACGGCGTACGCAACAGGTTCTGTGGCGGACATCCAGACGCCAGCAAAGCCAGTCAGATAGTACTGCACTGCACAGGAAACATCCAGTGGGAGCAGCTCAGTCAGAGAAATGTAACTCAATCCATTGCCACTTGCTTCATTCACATTCAGGGAGTACGAACTGACGTTCGTAACCAAGTCCGCCGTGAATCCATCCACGGGACGAATCAGGAAATTGTTCTGGAAGCCGATAACGACTGCATCCTGCGTCTATGGAGAAAACGACAGGGAAGGAAAGGGGTTCAGCCCACTGTACTGGCTGGTGTTCCAGTAAAAGTACGCCTTGCCCTCCATCAACCCAATCAGCGTCTTGTTGTAGTCGAAGGAAGTGATCAAGTTGAAGCCTGCCGACGAGTCGTAGGTGCCCATGATCGTACCCCTGAAATAAGGTTCTTGGTACGTATATCAATCATGACTACTACGCTCATCATTATATTCTGTCTGCATGTTTGATAAAACGCAACTGCAACGCACAAAAAGACTGCACAACAAAATTCGGGATGAAAAAAAAAAACGTTCCCTATTGTAGAGTGAGAGAGAGCAAAGCCATGACGACAACGCTTTTGTTCACTTGGAACAATTCCACCTACACCACGTACCCCATTTATTCCTCAGGGGCAACCACTCCTATCAATGAAGTCACCAACATCACCACTTCCAGTGTTAAACTATCAAGCCCTCTTGGTCTCACCACTACTCTCCTCATCACCAACACGACCACCACTAACGATGAAACGTCCTCTGTGGAAGAGACTTATCAATTCTCTACCATCAATGGCAATCAAACGCTCGGAAACGTGACATTCATCACCTCTTACAGTCAACCCGCATCTTCAGGAACAACAACACAACTTGCATCATTGTCATCATCCAACATCACCACAAGTGGGATCTACAGTGAGCTTAACGGACTCCAGTCAATCGTGACCTTTGACAACGACACCGGGGTTCGCACGCTCAGCGTTATTCCAGTTTCTTAGACTCACTTAGTTTTATGGCAACTGACGAATGATCAAGATTGTAAGAAGCGTATGGAACGACGCTCTAAAATACAATTCTTCCATCATTGTATTTTAGATATGACCCTACTTTTCGTGAGTCAATGGACGAGTTTATATCATTAGGATTTCGAACTACGATTCCTCTTTCGTCCATGTTTTTGTCGTGAAAAATGATATCAGTAAGTACCTCACTACATTACTCATCTGTCCATTGTCATAAGCGACAGGGACGACGCCACACTGACTCTTCGATTACCAATCGGTCTGCCTGCCATTCTGCTGCAGGAACATGACTAGTTTGGTCTGCACGGCCCCCCCCGAAATCATTCACCACATCTCCTCATGGCTGGGGATGCGTTTCTGTTCGCGTGGAGCCATGGCCACGACATGGAGCAAACTCATTGTCATGGTCGCCAAGCAACGGATGCTGGCCGACCTCAAGCGCCATCCGTGGTTCCGCGCCACGAGCGCCGTACTCGACAGGCGGTCTCCTCAAGCCGAGGACTTTCGGTACATCGGGCTGTGGCATGATTGGGCCATGACCATGAGCGCCGATCTGCGCGGAAAGAAGCACTGGAGCCTGTGCGAGTTGGTGGAGAGCAAGACTCATATGCAGTTCGGGACTCGGACGAACCATGTCGTCCACATTGTGGCTTTTGTGCACGGATCAGGCAACACCTTTTCGCTGATTGTCAACGACAGGCTGCTGCTCAGCACCAACACCGCCCCCCTGAATAGTGCCGTCCCCAGGTTAGCTTTGTAGAAAGAGAGCAAGAAGAAATGTCTTGACGTGTCATAAAGGTCAGTCATGTCAAAGACACAATTTTGGAGTGTCCAGTTGTTGCTTCTCCTCCTCATTGCATGCACAATCGTGTGGGTCCAGTATGGACGCCAGCGGACAATCGCGGGACAGGCGGAGTGTTTCGAACCGCTGGACCACGACCACGACAAGGCTGATCACCAACTGCAGACGACCTTTGGGACCAATCACAAGGCATTCATGTTTTATCTGGCCATGGCCATGGAAAAGTCCGTCGACCGATCCCCGGACCCAGTCAGTGAACGCATCTTCCTGCATCGCTACCTGTCTCGCGCCCACAGCGACCGTCACAACGAGACCTGGCATCAAAGTCTGACCCACATGGTCGACGAGTATGCACAAATGGTGCAGAGCGCGATCCAGTTCTGCCGGACTCGGACAATAGTCATTTGTGGATTGATTCGTCAAAATGCTCACTTGATCCCGGCAATCAGACAGCGCGTGCAGGACATTGCTCGCTTTTTCAAAGACTACCATGTAGTCATTGTGGAAAACAACTCTACGGATGAGACGAGACCCGCGTTGCTGAACTGGGCGAAAGATGACTCTAAAGTGGCGATTCTGTGCGACAATGAGTTTTTGCGCAACCAACAGGAGTGCCAGCTGACTGGCCTCCTGGGCCTCCTGTCAGTGGACGGACAGTCGAAAACGAGTGCGTCCACCCGCATCTTCAAGATGAGCGCCCTTCGGAATCTCTACGTGCGATTCGTTCGTCAGTACTTGCGCGACCATGACGTGGTCATGGTGCTGGACATGGACCTCCAGGGCACGCTCCCGTACGACGGGGTCATGCACGCGATCCATCAACTGTACAAAGACGAGAACAACCTGGATGCCATGGCGTGCAACGGTCAGTTGTGGAATCCTGTCTTGGCGGAGTACAATTACTACGACTCTTTCGCGTTCGTCGGCCAGGACCAATCCCGACCCTTCTGGACCGACGGCTCGGAAAAGAGGTTGCACGACTGGTTCGTCCACGACCGCATCACCGACCGACTCCAAAACGACCACAGACTGCTCCCCGTCACGTCAGCGTTCGGTGGGTGCGCCCTGTACAAGATGAAGGCCTTTTTGCGCTCCGAATACAATTTCTCTCCAGACACCCTGTGTTGCGAGCACTCATTCTTTCACGCGTCCTTGAACATGGCCGTCGACCCGCACTTCCTCTACCTCATTGACGTCAACGAATAACGATTACTGGGTCTTGATTTATGAATTGACTGACTCAATTTATAAGAAACGTTCCATGTCCGCTGCTGCTCCATCCATCATTGACGTTGTCATTCTGGCGGCGGGAGAGGGCTCTCGCATTCGCGCACACTTCCCCACCATCCCCAAGCCTCTCATCCCTGTTCGAAAGAAGCCCATGCTGGTGCACATCCTGGAGCACCTGCATTACGTGGCCATCACACTCACAGAGCGGACTTTGAGGATTTTGGGAACGGTGCACATTGTCGTCCCTGCCAGTCGAAAAGACGAGTTCGAGCAGCAAGTTCTTCGCTGGGTCAACAAGTTGCGCTTGCAGTTCACCTTCCCCCTGGCATGGGTCCCGCAGGACTCCGTGCGCAAGGGCACGGGATACGCCCTGCAGACCGCCATACCATCGCTTTCGTCCACCGCATGCACGCATGTGCTCGTGCTGAACGGTGACATGCCGTTCCTGTCGGGACCGCTCCTGGTGAGCACCCTCGTGGCTGCCTTTGCCGCACCAACCCACCCGCTTGCACTGGTGGCCCTCCGAACGCCGTCACCTCCACCACAAGGCCTGGGAACGTGCGTTCTGGATGCGAGCACTGGCCTCTGTCGCCGCATTCTGGAGACCTACGAGACTCGTCACGACGCGTCCAGTCCCCCGACACAATACTACAATGCGGGGGTTTACTTTGGGTCGCACTCGTTCTTCCGCGACCAGGCAGCCGCGCTGCAACCGTGCCCCCTGTCTGGCGAGATCCGCATCACCGACCTCGTCCTCCCCGCCGGCGCGCATGTTTTGGAGTGTGGAGAAGAGCAACAGGAGCAATTTCTCAACATCAACACCTACTACGACTGGATGCTGGCGGATGCAGGACCGTTTTGATGCCTCTCTCCGCCACCCGACTCACCCCTTTCATGTACGCGACCAAGTCGTCCACGCATTGCTGGTAGGTGGGCGCCGAGAGCGGATTGGGCCGGCACACCTTGAACTCCAACTCCAACTGGCTGGTGCTAGGGAACTTGAAGTTGTGAACGGACCGGACGTTCTTGCGCACCAACTCGGCACACGCGGGCATCGGAACTGCGGCAAAGAACTCCGGATCGGCGTCCAGCAGGCTACCCACGACGTCTACTGACCAGTCCCACTGGGGCTCCATGCGGAGCATCCAATACTGCGTCGTCCCCAAATTGACGACCCACTCCAGGTCCAAAGTCCATTTGAAGAGGTGAGACTGACAGCGGTAAAAGATGGTGACGAGGTCTTGGTTGTGAACGTACTTGACGCCTCGGGGAAATCGGCGAACCGTGTTGTAGTAGGCGAGTCTTCGACGAGCCCGCTGGGGCAGTAGACGTGGTGGGCGGATGATGCCCAAACGTACCCACAGTGGCAGGTACGTCTTGACCAGACGCTTCAAGTCCTCCGGGAGGGCCACATAGATGGCTGACATTCTTGGATTGCGTACGATATTAGTAAGATGAGATACGGATGGAAAATGAAACAGTGATTTCATTTTTATTCATTGTTGGCGCCTCGTCGGTCGCTCACTGCTGTGTTCGTTCGTTCACGATTCCTGAAAATGCTTCAGTAGTTCAGTAGTTCATGTTGAACATCATGCGCTGGGGCGCTCGCTCCCGGATCTTGAGGGGCGGGTAGGCGCGCAGGCCCTGGCGGTTGAAGTCGCCCAGCACAGTGCTCCACACACTGAGGCGCTTGTTGTTGCGAATGGTTTCGTACTCGTCTCGTACGGCGGACGTGATAATGTTGATAGTTTGCAGATTAATGTCATCCGCGTCATTGCGCGCGTGGTCTTGGGGGATCGTGAAGCGCGTGTAGATGTCGCCCACGTGCGTGCGACGCCCGTCGCGCAGGACGGAGGAGAGGACGCCGGCAATCGTGTTTGGAGGCACGACGATGCGACGGCCCTGCTCGTCCAACCCCTGGCAGACATCCGTGATGATGGTGCTGAGGATCTCTAGATTCTTGTCAGAAAACAGGTACTGCGTGAGGGGCATGTCCGCTGCGTTCTGTTCGTAGCCGACAAACGCGTACGCCTGACTGTCCTGGAACTGTTGCTTCTGGCATGCGCTATCTGGGGTGGTGGAGGACTTGTCGCAGTAGGCGTGCGAGAGGGAAACCATAATTGGATAATCGATAGAGACAGACAAATTCGATGACTCTTGTATATTTTTGTGAAAAGAATTATAAAACTAAATCGATGCAGGAAGCAGATTTCGACACCCACGGACGCGTCGCGCGCTACAACATTCGCCCCAACATGCACATGGGTCAGTCCCTCATGTCTGACGTGAACGAGGCTTACCAGCCCATGCAGTCCGTGCAAATGAATCCGCCGCCCATCATGAGTACGCTACCGGATAACCGCAACCCTTCTTATAACAGCACGGGTAAAACCATGCTCACAAACGCCGGAGCCTTTCAGATTCCCTCATACAACAACAATACTAACCATATCGGAAACATGTCTGATTTGCGAAACCCAACGGCATCGCCCGGATGGCACATGAATAGCAGCAGTAATAATAATGCGTTTGCGCCCTCTGAACTCATGTGCACCCACGTCAACGCTCACGTCCAGGACTGCGTCATTTGCAAGCAACTGTACATCACATCGGGTTATGCCCGGACACCAACGCTCGTGGTGGTTGGGGTGTTGGCGCTTGTCATTGTGGCCTTGCTCATTTTCATTTTCAAAAGTCGAGTCCTGGTCGTGGACATGGGCAATCATGACATGTCCCAGCAACAACAACAACAAGGGCCAGCATCTACCGGGGTTCCCCCATTGGTGACGCAGTCCGCACCGTGGAAGTACTTTGTCTCCAACAAGCGCATCCGCTTGAAGGGTCGTCCCGTCGCTACGTCTACGTCCCCTGGACCGACCGTTGTGGCGTCCGCGAACCCCCTGCAACAAGTGGTGGAGGTGGAGATTCCGCAACCAGTCGCCGTCCCGTCGTCTGTTTGAACCACTCTTTAAATTTTTTCGTTTCTACCTGTAGACGCCAAGTCAAGAAAAATCATCACATCATGAGCGGTCCTGCCAATCACAGCAGTATGTACGTAAAGAACAATGTCGAGTCTCACTCGGCGTGCATCGACCACTTGCGCGACTTTCTCCGCGCGCGCGAGTCCGCCACCGCCGAGGCCACGCCCGAAGTGCAGGCCAGTCATGGCTTGCATTACGACGTCTTTTTCAAAGAGTGCACGTGGCATTACGGAGGGGTGAACAAGAGCGACCCCGATGTCACCGAAGTGGCCAAGCCGTCCATATCGTCATGACGGATACATGGATAGATGCGCACTAGGCGACGAGGCAACGGACTGTTAGGATTTTAATAGAGTCGGCCTATATCCATCCAATGATTTTTTTCTCAAAACAAACCACAGGTGAACACATGATAGATTTCAAATCACTGCTCGGCTGGTCATTGTGCTATTCTCTTTTAACACGTCGTCGTCCAGAAGGATTGAATGTTGCGACCTATCATATCCGTAAAGACTGTGGGGATCGTGTTGCCAACTTGCTTCCACTGGTCGCTCGTGGACCCGCATAGCTGAAAGTCGTGGGCAAATCCTTGCAGGCGCAACGCGTCAGAGAGGGTAAGACGGTACTCCCTGCCACCCACTTCGTATCCGTCCCAGTTGTGTCTGTCGTTTATGGGTGAGTGTCTGCCACCGCATCGTATGGTGAATGCGCAGTCTCGCTTGAATGCTTTGTGCAGGTATTCAGAGAGCGTCGTGGTTTTGCGAAAGTGTGTAAAGTCGGTAATGTCCGAAGCCTTTTGCGCGATAGAGGACGAGCCTTGGTGGAATCCAAATATGAACAACCGCTTCCTCATCTGGGGGATTCCGTAGTCGGAGCACTTCAACACGGCGTGCTGGACCACGTAGCCCTCTTGTGTGAGAGCGCTTTGGATGCGTGCGAAGGACTTGCCATTGTCGTGAGTGAGTAGCGCTGGCACGTTTTCCAGAATGACGATTGGGGGGTGGTGGTGGACGACAAACTTCAAAACCTGGAAAAACATGGAGCCCCGCTCATCGTCAAAGCCCATGTGCTTTCCGCACTGGGAAAACGGCTGACACGGAAATCCAGCGCACAAAATATCGAAAGGAGGGACGCAGTCAGGACTGATGGCAGTCACGTCTCCCAACGCTTTTATACCATAGTTGCGCTCATAGGTGCTGCGCGCAGCGACATTTATATCACAGGCCATTCGGCACACCCACCCCAGTTTGCGGAAGGAGTAGTGGAAACTTCCAATACCACAAAAAAGATCTACAAAGGACAGTTGATGGCTTTTACTCATTTTTTACTTTAACAACAATGATATACATGCAGTACGTTTTATATGTACAGCATCACTTTTCTTTATTTCGTGTCGATTCGCGCAAGACGCAAGACGTGTCGTAAGTGATCCACGCCCAACTTGTATCGACGTGTGTCTTTCTTCTTGGGACGGAGCGTGATAATAAGGCGGTTCGGCGACTCTTTGAACCTGTGGCGCGGGTCGGGATAGTCTGGGGACAAAGTCAAAAGGATGTACATCTTGGGTGCGTGCACGCGCGTCCACTCATCCTGCAACCATCTTTCACGACATGACTTTTTTGCAGACAAAACGACAAGTTCACGGACGTGTTGACCGGTGCAAAGGGCCTGCGCGGAGATGACAAAGTCCACGAGTGTTTTGCTACATTCCTTGGAACACACGCGTCCTTCGGAATCCACGGGCACCTGTCTGAAGTGACGAATGCCGTAGTGAGATAAGTACGAAGAAATGATATCCTCCAACAAGCATCCGTGCACTTGCTTCTTCTGTTGGAAGAGGGACACACTCATCTGGACGAGTTGTTCAATGTCCTCGTTCGTGGCGGTGGCTGGTATCCATGGAAACGACGACCGCAGGTGTGCAATATCCGACTCGACCACGTTATTGCGACTGTCGCGGAACTCTTGCTCCAGAATCGCAGACAACATGTTCATTGATTTGATAATAATGTCCGCCTTGTAGCATATTTGTCAGTTTTGCAGGCGCTTGAAAAAGATTTAGATTTATGTGCAGAGAATTTCGTAATAATAAAGAAGCGCCTCGATCACCATGACGACGACCATTTACTCCACATACGGCGACTTTGGTTCCTCGCTGAACGAAGCGGTATCCAACCCGACCGACCCCTCGAACCCGTTGTCCTACTGCCTGCTCCCCACGGCGGGAACCAACTTTTTGCACGGCCCCTCTGGCAGTTCAGACCTCCTCAGCCGTACCTGGAGCCGGAGTTGTCAGAATTTCATGTCGCAGTACTGCGCCTTTCCCCAGGAGGGCGACACGCAACCCTGGAACGGCTTTTGCGACGCTTTTTCCGCATTGAACACTGACACGTACTGGCCAAACACGGCAGCGATTGATGTGGTGACCATGAACATGATCTACACCCATATGAAATTCAAGCCGACACAGGGCGACCAGATACTCCACAACGCGGCCGAGCGCCGATTTCTGCGATTCAGTGGTGTGGAGACGCACCTCGAGCCTTTCGACCCCACGGTGGCCAGTTCTCCCCTCGTGACGCACTACAGCCAACTGCCTTGCGGATACCAGCCCCGCATCCAGAACATTGACATGCGGACCATCGACGACGATCGCCTTATGCAAAAGGTGCTGGACAATCCAGTGCCCGTGCTGGACGTCCTCACGCGGATCTATGTGGCGTGGAGAATGGGCGATTTGCCACTGACGGGCACTCGCCTGGAGGCGTTTCTGAAATTCAAGTGCGAAAAGTTTGACAGCATTGTTCGAATGCTCCTTCAAAACGTTCCCGACTTTCTGACGGTCGCTACGGGCAACGACGCATGCGGACACAGGGACGGATGCAGGTGGGTGCCCAACGGCACGCACCCCTACAACACCCAACTGAAGACTGCGTCTCACCAAAAGATGGAACCTTTAGCGTGCACCTTCTCGGATCCCAACCTTCTCGTGCGCGCCAGCCCCATCTAAAGAGTTCCACGTGCAGGAAGTAAACGATGAGTGACTCAGACATCGTCAAGAGCGCGGGAGACGTTATTGTTGATTGTAAAATATCAGCTGACACGGACGGCGGATTGCAAGAGTCCGCTTCAAAAAAAGTTCGCAAGACTGCTGCTTCCAAGGGTGGATTTGCGGGACTGGCCTCGTTGTCCACATATTTCATTTCACTGCCCTGGACGCTGGTTCTCGTGGTCGTCGTGATTGCAGTATGCGCGACTGTCGCCTACCTGCTCTTTCGGCGCCAGACACAGCGTCTGGAACAGCAACTGCTCAATCGCCAAACGGTCTTCCACCAACAACTCCTGCAACACGTCTCCCAACAGATCCACGCCCAACCACAGCCGACGATGCCCTTGCAGGTGCCACCGCCGCACGCGACACCATCCCTCGGACCGCTGAGGGTGCAACCCCTAATACATCCGCAACCACACTATCCTGCTCAGACGAACCCCTCTGTTGCACCACGTCCTTCGCCCGTGCCGACCGTGGCGCCTATCCCGCAACAGTCGCTAGACCGGACGCTGTCCAACACGGAGATGGATCGCGTCTTGGAGAAGGAGTTGAGTGAACTGGTGGTCGAAGAGAGCGTCCCAAAGACGAGCGCTGTCTCTGCGAGAGCGCAAGAGGAAGAGGAGGAGGAAGGGCTGGTGGGCGACCCTGCTTCGGTGACGGAGGTTTCCGTCGCTTGAGTGATGAGGCGTCACATCGCCGGGAGTCCTTGGGCGTTGCACGTGTCCACCTTGCTCCATCGGGGATCCGCGTCGACCTTGCCCGGCCACGCGCAGCTGGGTACGCAACCATCGTGCATGGTCGTGATGCAAAAGTGTCCCTGCGCGCGGTCGCCTCTGCATTGGATGCTGGGAGACAGATCCCATGTGGGCCACGGATAGTTGACGTCATCCGCGCGTCGCAGTCCAGTGACACGCACGAGGCCGTCTGGGCACGCCACGCGCACGAGATCGGCGCTTTGAAAGTTTTGATGGTACAGTTCCCAGTTGGACGCGGTGCAGGACTGCCACAGCACAATGTCCTTGTACTCACGCTCTCCCGCTGTGAGCGCCTGACAGGATTCCTGCACGGCCTGGAAGGACTTTTCCCGAAGCCACTTGACGCCACCAGAGTAGCATTCATGCGGGTCGTTGTAGTGCGCATTGTTCCAGGCATCGAATGTGCCGGCGTAGAGTCCCTGCGCACACGGGCCTCCCTGACAATAGCGAGTTTGACAGTCAGAGTTGACGGCCGTAAAGTATCCCTGGCCTCCAGCGCCCATGAACAGGTCCAGCTGTCCCGGCATGACGTCGAAACCCGAATTGACGGCTTGGACGATCAGCCTGTACGCGCCTAAACTGTCGTTCCAAACGCGCTCCGCCTCCAGCGGACTGACCTGCCAACACGAACCGCAGTCCGAGTCCTTGGCACTGCCCGCCACTGCATAGCGAGCCCAACTGTCGTACCCATCATGCATGGCTGCCAACACCATGTCTGCAGAGAACATCATGTGGTGTGGACACGCAAAGCCGAACGCGCCCCCCTGCCCACTGCCTCCATTGGCGCATGCGCTCGGCAAGTTAGTCGTCACTCTTGGTGGCGGAAGGCCGGGATCGAGAATGTGTTGAGTATAGTTTTGATCCCATCCCCACAAGCTGAGCGCCAGCACGTGCAGAAATTGGACAGATGTGCTCCACATCCTTTTTCTACATTGACATATTATAATTTAATAACTATATATAACTATATATAACTATATATAACTATATATAACTATATATAACTATATATAACTATATATAACTATATATAACTATATATAACTATATATAACTATATATATATATATA
>Ga0172373_10000351_pt1 | contig 75251 bp, 64 predicted proteins | sample Lak10m_2_FD_114546 | JGI IMG/M metagenome (GOLD analysis project Ga0172373, IMG submission 114546) | Freshwater microbial communities from Kabuno Bay, South-Kivu, Congo - kab_092012_10m | ecosystem: Environmental > Aquatic > Freshwater > Lake | place: Democratic Republic of the Congo...
AATCTCCGATAGCGATGCGCCATCACGGTAATACAGTCGTCGAACTTTACCCAGTTGTTTCATGGTGATCATCTCCTTGTTGTCCTGCTCAAAAAATGAGCAGGGAAGGTAAATCACCCTGGGAAATTTTGAACGCGCACTACCTCATCAAACTGGGTAGTTTTGGGCGCGCGTCAACACGGTGGATGACCGGTACATTTCTGTCCGAGTCCGGCAGGAGGTCCAACGGCAACAATTGCAGCGCGCATATTAGTGTGTAGTCGAGAGCTACGGTCCGGCCACATGGGTAACGGAAGCGTCAGGGAACATAAGCGACACCTTCGTCCCGTGAAATGCGTTACGCATCTTGGCCGCCAAAACCCCGTCACTTGTCAAGCGAAAACCGCGGGGCCCTATTCCGTTGCCATCCTGATCGACAGCGCAAACTTGCCGGGATGTGTGCTGGCTCAGGGTTTTTCCTTGGGGTCGGGGTGCAGCGACGGCAACATCCAGACCAGCAGCAGCGGCAGCACCGGGATGGAAAGCGCGAGCAGTAGCCACAGGCCGCGGGACCGATTCTTGCGCCTCGCGATGATCGCGGTAGGAACAGCCGTTGCCAGCATCACGACGGTCAGGATCGCGGCGCTTGCCAGCAGGGGTTCGAGGCTGGCCGGGTCCACGCCGAGTTGGCGTAGCAGTTCCATGGTTTGTGGATCGAGCATTCGCGCAGAATAGCAGTTCGGACCGGAGGCAGCATCGGCGGCCTGCACTGCAAGCGACGCGCACAACTCCTGCCCGTCATGGCACCGAGAATTGCAGCGCCAGGCCGCTCATCCCTGCTGCGGGCCGATGGCTGTGGGATTGGCCCGCTCGTCGTCCCACAACTTCAGGGCGGCTCTACCGAAATCCGCCATGCGTATCACCGTCGTCGATGTGGAAGGGGCGTCGTCATCGCGATGCGACTTCGGAACTTCGAACTTGCGGCTGTCGCTGCTGTAGCGCATCAACCAGGCCCGAATGGAGGCGGCGTCCGTCTCGTCAACCACGGCTGCGATATTGGGCAAGGCCATCAGCGCGTCGCGCTCCTCCTGCCAACTCGGGCGGGTCCGCAGCACCGACTCGAAGGCCGGCCAGTCCAGCCTGCTCCGGCATTGTCGGATGCGATCCAGAACGTAGGTCGTATCGGATTCGGGGTGGTAGGCACGCAATGGAAAGAACGCGAAATCGGCCGGGCGCAACCCGCCGCCAAGCACAGCCGGCCGCGAGCGATGCCAGCGATCCTGTGCCGGCGACGGCGACGGCGACGGCTGCGGCGCTGCCGCCTGTTGCCGGTTCCCGGACGGGGAGAGCCGAGGCGCGTATGACGTGGGCGCCAGAGCGGCGGGCACCCGTGAAGCAGTTCTGCCCTGCGGCGGCCTGGGAGCCTGCCATAGCATGCGCCACGCGAACACGCCGCAAACCCAGCCATGCATGACCAGTGCCAGCACCGCGACGATGCCCATTCCGGTGGTGCTCAGAAAGATCGGGAGGGAGAACAGCGCAAAGATATCGGGTTTGACCCAAAGCGACGCAACGCCACCCGCCAGCAGCCGAAGCAGCAAGGGCAGCAGAGTCAGCGCCAGCGTGGCGCTGGCCAGCGCCGTGGCAAACAGCAGCCAGCGCAGTATGGCCGATTGTCGTGCCCCGTCCAGCCAGACTGCCAGCCGGCTCGTCCAGATCGCCGTGGCAAGCAGATAGGCGCCAAGCGCCATCACGCCGAAGACGATGGTGATATCCCCCACCGGCCGGTATGCCGCGAACAGCTTCCAGACCAGGGCGAGCAGGGTGAGGTAGGATCCCCACGAAAGGAGATGCCACGGCGAAAAGGCCACTGCCGGCGCCACCTCGGTATTGCTCCGGTACGGGTCATCGGCCCACGGGTCTATCGGCAGCCAAGACATCGGTTCGTCTTCCGTTGCAGCGGGATCGTCGGCGAATACTATATCGCTGACCGCCAGGGCCATTCGTTCCCGGCCGCTACCCCGATCCGATTCGTGGCGGCAAGCTCAGCGTCTCGCGCCGGGCTTGCCGCCAACCGGAGGGTTCAAATCTCCTCCGCCTCCATCTTGATCGCGCCGCAGGGGCACTCGGCGACGCACATGCCGCAGCCCTTGCAGTAGTCGTAGTTGAACTGGAAGCGCTTGCCGGGGCCGAGCTTGATCACGGCGTTGTCGGGGCAGACGCCGTAGCAGTTGTCGCACTCGAAGCAGTTGCCGCAACTCAGGCAGCGGCGCGCTTCGAACAGCGCGTTGCTCTCGTCGAGGCCACCTTGCACTTCCTCGAAGGTCGATTGGCGACGGATGATGTCGAGCATCGGCCGCACGGTCTTCGGCGCGTCGGCGTAGTACCAGGGGTTGAGCTTTTCGAATTGCGCGACTTCATGTTTCGGCGCCGGCACCCAGGTTTCTCCGCGCAGCCAGGCGTCGATGTTCCTTGCCGCCTTCTTGCCGTGGCCGACGGCGACGGTGACATTGCGCTCGGCGGGCACCATGTCGCCGCCGGCGAAGATGCCGGCGTGGCCGGTCATCAGGTCGGGGCCGACCTTGACCACGCCGTCCTTGGTCACTTCCAGTCCCGGCACGCCGTTGAGCAGGCCGAGGTCGACGTCCTGGCCCAGGGCCAGCACCACCGAGTCGGCTTCCAGCGTCTCGAATTCGCCGGTCGGCTGCAGAAAGCCCTTGTCGTCAAGCGCCATCTTTTCGACCGTGATCTGGTGGTCGCCGGCCTGCTTGATGGTCGACAGCCACTTGATCATGACGCCTTCCTGCAGCGCTTCCTCGATCTCGAAGTCGTGCGCCGGCGCCTTGTCGCGGGTGCGGCGGTAGACGATGATCGGCTCGGCGCCCATGCGCTTGACGGTGCGCGCGACGTCGACCGCGGTGTTGCCGCCGCCATAGACCACCACGCGGCGGCCGAGCAGGGGCTTGTCTTCGCCTTCCATGCTGCGCAATACCGAAATGGCATCGACGATCTTCGCCGCGTCGCCGGAGGGGATCATGGCGCGCTTGCCGATGTGGGCACCGACGGCGAGGAAGGCGGCATCGAAAGATCCTGCTTTCATCGCGTCGAGGATGTTGTCCACCTTGCTGTTGAGCTTGACGCTGACGCCCATGTCGGCGATGCGCTGCATTTCGGCGTCGAGCACTTCGCGCGGCAGGCGGTACTTGGGGATGCCGAAACGCATCATGCCGCCCATGTAGGGGCCGGCATCCATCACGGTGACGGCGTGGCCGAGCTTGCGCAGATGGTAGGCGGCCGACATCCCCGAGGGGCCGGCGCCGACGATCAGCACCTTCTTGCCGGATTCGGCGGCGGGGGCGGCGAACTTCCAGCCGCGCTTGATGGCTTCGTCGCCGAGGAAGCGCTCCACCGAATTGATGCCGACTGCCTCGTCGATCTTGCCGCGATTGCAGGCCGACTCACAGGTGTGATAGCAGACGCGGCCCATGATCGCGGCGAAGGGATTGTCGCGCGTCAGGTGCCGCCAGGCCGCTTCGTAGTTGCCGGATTCGGCGTGGAACAGCCAGCCCTGGATGTCCTCGCCGGCGGGGCACTGGTTGTTGCAGGGCGGCAGGCGGTCGAGGTAGACCGGGCGTGCGGTGCGCCAGGAGCCGGTGTGGTTGGCGAGCGAGGAACCGGGGTTGAGGGTGATTGCAAAGGGTTTGTCCATGTCGTCCTCCTCACTGTCCCTGCGCGGCCAGCAGGCCGTACTTGCGGATGTTCTTGTCGGCCTGGGCCTGGATGCGGGCGAGCGTCTCGACCGCCGGTTTCTTGCCGAAGAGGTGGGCAAAACGCTTTTGCGGCCGCAGGTACTCCTCCACCGGCAAGGGGCGCCGTATCGCCAGCGCCGACTTCAGTTCGCCGTACTCGGCTTCGAACACCGGGAAGATGCCGGTCTCCTTGGCCAGCCGCGCCATGCGGATGGTGTCGTGCGAGGCCGTGCCCCAGCCCAGCGGGCAGGGCACCAGGATGTGGATGTAGCGCGCGCCGCGGATGCCCATGGCCTTGGTGACCTTGGCTTCGAGGTCGCGCAGGTCGGCCACGGTGGCGGTGGCGACATAGGGGATTTCGTGCGCCATGGCGATGGCGGGGACGAACTTGCCCTGGCCGAAGGGGTTGCCCGGCTCGGGGCCGACCGGCATGGTGGTCGCCGTGCGCGCCGCCGACGGCGTTGCCGAACTGCGCTGCACGCCGGTGTTCATGTAGCCGCCGTTGTCGTAGCAGATGTAGAGCACATCGTCATTGCGCTCGAACATGCCCGACAGGCAGCCGAAGCCGATGTCGGTGGTGCCGCCGTCGCCGCCCTGGGCGACCACGCGCACGTCTTCCTTCATCTGTCCTTTCTGGCGCTTGACCTTGATCGCGGCGGCGATCCCGGTACCGACCGCGGCGGTGTTGCCGAACAGCGAATGGATCCACGGAATCTGCCAGGAGGTCTCGGGGTAGGGCGTAGAGAAGACTTCGAGGCAACCGGTGGCGTTGGCGGCGATCAGCTGGCGATTGGTGGCGTTCATCGCCGTGTCGATGGCGTAGCGCGCGCCCAGCGCCTCGCCGCAACCCTGGCAGGCGCGGTGGCCGGAGTTGAGCGAGTTGGTGCGCTGCATGTTGGCCTGCACGCTGCGCTCTTCGGGCGCCAGCAGGCGGTTGCCGACGGTGAAGGTGCCGGTCTGGTAGAACTTGACGGTCTGAAGTGCGGTCATCGTCGTCTCCGTGATCAGTAGTGGCGGGCGCCGACGATGCCGGCGTCGCGCAGCAAGGCCTCGGCCACCGGGCCGCTGCGGCGCTGCGATTTCTCGCGTTCGAGCTGTTTGTTTACCGCGTTCCAGTCGAGGTCGAGGAAGGTCACCAGGTCGAGCTTGTCGCCGTGCGCCTTTTCCAGCATCGCCGCCAGCGACTTCATGGTGATGGCGCGGCCGCCGAGGCCGGCGATCACGGTGTAGCCCTTGAGCCCCATGCCGGTCACGGCCATGCGCACGTTGGTGGCGACGATGCCGCCGATGCCGACGGCAAGGCTTTTTTCCAGCACCACGAAGCGCTTGCAGGTCTTCAGCGCGGCGGCGACCTCGACCAGCGGGAAGGGGCGGAAGCTGGTGAGCCCGAGCACGCCGATCCGGTGGCCGGCGGCACGCATCTCGTCTACCGTGTCCTTCAGGGTACCCAGCACCGAGCCCATGGCGATGACAATGGTCTCGGCATCGTCGCAGCGGTAGGGGCGCACCAGGCCGCCGGCTTCGCGACCGAAGACCGCCTTGAACTCGGCGGCCAGCTGCGGGATGCGTTCCAGCGCCTGCATCTGCCTGGCGTGGGCGAGGTAGCGGACTTCCATGAAGGCCTCGGGGCCGACCATGGCGCCGATCGACACCGGTTCGGCGGTATCCAGCACCTGGCGCGGCTCGTAGGGCGGCAGGAAGGCATCGACCTGTTCCTGGGTCGGCATGTCCACGCGCTCGTAGGCGTGGGTCAGGATGAAGCCGTCCATGCACACCATCACCGGCAGCGAGACCTCTTCGGCCAGCTTGAAGGCCTGGATGTGCAGGTCGAGCGCTTCCTGGTTGGTTTCGGCGAAGAGCTGGATCCAGCCGCAGTCGCGCTGCGAGAGCGAGTCGGAGTGGTCGTTCCAGATGTTGATCGGCGCGCCGATGGCACGATTCGCCACGGTCATCACGATCGGCAGGCCGAGGCCGGAAGCGTTATAGACGGCCTCGACCATGTAGAGCAGGCCCTGCGAGGCAGTCGCCGTGTAGGTGCGGGCGCCGGCGGCGGACGAGCCGATCGCCACCGACATCGCCGCGAATTCGGACTCGACGTTGATGAATTCGCAATCCTTGAGCTCGCCCGATTTCACCATCTCGCCGATGCCTTCGACGATGTGGGTCTGCGGCGAGATCGGGTAGGCGCAGATCACCTCGGGCCGGCACAGGGCGACGGCCTCGGCGACAGCGTGGGAACCTTCGCATTGCTTAAGCATGGTTCAAAGCCTCCTTCATTTCAGCCACCACGACGTTGTAGGCGTCGGTGGCGGCGGCAATGTTGCCCTGCGCGACCTTGCTGGTGGACCTGTCACCGAATTTGTCTTCGATGGCCTTGGCCACGGATGCGAGCTTGATGATGCCGGACACGGCAGCGAAGCCGCCCAGCAGCGGCACGTTGGGCACCGGGCGGCCGACGTGCTTGAGGCTGAGTTCGGTCGCCGACACCGTGCACAGGCGCTCGGGGTGCCAGTCGCGGACAAAGTCGCCGAGGCCCAGCTGCTCGAAGGTCTTGGTGGTGTTGATCAGGATGTAGCCGTCCTTCTTCAGGCCGGCGAAGCAGTCGACCTGGTGCAGCAGGGTCGGGTCCTGGATGATGATGGCGTCGGGCGCCATGATCGGCTCGCGCAGGCGGATCTCCTTGTCGGCGATGCGGCAGAAGGCCACCACCGGCGCGCCAGTGCGCTCGGAACCGAAACTGGGAAAGGCCTGTGCATGCCGGCCCTCCTCGAAGGCCGCGATGGACAGCATTTCGGCCGCCGTGACGACACCCTGGCCGCCCCGGCCGTGAATTCGAACCTGGAACATGATTCCCCCTTGGTTTTTGCAAGCCCGCAGACTTTACCCCTGAGCGGCAGGAATGGGAATCAGGGAAATCCGCAATCCGCCGGGCGGGGCACGCGGGCCGGTAGAATCACGCCTTTTCAATGGTTCCGGCCCCAAGCATGAAGCACATTACCGACGACGTCCGCATCCGCGAGATCAAGGAACTCTCGCCGCCGGGCCATATCCTGCGCGAGTTCCCCACCACCGATGCCGCGGCGGAAACCACCTACGAGGCCCGCCAGGCCCTGCACCGCGTGCTGCACGGCGCCGACGACCGCCTGGTGGTGGTGGTCGGCCCCTGCTCGATCCACGACTACGATGCCGCGATGGACTACGCCCGGCGCCTGCGCGAGGAGATGTCGCGCCACGCCGCCGACCTGCTGATCCTGATGCGCGTGTATTTCGAGAAGCCGCGCACCACGGTAGGCTGGAAAGGCCTGATCAACGACCCGCGCATGGACGGCAGCTTCCGCATCAACGAAGGCCTGCGCCTGGCAAGAAAGCTGCTCTGGGAAGTCAATGAGCTGGGCCTGCCCTGCGCCACCGAGTTCCTCGACACCATCACGCCGCAGTACACCGCCGACCTGATCGCCTGGGGCGCCATCGGCGCCCGCACTACCGAGAGCCAGGTGCACCGCGAGCTGGCCTCGGGCCTCTCGTGCCCGGTCGGCTTCAAGAACGGCACCGACGGCAACATCCGCATCGCCGTCGACGCGATCAAGGCGGCGGCCAGTCCGCACCATTTCCTGTCGGTGACCAAAGCCGGCCACTCGGCCATCGTGTCGACCAACGGCAACGAGGATTGCCACGTCATCCTGCGCGGCGGCAAGGCACCCAATTTCGACGCCGCGGCGGTCGAGGCGGCCTGCAGCGAGCTGGCCAGGGCCGGCCTGGCCTCGCGCGTGATGATCGACTTTTCCCACGCCAACAGCAGCAAGCAGTTCAGGAAGCAGATCGACGTGGCGCGTGATGTCGGCACCCAGCTGGGTGCCGGCGAGGAGCGCATCTTCGGCGTCATGGTCGAATCCCACCTCAAGGAAGGCCGCCAGGACCTGAAGCCCGGCAAGGGGCTCGACTACGGCGTCTCGGTCACCGATGCCTGCATCGGCTGGGAGGACACGCTGACGGTGCTGGAGATCCTCGCCGAGGCCGTCAAGGCCCGCCGCGTGGCGCTGGCGGACAAGTAATATTTCGCCGTGACCGGCCGCCTGTTCGCCGCGCTGCTGGTCCTCACGCTGGCCTTCCGCGTCTGGCTGGGAGCGGCCTTCCCGATCACCGGCGACGAGGCCTATTTCATCTGGTGGGGCTGGCTGCCCGACTGGGGTTTCTACGACCATCCGCCGATGATCGGCTGGTGGCTGGCGGCGCTCTCTCTCGTCAGCAAGGTCGAATGGTGGCTGCGCCTGCCGGTGATCGTGCAGCCGGCGCTGCTGTCAATCGCGGTGTATTGGGCGCTGCCGAAACTCGTCGAGGGCGTTGGCGAGCCGCGCCGGCTGTGGGCGGCAACCCTGGTGCTGCTGGCACCGGTAAATGTCTGGAACGTGTTCATCACCACCGACACCCCGCTGGTCTATTTCAGCGTGCTCTCGGGCCTGGCCTGGATCCGCGCCGCCCGTGACGACTCTGCGCGCTGGTACGCGCTTGCCGGCCTGCTGCTGGCCGGAGCGGTGCTCTCCAAGTATTTCGCGGCAATACTGGGCTTCGCCTATCTGGTCGATGCCCTGCGCCGGCGCCGCGCTGGCGCGCTGGCCGGTGTCGCCATCGCCTACGCCTGCACCCTGCCGGCGCTGGCGCTGATGGCCTGGTGGAACAGCGCCAACTGCTGGCCGAACTACATGTTCAATTTCGTCAATCGCCACGGCGATGCCGGCTGGTCGCTGAAGACGCCGCTGCTCTACGCCGTGACGCTGCTCTATGTGCTGGGGCCGCCGGTGTTGTGGCTGGCGTGGAAGAACCGCCGTTACTCGCCCGCGAGGCGGCATCCCGAGTACGCAGAGCGTGCCGGCGCCGACTTTCGAGAGGCAAGCCCGCCGCTTGCCGGCCTGGGCACCCTGGCCTGGTTGCCCTTCCTGCTTTTCGCGCTGCTCGCCGGCGTCAAGCAGATCGGCCTGCACTGGCTGCTCTCCTTCGTGCCTTTCACCCTGATCTGGCTGACGCTGCGCCTGCAAGCGGCGACGCTGCAGAAGCTGGGCCTGTTCTTCGCCGGTTTCGCCACGCTGCACATCGCCGTCATCCTCGTCGTCTCGCGCGTGCCGCTGGAGGCATGGCAGCGCGGCCCCTTCGCCCGGCTCTATGACGGCATCGTGCTGAGCTTCGAGCATCAGTCCCTGTCTCGCGAACTGGAGCCCTACAAAAAAGACTGGGTGCTGGCGATGGACGGCTATTCCAACGCCGTGACCTTGGGCTACAACCTGCGCCAGTACGTCGCGGTGTTCGGCGAGGCATCGAGCCACGCCCGCCACGACGACCTGGTGACCGATTTTCGTGCCCTGGCCGGGCGCAAGATCCTCATCCTGAGGAAGTCCGAGCCAAACCCGGATGATTACCGCCGGTATTTCCGCGCCGTCACGGTCGATAGCTTCGAGGTTCGCGGCGCCCGTTTCTGGCGCGTGAAAGGCGATGGCTTCGACTACGCCGCCTACCGCGAGGGCGTGCTCGCCGGCGTGCGGCGCAAGTACTATGCGGTGCCGACCTGGCTGCCGCAAAGGGCCTGTTACATGTGCGACCGTTATTTCCCGGGTGAGACATGCCGCCGCTGATCAGCCTGTTGCGTCCGCACCAATGGCTGAAGAATGGCTTCGTCTTCGTCGGCCTGCTGTTCGGACACGCCTGGAATGACCCATTGAAGCTCGGCCAGGCGCTGGCGGCTTTTGCCGCCTTTTGCCTGCTAGCCTCGGCGGTGTATGTGATGAACGACCTGGTCGACCGCGAACAGGATCGCCTGCACCCGAAGAAGAAGGCCAGGCCGCTGGCGGCCGGCACCGTCGGTATTGGCGCGGCACAGGCCCTGGCCGTGGCCTGCCTGCTCGGCGGCGGTGCCATCGCCTGGTTGTGGGCCGGTTCGGCGCCGTGGGTCTTCCTTGCCTATCTGCTGCTCAACGTCGGCTACAGCTACGGGCTCAAGCATGTGGTGATCCTCGATGTCTTCATCATCGCCGCCGGCTTCATGCTGCGCATCCTTGCCGGCACGCTGGGCATTGGCATCGCGCCGTCGCTCTGGCTGTTGCTGTGCGGCCTGATGCTGACGCTGTTCCTCGGCTTCGCCAAGCGCCGCGCCGAGCTGGAGGCGCTGCAGGACGAGGGCGCCGGCCACCGCCGGGTGCTGGAGCACTACACGGCGCCGATGCTCGACCAGTTCATCGGCATCGCCGCCGCCGGCACCGTGATCTCGTATGCCCTGTACACCGTCAGTGCCGAGACCGTCGCCCTGCATGGCACGCGCGGCCTGATTGCCACCGTGCCCTTCGTCCTCTACGGCATCCTGCGCTACCTGTGGAAGCTGCATTCGCGCGGCGGCGGCGGCGACCCGGCCCAGGAACTGCTGCGCGACCCCCATTTGCTGGCGGCGACGGCCGGCTGGCTGGCAATGGTGCTTCTGGTGCTGGCTCGCGCTACAATGACCTGACCATGAGCGCCCTCGAAAGGATCCCGAATATCAAGACACTAGGCGATGCCGTGCCCTTCGTCGGGCGCATCCGGGAGATCATCGAGGTCATCAAGCTGTTCGAGGATTTCGAACCCCAGGAGCTTGAAGCCCTGGCCCGCTACATGCCCTGCTACCGGGCGCCGCTCGGTGCCGAGGTAATCCGCGAAGGCGATCATGGCGACTTCATGCTGCTGATCCTTGAGGGCAGCGTCGAGATCGTCAAGAAGGACATCCGCGGCCTGGCCCAGATCATGGGCACCGCAGGGCCGGGCAAGACCCTGGGCGAGATGTCCCTGATTGATGGCGAACCGCGCTTCGCCAGCTGCGTGGCGCTGGAGCCGGTCACCTTTGCCGTGCTCGACCGCGGCGCGCTGTCGCGCATCCTCGCCGAAGAACCGCGCATCGGCGTCAAGCTGATGATGGAACTGCTGATGCTTTTGAATCAGCGCCTGCGCAGCGTCAGCGCGCAGCTCATGGAGTGCATGGAAGCGCGCCGCTCGCGCATCCGCTGAAATCTACCGCGCCGTTACCGGGCGCACCGGGAATACCCCGGGATCGTCCCCATGCTCCAGCAGTACCGAGCGCACGCGTGCCTGCCAGCAATCGCGGAAGGTCGCTGCCTCCCCGGCACTGGCCCTGCCAACCAGGCATTTCTGCAGCAAGGCCTGTGTTTCCGGCGCAAAGGGAATCCCCTGCAACTCGGCGCGGACATCGACCGCGGCGCCTGTGTCGAGGCGCGTGAAGCGGATTTCATCGGCGATGTCGGCGACGAAATACATCAGCTTGCGGCGGTCGAAGCGCCCGGCTATGCCCTTGAAGCCGGAGTCGAGGGTGGCGCCGGTGATCAGGGTGACCACGCTGGCGATGACGCCGGTGACCCCCGACAGGCGGTCGGCGCGAAAGTCGGCGCGAATCGCGCCGCGCTGCGGCGTGCCGTCCGGATACAGCGCCGCCAGCGCCCGCCGCGTCATGCCCCAGGCGGCGGCCACGGTCGGGCAGGAATGCCCGGCCAGACGCACCGCATCGACATAGCGATACTCGATCAGGCCGCCTTCGGTCGCGCCGAGGAATTCGGCCAGCGGATCATGCAGGACGATGCCCGGGACGGCATCGAAGAAGGCCGGGAAGCGCACTACTGCTTTTTGACGAAGTCGATGACGATGCTGCCCGGCTCGCGCTGGCGGTAGCCGATTTCGACGGCGGCACCGTAGCGATGCGACAACTGGTCGAGCAGCGGCAGGGGGTCGTGGTCATTCACGAAGCGCATGGTCTCGCCGGCGCGCAGGGCGTCGAGCGCGCCGAAAATCGCGGCGTGGCGAAAGCGCTTGGCGATGCCGCGCGCGTCGAAGGGGTAGATGGAGTCGGGCGAGAGGTGAAGGTGCATGGCGATCTTCCTGCAGGTTGAGGGTGTGTCGCCACTATGCCGCCCGGCGCGGGCCGGCGAATTGATGCGAATCAGTTTAAAAACATAAAGTTAAAACCATACTGAAAGAGTTGGTTTCCTGCGCTTCAGGCGTTCCTGCCTTTCTGCCATAGCACGTCGCCGCTTCCCGCCGTCTTGTTGAGCCAGCGTGCCAGGACGAAGAGCAGGTCCGAGAGGCGATTCAGGTATTGCCGCCCGGCATCGGATACCGGTGCTTCGGCGGCCAGCGCCACGGTCATGCGCTCGGCGCGCCGGCAGACGGTGCGTGCCAGATGCACCAGCGCGGCGGCGCGCGTGCCACCCGGCAGGATGAAGTCCTTGAGCGGGCCGAGGCTGGCGTTGTAGTGGTCGATCGCCGCCTCCAGGCGCGCCGGCTGGGTGGCCTTGAGCAGGGTGGCGCCGGGGATGGACATCTCGCCGCCGAGGTCGAACAGGTCGTGCTGGATGCCGATCAGCAGCTCGCGCAGCTCGCCGGGCAGGTCCTCGCAGAGGATCACGCCCAGCAGCGAGTTGAGCTCATCGACATCGCCCATGGCGGCGACCCGCGCCGAATTCTTGGCGGTGCGCGAGCCGTCGCCGAGGCCGGTGGTGCCGGCGTCGCCGGTACGGGTGTAGATCTTGGAAAGGCGGTGTCCCATGGCAGTGTTCCAGGTTGGCGGTGCCCCGATTATGGCGCAGACCCGTGGCCAGCCGGATTGACATGCGGCTTCCGCGGTAGGCTACGCGCATGGACATGAATCGAGGATGTCGCTGATGGGCGGCGGAATGGGCGCTGAAGACCCGGGCTCGGCCTGGAATCCCGGCGTCGGCGCGGGCATTCCGCGCCAGTTCCGCAGCCTGGAGACGATCTTCCGGCCGGAGTGCGTGCTTGCAGCGGCTGACGAGATCGACGAGCTCGCCGCCCTGACCGGCCTGCCGCCCGAGGAATTGACCGCGTTCCGGCCGCAGCGCCTTGCCCTGCACGAAATCATCATCCGCGTCACCGCCGGGATCGCCGTCGCCGAGGGCGAGGAAGAGGAAGACTTCGGACGCAATTTCCGCCGCATCGCGATCCGGATCCACGACGCCTGGGTCGCACCGCGGCTTAACGCAATCGAGCAGGCCCATGCGGATCTTTATCAGCGCGCGATGTCCACGGCGCGGGAGATTCTGGAGCAGACACTGTTCGCGCCGGCACCGGCCGCCGCTGCGCCCGGCTGGTTCCGCCGGCGGCCTGCCGTGGCGCCGGCGGCGGCCGAGTCGGCCGCGGAATTCGAGTACCGCGTCATAGCCGCTTACAAGATCGCCGGCCGGGCGAGTGCCGAGCCCCTGCGGCGGGCCGTGTACAAAAGCCTCTACCGCGTCCTGGGCGCGATGGCGGGTCGGCGCGGTCGGCTTGGCGCCGATCGCGAGCTGCTGGTGCGCTTGGTCGCGCGTCACGTCGGCAACAGCCATGGCAGCCAGATGGTCGGCGAGCAGATCGCTCCCCTGGTCGATGCCGCCATCGCGGGCGAGGGCTACACGCGTGTTGCCCGGCGCGAAAAGCCGGTGCTGATCAGCCTCAAGGGCGCCTCGGCAGCCGGCAAGAGTTCGCTGCGGCCGATGCTCAAGCGCCTGATGCGCGAGCAGGGCATCGAGCCCGACGGCTATGCCACGATCAGCCCCGACGTCTGGCGCCGCCTGTTGCTCGACTACGAAACGCTGGGGCCGGCACGAAAATATGCCGGCCACCTGACCAGCCGCGAACTGATGGTGATCGACGGCAAGCTCGATCGCCACATCCGCGACCAGGCCGAACGCGCCGGCGCCATCCCCCACCTGCTGGTCGACCGTTTCCGCTTCGACAGCTTCACCGCCGAGAAGGTCGGACGGGTGCTGCACGACACCTATGCCCGCTACGTGGACACGATGTACATGTACTTCATCGTCACGCCCCCCGAGGAGACCGTCGAGCGCGGCTGGCGCCGGGCACTGGAGCGCGGCCGCTACAAGGCGGTGGAGGACTTCCTGGCGCACGGCGTCGAGGCCAGCCGCGGCATGCCGAAGATCCTCTTCAAGTGGCTGGCGAGCCCGCGGCCCGACTACCGCTACGTCTTTCTCGACAACCGGGTGCCCAAGGGAACATTTCCCAGGACCATCGCCCGCGGCGATCGCAGCGGTATGGTCATCTTCGATCCGCTCGCCCTGGTCGACGTCGAGCGCTATCAGAAGATCAATATCCACGCCGCCGCCGCGGCCGAGGTCTATCCGTCGGCGACGGAACTCGCGGTGGCGGCGAACTGCGGTTTTCTCGCCGAGTGCGTGCGACGCCTACCGATCGTCGAACTGGCCGACGCCGACAGCGGTACCACCTACCTGCGGATCAGCCGCGAGCAGGTCGAGGTCCTCGATGCCGCGGCGCTGGCGCGCGCCATGGGAAATACTGAGGTGGCCGCGGCGCTGGAGGCAATGGCGCCGGGGCGGTGGCCCTAGCCGGTATCGCTGCCGACCTGCCTTTCGCCACCGCAGAGCAGCACGGGAATCGTGGCGCGCTCCAGCACCTCGTTGCTGACGCTGCCGGTGAGGGTGCGGCCGAGGCGGCTGCGGGCATGGCGATAAAGCACGATCAGGTCGGCGCCGCGTTCGGCGGCGACGGCAAGGATGGAGTCGGCAATGCGTCCCTGGCGGACGACGTGTTCGGCGGCAACGCCTTCCAGCCTGGCGGCAGCCAGCGCCAGTTCGGCTTCGCCGGCAAGCGCGGCGGGCAGGCCGGTGGCGCCGGCGGCGGCGGAGAACAGCGTCAGCGGCAGGCCCATCGGCTTGGCGATCTGCAAGCCAAAGCCGACGGCATCGTGCGCCGCCGGGCTGCCATCGAAGGCAACCAGGATGCGGCGCGACCAAAGCTCCCCGCGTTCCGGAACCAGCAGCACGTTGCAGGGCGCGCCGGCGACGATGCGTCGCATTTCGGCCGCCGCCGCGCCTGACGCGTCTGCCGGCGAGCGGCGTCCCACCACCAGCAACTGCGCGTCGGTGTCGATCGCCGCCTGGTGGATTGCGCTGGCGAGGTCCTTGCCCTGGCGGCGATGGAACTCGGTGGGCACGTCGGCGGCAATCGCCGCGCGCTGCACCGCGGACAAGCGCTCGCCGTAGCAATCCTCGTCCTCGTCGCTGCCGCGCAGGGCGACGACGTCGAGCGCGACGCCGAGTCGGCGCGCGAGTCCGGTCGCCACCGCGGTCGGGACGTCATCGGTGTCGGCGCCGGCGGCGAACAGCAGGCGCAGGCGGCGGTCGCCGTCCGGTAGCCGGCCGCCGTGGCAGGCGGCAAAGATGCGTGACTTGCAATGGCGGCAGACTTCGGGATCGAGGGTCCAGTAAAGCGCTTCGGTGGGCTTCGACTTCAATGGAAAGAAGGCGCCTTCGCCGATTTCATGGACGTAATTGCCCTGGCGCAACAGGCGCCAGGCTTCGTCCTTCATGCGGTAGAAGTAGAGGCCGCCGCCGAGTCGCTTGCGCCGTCGCGCCTCCTGGGCGAACATTTCGGCCCCGGCGACATCGATGAAGTTCATGCCCAGCGAGACGACCAGCACCGACTTCTGCCGCGGGTTATCGACGTCGATCTGTTGCAGTGCGCTCTGGATGTGGTCGACGGCGCCGAAATAGGCCGAGCCGTTGATGCGCACGACGCGCAGTTGCGGGCACTCCGCCTTGCCGCGCGCCTCGACGAAGTGGTAGCCGCCGGCGTCCTCGACCGGCACCATGGGCTCGATCCCCGGCTTCGAGGTCCGGTTCAAGTAGAGCAGCAGCGACAGCAGCACGCCGGCAACGATGCCGGCTTCGAGGTTGAGCAGGGTGCCGATGATGGTGACCCAGAGCACGGCGGCCTCCGGCTTGCTGGTCTGCCAGATGGCGCGGATGTGGTGGAAGTCGATCAGGCCCCAGGCCACCAGGAAGAGGATGCCGCCCATCGCGGCATGCGGCAGGTAGGCGGCCAGCGGCGCGACCACCAGCAGGATCAGCACCAGGAAGACCGACGCGAAAATCGTCGCCAGCGGCGTGCGCGCCCCGGCCTCGTAATTGACCCCCGAGCGATTGAACGAGCCCGACGAGGCGTAGCCGGAGAAGAAGGCGCCGGCGATGTTGGACAGGCCCTGGCCGATGAATTCCTGGTTGCCGTCGATGCGCTGCTCCGAGCGCACGGCGACGGCGCGCGCGATCGACAGTGCCTCGGTCAACGCCAGCATGGTGATCACCAACGCCGGGCCGAAGGTCTTTTTCAGCACCGCCCAGGAGATGTCCGGCAGGGAGAGCGGGGGCAGTCCGGCCGGCAGCGCGCCGACGGTGCGGATGCCGGTCTCGGCCTGGCCGACGAACTGGTTGATGGCAAAGGCGACCAGGCTGCCGGCCAGCATGGCGGCGATCATGTAAGGAAACTTCTTCCACCAGCGGCGCGTGGCGATGCCCGCCGCCAGCGTGGCGACGCCGACGCCGGTGACCCAGGGATTGATGTGATCGAGCTGCATTGCGAACTGGTGCAGCACTTCGTAGAAGGGCAGGCCGCGCGGCAGGTCGACGCCGAAGAAGTTGCGGATCTGGCTGGCGGCGATCAGCACGGCGGCGCCCGTGGTGAAGCCGATCACCACGGTATGCGAGATGAAGTTCACCAGCGCGCCCATGCGCGCCAGGCCCAGCGCCACCTGGAAAATGCCCACCTGCAGGGTCAGGGTCAGGATCAGCCCGACGTACTGCGGCGTGCCCGGTTCGGCGAGGTGGTGCACGGCGCCGTAGATGGCGATGGAAATTGCCGTGGTGGGGCCCGAGACGAGGTGCCACGACGAGCCGAACAGCGCGGCGACGATGGCCGGCAGCATTGCTGCATAGAGGCCGTACTCGGGCGGCAGGCCGGCGATGGTCGCGAAGGCGACGCCCTGGGGAAGAACGATCAGGGCGCCGGTCAGGCCGGCAACCAGGTCGTCGCGCAGGCTGGCCCGGGTGACCAGTGGCCACCAGAGCAGGAAGGGAAGGTATCTGCTGCGCATGCGTGTTTCGCCTGACGCGGACTGGCTGGTTCAGTGCGTGGCAAGGAAATCCCGCAAGCGTCTTTCCTTCTCGCGCATCAGGATGCCGCTGCCAACCTCCCTGGCGGCGATGCGGGCGACGGCGCGGGCGATGCTGAGCAATGCGGTTTTCATTTGGCTTGGCCTTGGTCGTGCTGACAGGCCAAGCCTTGCATCTCGCGTACCAGCTTGTCGCCAAGTTGCAACTGGTTGATTCCTGACGAGGTTGTCGCGTCAAGCGCTGCGGGTCGTGGTCCCGGCTATTGCATCCTGCAACGGCGATCGTAAGACCGCCGTTGCGTCAGCGCCGACTATGGCGGGCTGGCCGCCGGTGCGAGTCCTCAGAGGGTGGTCAGTACCGCGGGGCGAGGCTTGAGCGGGTCGTCCTCGCCGGCGTACTCGGGGCGGGCGAAGATCGCGCCGAGGGCCTGCTCGGCGGTGGAATGGAAACGGCCATTGCCGATGACTTGCCAGAGCCCGGTGGCTGTCATGACATCGATGACCTGTTTTTTGAGGCCGGAGAAGATGACGACGACGCCAGCCTCGTTGAGCCGCTCGACCAGGTGATGGATGACTTCCTCGCCGGAGGCATCGAGGTCGTTGATGCCGTCACCGACGATCAGGACGTAGGGGGCGTCGGGATTTTCGGCCACGGCATTGAGCACCGCGTCCTCGAAGTAGGAGACGTTGGCGAAATAGAGGCGGCCGTCAAAGCGCACCACAGTGACCACCCTGGATGCCGGCAGGTCGTGCTGCTTGGCGTCGCGCAGCGTGCCATCCTCGTACCGGCCGAGTATCGCCACGCGCGGCTTCATGGTCTGGTAAAGGAAGAGGACAAGGGCGAGGCCGGCACCGACGATGATGCCCTTGTCGAGGTGGGGGGCGGCGATCAGGGTGACGAAGAAGGTTACCGCCGCCACCATGCCATCGGCCCGGCTGGCCTTCCAGGTGTGCTTGAGCGCCTCGGGGGTCACCAGGCTGGTCACCGCGAGCAGGATGATCACCGCCAGCACGGCCTTGGGCAGGTGGTAGAGGTAGTCGGTGAGGAACAGCAACGTGACGGCGACGAAGAGGCCGTTGAACACCATGGCAAAGCCGGTCTTGGCGCCGGCCTGGAGGTTGATCGCCGAGCCGGTGAAGGAGCCGGTCGCCGGGTAGGACTGGAAGAAGGCGCCGCCGATGTTGGACAGGCCCTGGCCGATCAGTTCCTGATTCGGGTCGAGGCGCTGCTTGGTCTGGGCGGCCATCGCCTTGGCCATCGAGATCGATTCCATGAATGCCACCAGGGCGATGATCAGCGCCGCCGCGAGCAGGGACAGGATGGCGTCGAGGTTCAGCGTCGGCACCTTGAACGAGGGCAGGCCGCCGGGGATGTTGCCGACCACGTCGCCGCCACCCATCAGCCGCAACTCGCCTTTTTCCACTTTCTTGATGTGCCAGCTGCCGCCGTCAAGTTCGACGCCGGGCGGACTGCGTCCGGCGACGTGGAGGGTAGCCCGCGACTCGCCCGCGGGCCGGGTGCGCTCGAAATGGAGGCGGTTGATTTGCGCCAGCCGCGCACGATTCTGGACCTCCAGGGCGCGCGCCGAGATGCCGAGCAGGTCGATCTGGTGGCGCAGGTCGGCCGCCTGGCGCAGGTCGCCGGCCTTCTCGGCGGCGCGCAGGGCGGAGCCCTTGGCCGTCGAGTCGGTCATGGCCTTCTTGATCTCCTGGTCGGCCATGCCGTAGGCGGCGACCAGCTCGCGCGCATCCGGCGTGGCAATGTCCTCGATGCGTGCCGTCGCCTTTTGCTCGAATCCGGCCCAGTAGCTGACCAGGGTGGTGATCACCACGGCAATCAGCACACTGGGCTTGGACAGCGGTTTGACTTTCTTCAGGCCCAGCATCAGGGCCAGGGCGAACAGCGACATCGCCAGGGTCGGCAGGTGGGTCTGCGGCAGGTAGCCGAGCATTTCCCAGATGTCGCCGAGGAAGGAACCGCTGCGTCCCTTGGGGATTCCCAGCAGCATGTCGAGTTGGGACAGCGCGATGATGATCGCGGCGGCGTTCATGAAGCCGAGGATCACCGGGTGGGAAACGAAATTGACGATGGTGCCGAGCTTCAGCACGCCGAGTGCCAGCTGGATCAGGCCGACCAGCAGCGCCAGCAGCAGCGCAAGGCCGACGAACTCCTCGCTGAAGGGCACGGCGAGTGGCGTGATGGCGGCGGCCGTCATCAGCGAGATGATCGCCACCGGGCCGGTGGCGAGCTGGCGCGAGGAACCCCACAAGGCGCCGAGCAGAGCCGGCACCAGGGCGACGTACAGGCCGTAGTAAACAGGCAGGCCGGAGAGCTGGGCATAAGCCATGGCCTTGGGCACCAGCACCAGGGCACCGGTAATGCCGGCAATCAGGTCGCCGCGCAGGATCGCGGCGTTGATCGGAAACCAGGTGAGGAAGGGAAACAGGCGCAGCAGCAGCGGATTGGTGAACATCGAACCCTCGTGGCCGGTTGCCGGCCAGGTCCGGGAAGGACCGATGCATCGCGCATCGCCGGCATTGCAGAATGCAGCATTTTATCCCTGCTGCCGGCATGGGGCAGAGAACCGGGTTATCCCGGGATTACGGTGATCTATGTTCGCGCCATGTTCATTCCATCTCGTAGCGCTTGAGCTTGCGCCACAGGGAGACGCGGTCGATGCCGAGAATTTGCGCCGCGAGAGTCTGGTTGCCGCCGGCCTCCTGCAGTACCCAGCGGATGTAGTCGCGCTCCTGTTCCTCCAGCGAGGGCAGGCGACCCTCCTTCTTGCGGAAGGTGCGGATCGCCAGTTCGCGCAGGTCGTCAGGCAGGCTGGCGGTCTCAATCCTGCTGGCGGTGCTGATGGCGACGCCGCGCTCGATGATGTTTTCCAGTTCGCGGACGTTGCCGGGGAAGTCGTAGGCCTTGAGCAGGTCGAGCGCGTCGGGGGCGATCTCGGTGACGTTCCTGCCCATGCGCGCCGCACATTTCTTGAGGAAATGGTAAGCCAGCAGCGGTATGTCGTCACGCCGCCTCGATAGCGGCGGAATCAGCAGGTTCACCACGTTGAGGCGGAAATACAGGTCCTGGCGGAAGCCGCCGTTCTTGACCATCTCGATCAGCTTGCGGTTGGTGGCGGCGACAAAGCGGACATCGACGGCCTGCGGCCGGGTTCCACCCAGCGGCAGCACTTCGCGCTCCTGCAGCACGCGCAGCAGCTTGACCTGCATCGCCGGCGACATTTCCGTGATCTCGTCGAGAAACAGGGTGCCGCCGTTGGCGGCGGCCACCAGTCCGCGCTTGTCGGCCTGGGCGCCGGTAAAGGCGCCCTTGACGTGGCCGAACAGCTCATTGGCCAGCAGTTCCTCGTTGAAAGCGCCGCAATTCACGGCGAGAAAAGCGCCGGCCTCACGCTTGCTGTGGTGATGCAGGTAGCGGGCGAAGAGTTCCTTGCCGGTGCCCGACTCCCCGGTGATCAGCACGTTACAGTCGGTCGGCGCGACCTGGCGTGCCATGTCGAGCAGGGCCTGCATGTCGGCGTTCTGGGTAATGATGCGTACCTTGCCCTGGTAACTCTCGACCTGGGCACGCAAGGCCTGGTTTTCATTGCGCAGGCGCACTTTGGTCAGGGCCTCGGCCACCACCTTGCGCACCTCGTCGAGGCGATAGGGCTTGGCGATGTAGTAGTAGGCGCCGTGCTTCATCGCCTCGACGGCGGATTCCAGCGTGGCGTAGCCGGTGATCAGGATCACCTCCGTGCCCGGATGGCTGGCACGGCACTTTTGCAGGATCTGCATGCCGTCCACCTTCTCCATGCGCAGGTCGGTCAACACCAGGTCGAAGTCCTGCTTGTCGAGGTGGGCCAGGGCGTTGCCGCCGCTCTGCGTCGCCACCACTTCATAGCCCTCCCTCTTCATCACGTGTTCGAGGTTGCGCAGGGCGACCTTCTCGTCGTCCACGATCAATAGTCGTGCCGTGCCTGTCATGTAGCGGTTTCCTCTGCGGGAAGTCGGAGGAGGAAGCGGGTGCCCAGCCCGGGCGTGCTTTTCACGGCGATGCTGCCGCCGTGCTCCTCGACGATTTCATAAACGATGAAGAGGCCGAGACCGAGGCCCTGGCCGACTTCCTTGGTGGTGAAGAAGGGGTCGAAGATGCGGCAGGGTCGCGGCATCCATGCCGTGGCCGTTGTCCGAGATTTCGATCTCGATGCGTGGCTCGCGGCCTTCGCGACCGCCGAGCACCAGCGCCTCGGGTGGATGGGCGCCCGTTGCCCGACGTGCCGTGATGCGCAGCTCGCCGGCGCCCTGGAGGGCATCGATGGCGTTGCCGACCAGATTGAAAAGTGCCTGCTGGAGGCGTTGCTTGTCGCCGCGGAGCACCAGGTCGGGTGCCACCTCGACCTTGAGCTCGACTTGTGGCGGGATGCGTCCGCGCACCAGGCGCAGGCTGTCTTCGACCAGCGCCGCCAGCGGCACTGCCTCGCGGCGGAAGTCGCGGTCGCGGGCGTAATCCAGCAGGGAGCGCACGATGCGTCGCGCGCGCCAGGTTTCGGCGTCGATCTGGTCGATGAGTTCCTTCTCGAACGCCGTGTCGCCAGCGCCGACTTTCGGGCTGGCGAGTTCCTCGGCCAGGATTTCGCAAGACGTCGAGATGTTCGATAGCGGATTGTTCAGCTCATGGGCCACGCCGGAGAGCAGGGTGCCCAGTGCGGCCAGCTTCTCCGCGCGCAGCAACTGGCCCTGGCGGGTTTCCAGTTGTTCCAGCACATGATTGAAGGCGGTAGTCAGCGAGCTGATCTCGCGGTCCTGCAGGCCGAGGTCGAGCTTGGCCAGGCGACCTTCGGCCACCGCCGCCATGTTGGCCTCCAGTTCGCGCAAGGGCCGCGCCACGCGCCAGGCCAGCATCTGGCCGACAGCGACCACCAGCAGCACCAGCGTGGCGATGGAGCCGAGCAGCCAGCGGCGGTGGCTTTCCAGCTGTTGCTGGAGGACGCCGCGCTCGGCGCGCGACCATTCTTCGGCGCTGGTGACGATTTCCTTGCCGGCCTGGCGCAGGCGCATGGCGCCGTCGGGATCGCGCTTGCCCGGCACCCGCGCACTCATCAGGCGGTCGTAGTCCTCCAGCGCCAGCAGCATCGCGCCAATGCGCTGGGGGCTTGCCACCACGGCGAAGCTCGTGCCGTGTTCGGCCAGCAGGCGGCGCCCCTCGGCGACATAGGCGCGGTTCTCCTCGCGATCCGCTTCCTGTCCATAGAGAAAGTAGTTCTTCTCGAAGCGGCGAATCTCCAGGGCGATGCCGAGAAACTGATGCACGCGTTCGCCGCCTGTGATCTGTTCGGCCAGGAGGCGGGTTTCAATCAGGGAAAACGCCGAGAGCGCGATAACCAGTGTCGCCACGGCGCCGTAGCCGATGACGATTTTCCTGCGAAGGGAATCCATGCGGATCGGGAACTGGCCCATGAGTTGCATTATGCAACAGAGACTTCCGATACTGCAATAGTGACAGCTTCCCGCAAGCCATTGATTTTAAAGTCTGTGGTACTTGCGACTGCGATGGCATGGAATCTGCGACAAAGCGGCGCCATGGACTCACGCAAGCCACCCCGCAAAATTCTCCTCGCCGTTCGCGCTGGCGGCGTCGACGCTCGCCTGCTGGCGTCGGCGCGCAGCCTTTGCCAGCGCACGGATGCGGAGCTGGACATCCTGGTCCGCACCGGCAAGGACGAGCTCCCCGTCGAGCTGGTCGAGTTCATTCGCGAACTCAAGGAAGCCGGCCTTCCTTACAGCCTGAGCCAGAAACCCGAGTTGCGCCGACGTGAGATTGTCGATTACGCCAACAGCCATGAGTGCATTTCGAGCGTGGTGATCGATTCCCTGGAAGGTTGGGAAGCCGTGGCTGCCGATCGCGCCAGCGATCCCTGGACGCGACTCGCCTGTCCCCTGGTGACGGCGGCGCCGCCTAAAAAGTCCGGCGGCGGTCAAAAGCCATGAAATTCTCCTTGCGCTCAGTGTTTCCCTTCCTGCGCTGGTTTCCTTACCAAGGGGCAAGCCTGCGGGCGGATTTCCTCGCCGGCCTCACGGTGGCCCTGGTGTTGGTGCCGCAATCCATGGCCTATGCCCAGCTGGCCGGTATGCCGGCCTACTATGGCCTGTACGCTGCCTTCCTGCCGGTGGCGGTCGCCGCACTGTGGGGCTCGTCCAATCAACTTGGCACCGGCCCGGTGGCGGTCGCCTCCCTGCTGACCGCCTCGGCCCTGACCCCCCTGGCGGCACCCGGCTCGGAAAGCTTCATCGCCCTGGCCATCCTGCTGGCCCTGCTGGTGGGCATCATCCAGTTGTCGCTGGGAGTGTTCAAGCTCGGCGTGGTGGTCAATTTCCTTTCGCACCCGGTAATCGTCGGCTTCACCAATGCGGCAGCCATCATCATTGCCCTGTCCCAGGTGAACAAGCTGATGGGGGTACCGATGGGCCGCTCCGAATCCTTCATCGTCGATATCTGGGGCGTGTTCAGGCTGGTCGGCGACACCCATCTGCCGACGCTGGCAATGGGTGTGACGGCGATCATGCTGATCTGGGGGATCCGCAAGAAGGCGCCGAAGCTGCCCGGTGTGCTGATCGCGGTGGCGATCACCACCGTCGCCTCCTGGCAGATTGGCTTCGAGCGCAACGCCAGCGCGACGCTGGAACAGATCGGCGACACCGAGGCCCAGACCCTGCTGGGGGAATTCGTTCGCACCGAAGCGCGCATCCGCGAACTCAACGAGCAGATCGTGTTCCGCGGCACCGAGTTGAAAAAGCTGCAAAAGAGCGGCAGCGAGCCGGCGCACGAGATCGCCACGGTGAACTACGAAATCGAACTGCTGCGCCTGCAGCTCAAGGATCGCGAGGACGAAAACCGCCGCCGCAATCGTGCCGTGCGCAGCATTGTCTTCGAGCAGGTGGCGGTGTCGGGCGAACCGACGAAGTACTACGCCAGCGGGCGCCTCCCGGCCGGTGCGCAATCCGATGGTCGCCACTGGCGCATCGCCCGTGCCGCCAGCGGCAGCCTCAAGCTGACGGGCGGCGGTGAAGTGGTGGGCAAGGTGCCCGAAGGCCTGCCGTCGATCGGAATGCCCAAGTTTTCCTGGGACATGATCGTCAGCCTGCTGGGTTCCGCCATCGTCATTTCATTGGTTGGCTTCATGGAGGCGATCTCGATCGCCAAGGCCATTGCCGCCAAGACCAAGGACAAGATCGATCCCAACCAGGAGTTGATCGGCCAGGGCCTGGGCAACCTCGTCGGCGCGATGACGCAGGCCTTCCCGGTCTCGGGCTCGTTCTCGCGCTCGGCGGTGAATATCAATGCCGGGGCGAAGACCGGCATGTCCTCGGTGATCACCGCCGCCTTCGTGCTGCTGACCCTGCTGTTCCTCACCCCGCTGCTCTACCACCTGCCGCAGGCGGTACTGGCGGCGGTGATCATCATGGCGGTGATCGGCCTGATCAACTTCGGCGCGATCAGGCATGCCTGGCAGGCCAACCGTCACGATGGCGTGGCCTCGATCGTCACCTTTGTCGCCACGCTCGGCTTCGCGCCCCACCTCGACAAGGGCATCATGATCGGCGCCGGCCTGGCCATCGGCCTGTATCTGTACCGCACCATGACGCCACGCGTGGCGATTCTCGGCCGCCATGCCGATGGCAGCCTGCGCGATGCCTCGGTGAATGATTTGCCGGCCTCGGTCCTGGTAACGGCGGTGCGCTTCGACGGACGCCTGTATTTCGCCAACGTGTCCTTCTTCGAGGACGCGATCCTGGATGCCGTGGCGGCCAATCCGAAGGCGCCCTACCTGCTGGTGGTCGGCAACGGCATCAACGAGCTCGACGCCTCGGGCGAAGAGGTGATGCACCACCTGGTCGAACGCCTGCGCGGCAATGGCGTGACGGTGGTGTTTTCCGGCCTCAAGAAGCAGGTGATCGACGTCATGCGCGCCACCGGCCTGTTCGACTACATATCGCAGCGGCACATCTTTGCCACCGCCGACATGGCGCTGGAAGCCATCCATGCCTGGGCGGCCGAGCGCGGCGAGGAAGCCGTCACAAGCCCCCTGCGACCGATGCCGGTAAAGCGCTTTGGCTGAGCGCGCGACCCGTTCGCGTCCGGCGCCGGCGGAAGTCGGCGCTGGCGGCACGGCGGCTTCGCCACGGAGTGCGCTGATAGAATCGGCGCTCCTTACGCTGTTAACATGACCAGCCTCCTGCCCATCGATTTCCTGCTGATAGCAGCCTGCGCCTGGCTCCTCACGGGCCTGTCCGGCCTGCTGGCGCCGCGCAACACGCGTTTCGTCAGCAAGGCGCTGTTCCCGCTCGGCGCCGCGATTGGCATCGCCATGGGGATCGCGGCGCTGAGCGCGTTGGGCGGCGAGGCGCAAACCGCGGTGCTGGTGATCGGCCTGCCCGACCTGCCCTTCCACCTGCGGCTGGACAACTTGTCCGCGGTGTTCGCCCTGTTGCTGGGCTTTGCCTCGGCGGGAATCTCGATCTATGCCGCCGGCTATTTCAGGAAGGGCGAAGGCGCCGCGCCCGGCGTGCTCTGCCTCGAATACCACCTGTTCCTCGCCAGCATGCTGATGGTATTGCTGGCGGACGATGCCTATGCCTTCATGGTGGCCTGGGAGTGCATGGCCCTTTCGTCCTTCTTCCTCGTCACCACCGACCACAGGCACGAGGAAATCCGTCGCGCCGGCTTCCTCTACCTGCTGATCGCGCACATCGGCGCCATCGGCATCCTGCTCTCCTTCGGCGTCATGACCGGCGGCGTTGGCGGTGGAGGCGGCGACTACAGCTTCGCCGCGATGCGTACCCAGGATCTGGCGCCATTCTGGAGTTCGGCGGCCTTCCTCCTGGCGCTGGCCGGATTCGGCGCCAAGGCCGGCCTGGTGCCGCTCCATGTCTGGCTGCCTGAGGCGCACCCGGCGGCGCCCTCGCCGGTCTCGGCGATGATGAGCGGCGTGATGCTGAAGACCGCCATCTACGGCCTGCTGCGGGTGAGCTTCGACCTGCTGCACACGACGATCTGGTGGTGGGGCGTGGTCGCGCTGGCGGTCGGCCTGGTCACCGCGCTGTTCGGCGTGCTTTACGCCACCGTGCAAAACGACATGAAGCGGCTGCTGGCCTATTCCTCGATCGAGAACATCGGGCTGATCGCCGTCGGCATCGGCCTGACGCTGATCTTCCACGCCTACCGCATGGAAGGCCTGGCGGCGCTGGCGATGACGGCGGTGCTTTACCACTGCCTGGCGCATGCCGGTTTCAAGAGCCTGCTGTTCCTGTGCACGGGATCGGTGCTGCACGCGACGAAGGAGCGCAGCCTGGGCAAGCTCGGCGGCCTGATCCACCCCATGCCCTGGGTGGCCTGGCTGGCGCTGGCCGGGGTGATCGCCAGCACCGGCCTGCCGCCGCTGTCGGGCTTCGTTTCCGAGTGGCTGCTGCTGCAAAGCTTCCTTTTCTCGCCCGGCCTGCCGCATCCCTGGCTCAACATGGTGGTGCCGGTGGCGGCGGCGCTGGTGGTGCTGGTGGCCGCGCTGGCCGGATTCGCCATGGTCAAGTTCTACGGCATCATCTTCCTCGGCCAGATGCGCGAACCGGCGCTGAAGGACGCGCACGATGCCGGCCCCTGGGAGCGCGCCGGGCTGCTCTGGCTGACTTTGGTCACGCTGCTGCTTGGCGTACTGCCCTCGCCGGTGATCCTCGGCCTGGATGCGGCAACGCGCCAGCTGCTTGGCGCCGGCCTGGCCGACACGCTGAACCAGCAGGGCTGGTGGATGCTGGCACCGATATCCGACGAGCGCGCCAGCTACGAACCTGTCGTCGTCCTCGTGACCATTGCCGTCACCTTGCTGCTGGCGCGCTGGCTGGTACGCCGGTTGTTCCATGGCCGCGTCAGACGCAGCGCGCCCTGGGATTGCGGCTACCACTTCGAGGGGCCGCGCGCTCAGGACACTGCCGAGGGTTTCAGCCAGCCGATTCGGCGCATCTTCGAACCGGGATTCCGCATGCAGCGCCATTTCCCGGCGGCGCGAGACAAACACCCGGTATATCGCGTCAAGGTCGAGGATCATTTCTGGTACTGGTGCTACGCGCCCGTCGCCCGCCTGGCTGACCGGATATCGGCGCTGATCGTCAGGCTGCAGGGCGGACGCATCGCTGTCTATCTGATGTACAGCTTCGTCACCCTGTTGCTGTTGCTGCTGGTGGCTCGCCCATGAACCTCTCCGGTTTCCTCGGCCAGGTGTTCGCCATCCTGCTGGCGCTGGTGCTGGCGCCGCTGCTGTCGGGCTGGGTCGGACAGTGCCGTGCCTGGTTCCAGAACCGCACGGCGCCGCCCTTGCTGCTGCCCTACTACATGCTGCAGAAGCTGTTCAACAAGGAAGTGGTGCTGGCGCACAACGCCTCCTCGCTGTTCCGCGCCGCACCTTTCGTCATCTTCGGCTGCATGGTGCTGGCCTGCGCCATCGTGCCGACCCTGTCGACCGACCTGCCATTCGCCCCTGCCGCGGATGCGCTGGCGCTGGTGGGCATCTTCGGCCTGGCGCGGATCTTCATCGCCCTGGCCGGCATGGATGTCGGCACCGCCTTCGGCAGCCTCGGCGGGCGGCGCGAGATGCTGGTCGGCTTCCTTGCCGAGCCGGCGCTGCTGATGGTCTTCTTCACGCTGGCGATGATCGCCCAGTCGACCTCGCTGGCCACCATCGTCGATACCCTGGCGCACCGCGAGCTGGTGATCTATCCCAGCCTGGCCTTTGCCGGGGTCGCCTTCACCTTCGTCTCGCTGGCCGAAAACGCGCGCGTGCCGGTGGATAACCCGGCCACCCACCTCGAACTGACCATGATCCACGAGGCAATGATCCTGGAATATTCGGGTCGCCACCTGGCGTTGATCGAGTGGGCCGCCAGCCTCAAGCTCTACGCCTATTCCTGCCTTGGCCTGGCCTTGTTCTTTCCCTGGGGCATTGCCCCTGGCGACAACTTCCTCGCGCTGGTGGCGGCGATTCCGCTGCTGCTGCTGAAGCTGGCCATCGGCGGCGTGCTGCTCGCCGGCATCGAGACCATCAACGCCAAGATGCGCATTTTCCGCGCGCCCGAGTTCCTCGGCACGGCCTTCATGCTGGCGGTGCTCGGCCTGCTGGTGCGCCTGTTGCTGGAGGTGCGCACGTGAGCCAGACGCTCCCCTTCTCGGCGCAGCTGATCAACCTGCTGGCGGCGCTGATCCTGCTGCTGGCCTTCGCCATGCTGGCGCAGCGCCGGATACTCGCGCTGATCAACCTGTTCGCCCTGCAGGGGCTGGCACTGTTCCTGGCGACGCTGGTGGCGGCGGTGACCACTGGCCAGCTGCACCTCTATTTTTCGGCCGGCCTGACCCTGGTGCTGAAGGTGCTGGTGCTGCCGTGGATCCTGCATCGCCTGGTGCGCCAGCTGCGGATCCGGGGCGAGGTCGAGGCCCTGATCAACATTCCGACCACCATGCTGGTCGGCATTGCGCTCGTCATGGCGGCGTTCAACGTCGCCCTGCCGATCTCCGAACTGGCCCACACCATCACGCGCGGCACGCTCGGCATCGCGCTGGCGGTGGTGATGCTGGCCTTCCTGATGATGATCACGCGGCGCAAGGCCATCAGCCAGGTGGTCGGCTTCCTGTCGATGGAGAACGGTCTTTTCCTTGCCGCCACCAGCGCCACCTATGGCATGCCGATGGTGGTGGAGCTCGGCATCGCGCTCGACGTGCTGGTCGGCGTGATCATCCTCGGCGTGTTCTTCTTCCAGATCCGCGACCAGTTCGACAGCCTCGACATCCGGCACATGGAAAAGCTCAAGGACAACTAGCCCCATGGATTTCTTCCTCCTCGTGCTCGCCATTCCCCTCGTCAGCGGCGCGCTGCTGACGGTGCTGGGCGAGCGCGCCTGGGCGCCCAACCTGAATGTCGTCGCCAGCCTCGGCACCTTCCTCGCCGCCGTCGGCCTGACCGGCGAGATCGTCGCCGGCGGCCCGCGTTTCGCGCTCGGCGAGCAGTTCTTCATCGACTCGCTGAACGTCTTCTTCGTCACGCTGACAGCCTTCGTCGGCCTGACCACGGCGATCTTCTCCGGGCCCTACATGCGCAACGAACGCGAGCACGGCCGCCTCACCGCGCCGCGCCTGCGCCTGTACAAGGCCATGTACCAGCTCTTCATGTTCACCATGCTGGCGGCGCTGACCACCAACAACCTTGGCATCCTCTGGGTGGCCATGGAAGCGGCGACGCTGACCACGGTGCTGCTGGTCTCGCTCTACCGCACGCCGGCCAGCCTGGAGGCGGCGTGGAAGTACTTCATCCTCTGCGGGGTCGGCATTGCCCAGGCGCTGTTCGGCACCATCCTGCTCTATTTCGCCGCCGAACGCGTGCTCGGCGCCTCCGGCACCGCGCTGCTGTGGACCCACCTGGTCGGCGTCAAGGCCCAGCTCGAACCGACCATCATGGCCCTGGCCTTCATCTTCCTGCTGGTCGGTTACGGCACCAAGGTCGGTCTGGCGCCGCTGCACAACTGGCTGCCCGACGCCCACGCCGAGGGCCCGACGCCGGTTTCGGCGGTGCTTTCCGGCCTGCTGCTGAATGTCGCGCTGTACGCCATCCTGCGCTGCAAGGTGCTGGCCGATGGCGCCCTGCCGGACGGCTATGCCGGCAACCTGATGATCGGCTTCGGCCTGTTCACCCTGGTCGTCGCCGCCTTCTTCCTGTCGCGGCAGAAGGATGTCAAGCGCATGTTCGCCTACTCGTCCATCGAGCACATGGGTCTGATCACCTTCGCCTTCGGCATGGGCGGGCCGATCGCCAACTTTGCCGGCCTGCTGCACATGACCATGCATTCGCTGACCAAGTCGGCGATCTTCTTCGCCGTTGGCCACGCCGCGCAGAAAACCGGCACCCAGCTGATGGCCGATATCCGCGGCCTGATCCGGATCAACCCGCTGATCGGCTGGGGGCTGATGCTGGGCACGCTGGCCATCCTCGGCATACCGCCCTTCGGCGTTTTCGCCAGCGAGTTCATGATCCTCACCCATGCCATGAAGCATTTTCCGTGGGCCACGCCCATCCTGCTGCTGGCGCTGGGCGTGGCCTTCGCCGCCATTTTCGGCAAGGTGCAGCCGATGGTCTTCGGTGAAACCTCGGCCAGGCGCCTGCCGCACGCGCCGGCGATCACCCCGGTTTTCCTGCACCTGGGCCTGGTGCTGATGCTCGGCTTGTGGATCCCACCCTACCTGACGCGCTGGTTCCAGGAAGCCGCGCGCATGCTGGGCTGATCATGCAACTCTGCTCCTTTCCTGCCATCGATTTTTGCCGCCAGCCGGGCCTTGGCGCGCCGGTCTGGCACGGCAGCGCCGCGCACGGAGCGCAGCTGCGCGAATTCGCCGAGGCGGCGCGAAAAGTCGGCGCCCGCATCACGGCGATCTGGGGTGCCGACCGGCGTCGGCAGGGCGCGGGATTCCGCCTGCATTGCGTGTTCGGCATCGAGGGCGGCCATGCCTGGGTGACGCTCGACCTGCCGGCCGAATCGCCGCGCTACCCCGACCTCGCCGACCTGTACACCACGGCCAACCGCATGCAGCGCGCCACCCGCGACATGGTCGGCATCCAGGCCGAGGGCGGTGACGCACGGCCCTGGCTGCGCCACGGCGGCTGGCCCGAGGACTACTTCCCGCTGCGCCACGACGCCGTCGAACCTGCCGGCTTTGCCAACCACCCCACCGACTATGCCTTCGTCAAGGTCGGTGGCGAGGGCGCCCACGAAATTCCGGTCGGCCCCATCCACGCCGGCATCATCGAGCCCGGACACTTCCGCTTCTCGGTGGTCGGCGAGCGCGTGCTGCGCCTTGAGCAGCGCCTCGGCTACCAGCACAAGGGGGTGGAGAAGCTGTTCGTCGGCGCCGACCTCGCGCGCGGCGCGCAGCTGGTCGGCCGCGTTTCGGGCGATTCGAGCTGCGCGTTTGCCTGGGCCTATGCCGACGCGGTCGAGGCGGCCTGCGAGGCCGCCGCGCCGCCGCGCGCATTGGCGCTGCGCGCCCTGATGCTGGAGCGCGAACGCATCGCCAACCACCTTGGCGACCTCGGTGCGCTGGGCAACGATGCCGCCTTTGCCTTCGGCCTGACCCAGTTCCTGCGCCTCAAGGAGGACTGGGTGCGGCTCAATGCCGCGCTGTTCGGCCATCGCTTCCTGTTCGACCGCATCGTGCCCGGCGGTGTCGCCTGCGATATCGATGCGGCCGGGCTGGCGGCCATCGTCGAGCAGTGCGTTGCCATCGAGGCCGCGGTCGGCGGGCTGCGCAAGCTGTACGACGAGCACGCCGGCCTGCAGGATCGCTTTGTCACCACCGGCACCATCGATGCCGCGCTGGCGGACGAGTTGTCGCTTTCCGGCATGGCGGCGCGCGCCACCGGCATGCTGCTCGACGGCCGCGCCCATCGCCAGGGCTATACGCCTCCCGCACCCTATACGGCGCTCGGAGTGCGTCCCGCCACGGATGAACGCGGCGATGTCGCCGCCCGTGTCGCCGTGCGTTTCGACGAGATCTTCGAGTCACTGCGCCTGCTGCGCCTGCTGGCTGCCGGCATGCCCGGCGGCGAGGTAGGCATCGAACTGCCGCCGCGCCCGGGCGGCGCGGGCCTGGGCGTGGTCGAGGGCTGGCGCGGCGAGGTCGTCGTCGGCGTCGAGCTCGATGATGCCGGCTGCCTTGCCCGCGTGCATCCGCACGACCCTTCCTGGCAGGCCTGGCCGGCGCTGGAACATGCGGTGCTGAAAGACATCGTTCCCGACTTCCCGCTGATCAACAAGTCCTTCAACCTGTCCTATTCGGGGGTGGATCTGTGATTCCCCTGCTGCGCCACATCTTCCGCACCGGCATCCTCACCGAAGGGCCGCTGCCCGACGGCGACGGCCCGCAGCGCGAGGTCGAGCGCCTGCACGACGAACTGCTTGCCATCCTCGGCCGCGCGCTGACCATCCGCGAAGTCGATGCCGGATCGTGCAACGCCTGCGAGCTGGAAGTGCATGCGATGAACAACCCGTACTACAACCTCGAAGGCCGCGGCATCAAGTTCGTCGCCAGCCCGCGCCACGCCGACATGCTGCTGGTCAGCGGGCCGGTGACGAAGAACATGGAGAACGCGCTGCTGCGGGCTTACGAATGTACGCCCGATCCCAAGCTGGTGGTGGCGATCGGCGATTGCGGCTGCGATGCCGGCGTCTTCGGCAAGAGCTACGCCAGTTGCGGTGGCGTCAGTGACGTGGTGCCGGTCGATGTGCGGGTGCCCGGGTGCCCGCCGACGCCGCTGGCCATGATGCAGGGCATCCTCGCGGCGGTGCGCAAGGCGAAGTAGGGCGCTGCGGCAAAAGTCGGCGCTGGGGGGACGGCGATTTTCAGGCGTGAAGGGCGCTGCGGTCGAGCGCACCCACGTCGGTAACGCCGGTCAGCGCCAGCGCGACCTCCATTTCCTTCTTCATCGTCGCCAGTACGTGCGACACACCGGCTTCGCCGCGCGCCGCGACGGCATAGGCCCAGGCGCGGCCGATCATGCAGGCCTTGGCACCCAGCGCCAGGGCTTTGACCACATCGAGGCCGCTCCTGACCCCGCCATCCATCAGCAGGTCAAGACGCTCGCCGACGGCATCGGCAATGCGCGGCAGGGCGGCGATGCTGGCCTCGACGCCGTCGAGCTGGCGCCCGCCGTGGTTGGAGATGACGATGCCGTCGGCGCCGACGGCGGCGGCCTGGCGTGCGTCCTCGACGTCGAGCACACCCTTGAGCACGATCTTGCCCGGCCAGTTCTCGCGCACCCAGGCGATGTCATTCCAGGTCACGGCCGGGTCGAACTGGCTGTCCACCCAGGCCTTGAACTCGGGCAGGCTGCGCGCATCGGGCACCGCGCGGGTCAGGTTGCCGAAGGTCAGCGGCTTGCCCTTGATGGCCACATCCACCAGCCAGCCGGGATGGGAAAGAATGTCCCAGGCCTTGCACAGCTTGCCGCCCGCCGACAAACCGCCGGCCATGCCGTTGCGGATGTCGCGGTAGCGCGCGCCCATCACCGCGAGATCGACGGTCAGCACCAGCACCGGGCAGCCGGCGGCCTGCGCGCGCTGCATCAGCTCGCGGGTGAAGCCGCGGTCGCGCATGACATACAGCTGGTACCAGAAGGGCGCCGTGGTGCAGGCGCCGACTTCCTCGATCGAACAGATCGATACCGTGGATTCGCAGAAAGGGATGCCGGCGGCCTCGGCGGCACGCGCCGCCTGCACCTCGGCGCGGCGGGCAAAGGCGCCGGCGATGCCGATCGGCGCCAGCACCACGGGCAGGTCGATCTCCTGGCCCAGTACCCGGGTCGACAGCTTCAACGAGGACACGTCGCGCAGCACGCGCTGGCGCAATGTCAGTCGCTGGAAGCCGCGCAGGTTTTCGCCGGCCGTGACTTCGTCATAGGCGGCGCCGTCGATGTAGTCGAACAGATGGCGCGGCAGGCGGCGGCGCGCCAGCTCGCGGTAATCGGTGGCGGTGGCCGGGGCGAGGCCGAGGCCGCGGGTGTCGGGGTTCATGGGCGGGCTCCTTGCCGGCAGTGCCGGCCCCGGGGCGCGGGGCTAGTCGGCGAGCCGGTGTTCGACGGCATAGCGGATCAGGTCGGCATTGTTGGCAATGCCCAGCTTCTCCATCAGGTGGGCCTTGTGGGTAGTGACCGTTTTCGGACTGAGGTGCAGCTTCTCGGCAATCTGCGCCAGCGGCACACCGTGGGCGATCAGGCGCAGCACCTGCCATTCGCGCGGGCTGAGCAGCTGTTGCGGGTCGTGGCGATCGACGGTGACGGCCTCCATGGCGAGGGCTTCGGCCAGGCTCGGATCGACGAAGCGCTCGCCGCCGGCAACGCGGCTGACGGCCATGTACAGCACGTCCGGGCTGGAGCCCTTGGTGATGTAACCCGAGGCACCCGCCTTCAGTGCACGGCGCACCGTGCCCGGCTCGTCGTGCATGCTCAGCACGAGGATGGGCAGCGCCGGGCAGGCGGCGCGGATCTGTTCGATCAGGCTGGTGCCGGTGGCGCCCGGCATGGTCAGGTCGAGGACGATCACCTCGGCCCCGCCCTTGCGCGCGGCGGCCAGCGCTTCCGTCGCGTCGGTGGCTTCGGCCACCACTTCGATGCCGGCAAAGGAATGCAGCATCTGGCGCAGGCCGATGCGGAACAGGGTGTGGTCGTCGGCGGTGATGACGCGAATCACGCTGCGGACTCCGCGCCGGAAACCGTTGCAGCCGCCGTGGCCAAGGGCAGGCTGACCGAGATGCGCGTGCCGGCGCCGGGGCGGCTATCGACTTCCAGCGTGCCGCCGAGGGCCATGACACGCTCGCCGATGCCGAGCAGGCCGAAATGGGCGCTGTGATCCACGGCGGGAACGTCGAACCCGGCGCCGTCATCCTCGACCAGCAGGTGCAGTTCCTGATCGAGCGCAGCCAGCGTGACCTGGACATGGCGGGCACGGGCGTGGCGGACGATGTTGTTGAGCGATTCCTGGACGATGCGGAACAAGGCGATGGCGTGGCTGTCGTCCTGGCGGTCGGCAACCGGGGTGATCGAGATCGTGCAGGCAATCCCGGCCGGCGCCAGCACGCGCGCCGCCAGCCATTCGACGGCGGCGGTCAGGCCGAGGTTGAGAGCCGCCGGGCGCAGGTCGGAGGCGATGGTCTTCACGCTGCGGCTGGCCTCGCCGATCATGGCGCCGATGTCCTGCACGGCGGCGCGGCCTTCCTCGGCGTCTGCCGGCAACTGGCGTTCAAGCAGTTGCAACTGCATGCGTGCCGTCGTGAGCACCTGGCCGAGCTCGTCGTGGAATTCGCGCGCCAGGCGGGCACGCTCCTGTTCGACGCGTTCCTCGCGATGGCTGGCGAGGCGGCGCAGCTCGGCGCGCGAACGCTCGACCTCGCTCTGTGCCAGTTTCAGGGCGGTGACATCGAGGATGGCGCCATGCACCGCGAGTTCGCCGCCGCCGGTGAGCCCGGTGGTGGCGCGGATCTGCAACCAGCGCGGCGCAGCCAGGGGCGCCAGGCTGCGGCCGATCCATTCGAAGTCGCGCGGCGGCGGCGTGGCCGGGTCGCGCCAGGTCAGCCCGGCGCCATCGACCGGATCGATGCCGCGGAAAAAGGCCGCCGGATCGGCCAGGATCTCGTCGGCCGTGGCCGGCAGGAGCCTGGCCACGCCCTCGCTGATCGAGCGGAACCCGGCTACCGGCGCGGCAACGTATTCGAAGATCGCCACCGGCAGCTGGCTGGAAATCAGCCGCATGCGGTCCTCGGAAACGCGCAAGGCCTGTTCGGCCTGGCGCCGGCGCGCGGCCAGGCCCTGTCGGCGCTGCCAGGACCAGACGGCAAAGCCGGTCGTCAACACCAGCATGACCGCGATCAGCACCATGGACGACAGCGTCAGCTGTCGCGAAGAGGCGGCCGCGATGTTCTCGGCGGCGTGGGCGATGGACAAGGCCGGAAAGCTCCCCGAACGGAAGGTCGCCCGATTATAGACAGCACGCACATGGGCGCTGGCGACAGTGTCTGCGGCGATACGAGGCCGAAGGCTTGTAGAAGTTCAACTACAAACCTGTGGCCGTGCCATCGATTAAATCGGGCTTGCCCTATGGGCGGTTGCCGGGCGGCTTCCTAGACTGCGATCAGGTACAGATGCGATTGCGCGTCCGCCCGGGACACGACAGCCCGCCAACAAGGAGTTCATGCAATGAGAGCAGTGCGCTACACCTCCCGAGGATTCAGCCTGGTTGAACTCATGGTTGCCATGGCGATCATTGGCGTTCTGGCGGCAATCGCCATCCCGCAGTACGACTCCTACGTCATGCGTGGCCGCATCGCCGACGGCATCTCGATGCTCTCCGAGCTGCAGATTCGCCAGGAGCAGTACTACCAGGACAACCGCGCCTATGTTTCCGGAATGTCGCCGCGTGCGACGAGCGAGTATTGGACCGGAACCTGCACCACGGCAAACGTCAATCAGACGTTTTCCTGCTCAGTTACGCCCAAAGCCGGATCGAACATCGGCTACGTTTTCTCCGTGGATCAGGCAGGGGCGAAGCTGACGGCGGCAACCGCAACGCCGATCAGCGGGTGGACGGTGCCCTCGCCGGCAACTTGCTGGGTCAGGAACAAGGCGGGAAGCTGCTGATGAAAGCGCGCGGCTTCAGCCTGATCGAACTCATGATCGTCATCGCGATCGCGGGGGTCGTTCTTGCCATTGCCGTGCCGACTTTCCAGGAAGTGATGAACAACAGCCGCATCCGTGGTGTTGCCGAATCCATACAGTTCGGGCTGGTCAAGGCGCGGTCGGATGCCATCAACCGCAACGCGCCAATGCGCTTTCAACTGGTGAGTACGCTGGATGCGACCTGCACGGCAAGCTCCACTTCACGCTTGTGGCTGGTCACCCAATACACCGGCCTCACGGCGCCGGCCAACACGCGCGGCGTGCCGGCAGGTGTATGCAATGTCAATCCCTATGTTCCGGCAGACCAGGAAGAGCCCTGCCCGGCAACGCTTACGGTGGCCGCCTACAACGCGGAAGGCGGCAATGCCACCAGCTGTCTTGCCGACCCGTATATCGCCTACAAAAGTGCCGCCGACAGCGTGCCCAATGTCGATGTCACGGCCTCGCCGACGATGGGCACGCCCGCCGGCTTTGTCGTCACCTTTGGGCCGCTGGGACAGCTGCTTGCCAACCTTGAAGGCGCCGTTCCGGCAGGGACCCCGGCCTACTCTGTACTCGTCGCCCCGTCGGCCGGCGTCACCGGCCGCAGCTATTGCGTCGAAGTCAACTCCAACGGCAGCCCGCGGCTTTGCGCCCAGGCCTGCCCTTGTACCTGACGGAGAGACTCCATGAGACTTGCCAGGCAACAGCAGGGTTCCTTCATCATCGAGGCAATCATCAGCCTGATCCTGTTCGCGGTTGGCCTGATCTCCCTGATGTCGCTGTCGGCGCAGGCGCTGAACCAGGTCGGTCAGTCCAAGGCGCGCAACGACGCCAGCTATATCGCCGGCGAACTCCTGGCCGAGATGTGGGTCAGCAGCTCGGTCGATCTCACTGCATGGACAACGCGACTGCAAACCGTATTGCCCGAGGCGACCGGAACGGTCTACCTCGCCAATTGCGACTGCACGCCGGGATCGGCAAACCTGTGCAGTGGTGCGGCTAGCAGCCCGATCACGGTGAATAACACGCAGGCGGTGACCGTCTGCATCACCTGGACGGACCGCCGCGATGCCACGTATCCGCGACGTTATCAGGCAAGCAGCATGGTGACGAGGAACTGAACATGTCTGCGCGGAGACTCATGTCGATTCCTGTGCGGCGCAGCCGCGGCTTCAGCCTGATCGAGCTGCTGATCGGCGTGGCGATCAGCCTGATGGGCCTCGCGGCCGTCGGCACGATGATGATGACCTTTTCCAAAAAGCGGACCAGCATCACGCAGACCCTGGCCGCGCAGGACAACGGCGTCATGGCCCTTTATCGTCTGGAACGCGACATTGGTCAGGCAGGGTATGGCCTGATGCCCCTGCTCAACTGTGCAACGATAACGAACGGTGCGAGCCCGTCATTTACCCCCTATCCGGTCCTGATTGGTGATGGCGGGTCCGGATCCGCCGACACCATCACGGTCAAGGGCGCCAATCCGGCGTCGGGAGTTCCCGGAACCGAGCTGAACTCAAGCAGCGGGACGTCGATGACCGGCAGTCAATACAACTTGCGTTCCACCCTGGGCTTTGCCGAAAACGACCGGGTCGTTGCCACGCTTACCTGCGCAGTCACACCGATTACCAGCGTGTCGACGACGGCGCTAGGCTATTCGTATCCGAGTGCCTTGCCGGCATCCAGCGCAGCCGGCTATCTCGCGTATTTCGGTCAGGCCGGCGAGTTCGTGAATCGACAATATGGGGTTGGGCCATCCGCGCTCACCGTGGGGGAGTACCCGGCATTCTCAACCAACAATCTGGTCGATAACATCGTCTTTCTCAAGGCACAGTATGGTCTCGCGGCAGCCATTACCGGCAGTCCTGCCGTGGTTCGATGGGTCAGCGGTGCCACTACACTCGATGGCGGAAACTGTCTGGGAACGTCGGTACATCCGGCATGTGTGACGGCTGTCCGGGTCGGTGTGGTGGCGCGAAGCGCGACTGCGGGGCCGGAGACGATCGACCAGCCCGATCCACTTCCGGTCTTACCGCAGATTCTTTCCGGGGTTACGGAAATCGGCGCTGCCGCGACCTATGACATTCCCGCCGCGAACAGCAATGTCCGCTATCGGGCCTACTCCACCATCATTCCGCTGAAAAACGTCATATGGGGCCGTTGACTTTGCCTTCGACAGTTACCCGGGCGCGGCGACAGGTAAGCCACCGTGTCGGGGCGAAGCGCCAGTCCGGATTCATGCTGGTGGTGGCTTTGATCATCATGATAGTCATGACCCTGTCTTCGGTTGCCATGGTCATCAGCTTGCGTGGTGGCATCTCTGCTTCCGCCAATATTGCATTTCGGCAGGCGGCGACGCGCTCGGGTGATGTCGCCGTCGACGCCGCCTATCAGTGGGTGTCCAACCAGATTCTTGCTGTTTCCGCCACATCCCTGAATGACAATCTGGCTCCGGCGAATACTGCAGCAGCGACGTCGACGCCGCGCTATTACGCGACGATGAACGGGGCCGACTCCGGGTGCAAGAAAGACGGCGCGGCGAATGCATTCACGCCTACCCTTTACCGGTTCAGCGACACCCTCACGGGCTCTGACGGCCTGCCCTGCTCGGGTCGGGTGCCGGGAAATCCTGCCGGGTACACCTTGTACTACGTCATTCATCGCATGGCCAACACCACCGAGGCTGCGTGTGTTGCCGCGGGCGGTGCCGCCGGCTGTGGAACCTGCCCGACTGCGGGGTGCCTGGCTCCCGCGATATCGGCGACATCTTCCAGTGATACGGGCTCATCAAAAGACGCTACGGCGCCAATTCTTTCGACGTCTGATGCAACCAACGCGGCGGTGTATTACCGGATAACGGTAAAGGTAACCGGACCGCGGCAGAACAATCGATATATCCAGGGCTTCGTTTTCTGAAGGTTCGCGACGCCCGATCGGAGGTGAAATGATGAACAACAAGACCTTTCGCAGAATCATCGCCTGGCTGTTGATGGTGCTACTCAGCTATGGACAGGCGATCCAGGCTGCATCATTGACACTGGCAAGCACACCTTTGGCGGCCACCACCACATCGGTGGTTCGTCCCAACCTGATGTACGTGCTCGACGACTCGGGATCCATGTCCTGGGATTACACGCCCGATTACATCAACGACGCGACGGTCACCGACCCAACCAATGCAGGTGTCACGCCCCCGGGATCATCGGGTGACCGTGGTACGGCAACCATCGTCGGCGGCGTCATCACCGGCATCACGGCAACCGGGGGGAACACTTATTCCAACGGCACGCCCAGCGTGCTCATCGAAGGTGACGGTACAGGCGCCTCGGCGGTGGTCAACATGAACGCCAACGGCACGATTGCCTCTGTCACGGTCACCAATGGCGGCACCGGCTATACCTCGGCCGGAACCTACGTGACTTTCCTCGGCGGCCTCAGGACGTCGGCATGGGGCATGTGCTGGGGCACTACTGGGGCGTCGAATCAGGGTGGAACACCCAAGGATACGTCGTCGTCCCCGGCATGCACGACGCGTTCGCAGGTGCCTTATTCGACGGCGAAAGTCAATTTCCAGTACTACGATCCGGAGGTGCGGTATACGGCGCCGTTAAAGGCAGACGGCACGTCTTACGCCGACATGACCACGCCGACCGCCGTGAAGAGCAACGGCTTTGCCGGCACGGGCTCGGTCAATCTCACGACATCCTACCAGCGCGAAATCTGGTGCAGCCAGGCGACACCCAGCCCGGCCCTGAGCAGCGGCGCCAGCACCAGCACGACCACCAATGCCAGTCACGCGCAGTGCAAGGAGGTGACCGATACCACCAGCAACAATCTGTATCCGAATGCGACCAATACCTTCCGCAAGACCTATAACGGCCCTGCCTACTACTACACAATGGAGCCGTCCGAGTATTGCCAGAGTTCATCTTTGACGAACTGCATTACGCGTTCGCAAGCACTTTCCGCGACCCCTGCGTTTGTGGTCGGTGGCGTCACCTACAACGTACCGTCCCATTATCGCTGGTGCGCCTATTACAACCCGATCTCGAAGACCTTCGGCCAGTGCCAGGCGCGGCGCGACCTCGATCACTACATTCCCAATTACCTCGGCGGCTGGATCAGCGGCTCTGGAGTCAATGCCGGCGTACAGGCGACGGCCAGTCTGGTCATAAGCGCGACGACATCCGGTCAGCAGCTGAATGCGGTGACCGTGGGCGGAAGTGACATCGTCGGAGGAACCACATTCACTTCGGCCGCGAACGGTGACCAGAATACTGTTGCGACAAACATATGCAATGCCATAAAGAACAACACCGCGAGCACCGGCTACAGCTGTTCCGTAACCAACAATACCGTCACGATCCAGGCTGCGGCGGTTGGTGCCGCGCCGAATGGCCAGCCGGTGCTTGCCACCGGTCCCGCGGACGGCGCCGCAGTGAATTCGACAGGTGAGATCCGTGTCACCACGGCAACGGCCGGTCTGACCATTACGTCGATCAAGATCAACAGCAACGAGCTTCTCAGCGCCACGATCACGGCCAATGGCAGCCAGGCCGATACGGCACGACTCATCTGCGAAGGCATCAATTCGGGTGCGCAACAGGGCGTTTATATCGCCCGTTCCGGCTCCCAGGCAGGTGCGGCGGCAAATACCTACAATTTCGGGACCTGCAACACGGATGCCGATGCCTACGTCCAGATCAAGCGCATCCCGGCCGATACCACTGACAACGGTCAGGCGATTGTCATCAATGGCCCGGCGACAGCCACCATCAGCACGGGCGCGATCCAGATCAACTCGACCTCCGGCGCCACGTCGATCACCGACGTGACGCTTAACGGCGGCTCGATCATGACCGCGCCTGCATTGTCGATTGCCGACGGGACGCAGACTACGTCGGTGGCGACATCGCTGGCGGCAAAGATCAATGGCAATGGCGGATGTACCGCCACGGCCTCGGGCAATGTGATAACGATCACCAACTGCACGACACCCGGGGCCGGCGCCCTGGCTGTCTCGTCGAGCAGTGCGCAAGCCACCGCGACGATGAAAGTAACCAGCACCGGCCACACCTACGGCGCCGATCTCGGCGGCATCCAGGTTGGCGGCACCAGCATTGCCGGGCATGTCACCTCGACCACGTTGAGCAATGGCACGTCGGTGTCGGCCAATGCAACCTCGCTGCGCACTGCCATCAACAATGGCACGGGCACGCACGGCTTTACCGCCGCCGCGCCGACGGCCAATGGCGACGGAACCTTCAACATGGTGGTTACCGCACCGACCGGGACCGCCTACAACGGGCAATCCTTCACTTTCCAGAATGGCACGGCCGTGGTTGCCGGCGTGGCGACCAGCCCGACCTGGGCCTTCAGCATCACCAATGCCACGGCAGACAGTGCGGCGATCAACTACCTGCGCTGCGACCCGTCAGACGTCTTTGCCAATGACGAGATCTATCCGCTTGCATCGAGCGTGGATACGGGGACAGCGGCCAGCGGTGCGAAACAGCGAACCGACAATCTCGCCTCGGGCCTCAATTCGAATGGCTCCAACGGCTATGCCTACAGCTGCAGTTTCATTGGCGGCTTTGGCAATGACAACCAGCGGTGTACTGTCACCGGGCCGACTGGCGCCAGCGCGTGCACCAGTGACCTGAGCTTTACCAAGGACAACTCGATCAGCACCGGAAATTATTCAAAGACGGCGGCGGTAGCTAACTGTGCTGCGATTACTGCGCCCACCTGGCAATTCCGCCTCAACGGCAGCAGTAAGGGCGACACCATCAACCGGATCACCTGCGGCGGCACCAACACCATCAGTCCGAACACGGTCGATGCCGGCAACGGAAATGGAGATGATCGACGTTCGCAACTGGCCTCGAAGCTGAATGCCAACGACACCAACGGCTATACCTACAGCTGCAGCTCAAGCGATTCCAACAACTGGCTTACCTGCACCGTGACCGGTCCGACCGCCGCTGCAGCCTGCACCAACCTGGATCTGAGTGACCGATCCTCGTCGATCAACATCGTGTACAACAACGACGTGCAGCAGACCTGTCCGACCGCCCCGACCCCAGCCAATTCGGCCACCTGGCAATTCGACATCACAAGTGCGACGGCCGACAACAAGCTCTTCAACTCCATCACCTGCGGCGGTGTGAATACCATCACGACGAACACCGTCAGCACCGGTAGTTCCGCTGCCGATCCGACGGTGACGCGCATCAACAACCTGAAGACCGCCCTGGTAGCCGGTGCCGGCAGCGGATACACGATCTCCTGTACCACGGCGACAAGCGGAACCGTGCGTTCCGACTGCACCTTGACCGGGCCAGCGGGTGCGAACGCCTGCCAGGGAACCGATTTCGGTGATGGCAATGCCTGCGGCGTCGGCAAGATGAGCATCAAGTATAACGGCAATGAGGATGGCAGCGGCATCGTCATCGACGCGAGTGGCATCACCCATCCCGATAGCAGTGGCACCTGGCGGTCGTGCATACCTTCGACCAGTAACGGTAGCGCGGGCGGTACGGCGGTGGATGACTACGCACCCTATCTGTTCGCGGTCAGTTCCTTCTCCGGCGGGGCTCCTTCCCAAGGCACGACCGTAACGGCAATAGCCAGCACCAACGTGGGCACGATCGGCACCACCACGGTGGCGATGACCAACGGCGCGGCGTCATCGATCAATGCCGTTCCGACCAACGCAACCGGAACGGCGCCCAATGTGCTGAGCATGACCGGCGGTTCCGATCCGGTTGCCGGCAGCAACAAGTGGACCGGGGTCGGCATTCTCAAGCGTGTAGACCTGATCAATGATGGCCGCACCTTCACCCGCTATTCCGGGCGTACCGATTGCGCGGGTGCGACCTGCAGCTACACCGAGGAAATGAAGAATTTTGCCAACTGGTATGCCTACTACCGCACGCGCATGTTGATGATGAAGTCGGCGACGACTCTCGCCTTCACCCAGCTCGACGGCAACTACCGGGTGGGCTTCGACAACATCTGCCAGGCAACCGGGACCACGGTGGATAACCCGGTGGCACAGTTCGAGGGCGCGGCTCGGACATCCTGGTGGAACAGCCTGACCGCGGCCAACCCGAGTTGCGCCACCCCGCTGCGCGCCGAGACGGTAAAGATCGGGCGCTACTATGCGCGCAAGCTGAATACGACCCAGGCCGATCCGATGGAATATTCCTGCCAGCAGAACTACATGCTGCTGGTGACGGATGGTTACTGGAACGAAAGCGACAGCAGTTCGCTCAAGCGCGTCGACGACAGCGATATCGCCAATACCGACAACAACATCAGTACTGCGGCAAGGCCGTTCTATGACGGGCAGCAGGCGTCAACCACCTGCCCCACTGTCGGATCGAGTCGTGGCAGCAATGCGTCTTCCTGCAGGACATTGGCGGACATTGCCTACCATTACTACAGTACGGATCTGCGCAGCAGCGCGCTCGGCAATGCCACCAACACCGCGCTCGGCCGGGATGTCGCCACCAATAATGTCCTCACCACGTCGGACGACAAGAACCTTGCCCAGCACATGAACTTTTTTGCCATGGGTCTTGGCATCGACGGCAAGCTGGCTTTCCGCTCCGATTACCTGACTGCCGGACTGGGGGACTACGCGGACATCATCGCCGGGACCAAGAACTGGCCTGCGGTGGCCAACCTTGACCCGACGACAGTCGACGATCTATGGCACGCCACCGTCAATGGCCGCGGCAAGTACTTCAGCGCACGCAACGTACCCAATGTAGTAGCCGGTTTGCGCGAAGCGCTGAACAAGATCGGGGCACGTGTCGGCTCAGCTGCGGCTGCCGCAACTTCCAACCTTGAACCGGTCCCTGGCGACAACTTTGCCTATGTGGCGAGCTATACCACGCAGGACTGGACCGGGGATCTTCAATCCAGGTCAATCAACGTCAGCACGGGTGACGTTTCGCCCGAGACCAATTGCAGTGCCACCGGAATACAGACGACGATCAGTGGTGCAGTAGGCGTCAGTACGATTACTCTGGGTGATGCGTCGGATATTGTCGTCGGTGCCGCGGTATCCGGCACGGGGGTCGCGACCGGTGCGGTGATTACCGCCCTCAGCGGGACCACCGCCACCCTGTCGGCAGCGAACACGGCTGCGGTGAGCGGGACCGGGACGTTCAAGTATGGTTGCCAGTGGTCGGCTCAGACGAAGCTCGATGCGATGACCTTCTCGGCGCGGCGCATCTACGTCAAACCTACCTCCGGTACGTCGGGCGATCCGCTGCGCGCATTCACCTATGCCAACCTTACTGCAACCGAGCAAGCCTATTTCAATCCTGGTCCGGATGCCTGCGTCGGTGCCGCCAATCCATCACCAACCAGTAATCTGAGCCAATACTGTCCACTGGGTGGAACCTCGACTGTGCCGGAAATGTCGGACAGCAATCTTGTCGATTTCGTACGGGGAAGTCGTGGCCTCGAACAGGATGGCAACATCGGACATGCGCAGGTCTGGCGTCGCCGTGCCCATGTCCTGGGGGATATCGTCAATACCCAGCCAATCTTCGTCAAGGCACCCAGCGCGGGCTACACCGATACGGGTTACTCAGCCTTCAAGACCGCTCAGGCTGCGCGCAAGCCCTTGGTCCTGGTGTCCGCCCAGGATGGCATGCTCCACGCCTTCAATGCCTATAGCGGGGATGTGACCGTGAATGGTACCGCGGTCAGTCCCGGGCAAGAGATGTGGGCATTCATGCCCTCTGAGGCGCTGCAGACAGTGAAATGGACAGCCGACGCGAACTATTCCCACCGCTTCTTCGTTGATGGTCAAATTGCGGTTGGCGACGTCGATTTCGGTAGCGGCGACTGGCGCACGATACTTGTCGGCGGTCTTGGCGCCGGTGGCAGCTCCTACTACGCGCTGGATATCACCGACCCGACCAGCCCGAAATATCTCTGGGAGTTCAGTCACGCCAACCTGGGCAAGACCTTTTCGAATGCGGCCATCACCAAGCTGCCGAACGGCGAATGGGTTGTACTTTTCAGCTCGGGCTACAACAATACCTCCGGCGGAGGGGATGGTGCGGGACACCTGTTCGCCCTGAATGTCGAAACCGGCGCATTGAAGAGCGGCTTCCCGATCTCCAATCTCTCCGGCGGGAGCGGCAACCCGAGCAATCTGGGCCGGATCACGCCCTGGGCAGACGACCCCGCCACAAACAACCAAACCTTGTTCGTCTATGCCGGTGACACCAATGGCGATCTGTGGCGCTTCGACCTGGCACCTTCGGCGAGCGGGCACAGTGGCACCGAGGTGTTCAAGCTGGCGCATCTTGAGCATGCCGGTACTCCCCAGCCGATCACGACGAAGCCCGAAGTGACGCTGCTGGAGGACGACATTCGGTTGATCATGGTCGGTACCGGCAAGTATCTGGAGGTATCCGACCTGACCAATACCGACGTGCAGGCCATTTATGCAATGAAGGACACAATGGGAGCCGCCAACAAGGGTGGCGCGGGACAGGAAACCTGGCTGCCGGAAACCGACATGCGCCCGGCGCCAAATGACACGGAGGCGATGTTCCTGCAGCGCAAACTACACACGGTCGACCAGAACGGTGATCCCATTTCCCGACAGAACGCATTCGGACAAACCGAGTTGCTGCGCAAAATATGTGCCGGCGGTTCGTCTACCGTGACGTCATCGGGGACCTCGCCCAACCTGACGTATACCTGCTCCAATACGGATACGACCACACTGGACTATGCGAACTATGGCGGTTGGTATGCGCAGTTCCCGGATGCAGGAGAGCGCATGAACGTTGATCCGCGAGTAGTCAAGGGAACTTTGATATTCGCATCCAACGTGCCCGGCGCAGGTGCCTGTACTGTTGGTGGCGATGCCTGGTTTACGTATCTTGATGCTGAAACCGGCCTTGCGGTCGAGGAGTATGCATCGACCAAGATTTCCGGGGCCCTGGTGGTTGGATTGACAGTGATCCGGCTGAGTACGGGCGAATACAAGGCAATCGCTACCCGTTCCGACTACAAGCAGGAAACACTGGATGTTCCGATCGCGCCGAGTGCGGGCGGGTCCACGACCTTCCAGCAGCGGCGCGGCACCTGGCGCGAGTTCGAGGCCTACTGACACAGCGGCGATGAAGTACGCGCATGGGCTTCATTAGCTGGGAAGAGGAGCGACGCTTTGTCCATGCCTTGCTTGCTTCCCTGCTGGTGCATGTGCTGGTGCTGGGCTGGGTCAAGGGTGTCGAGCCCTTGCGCAAGGCGGGCTACGCAGGGGCGCTGAGCGTCAGTTTCCGGGCGCTGACCAGCCCGCAGTCGCCGCCCGAGGTTCCGGCGCCGGCAACGCGCCGGACAGCCGCGACGATGACAGATGCCAGCCGGCGGTCGCCGGCGAGGGTCGCGGCGCCGCCGCACCCGGTGGCCAAGCCGGTTCCTGCAGCGCGGCCTGCTCAGGCTTCGCCAACGCCGCCGAGCGCGCGGCCGGCCGAGGCACGTTCGGGTTCGGCGCCAGCGCGAACCAGCCGGGCGCGGGCGCCGGGCGTGGTCGATGTGATGCTGATCGTCGGTGCCGATGGCCATCCGAGCGGCATCTACTGGGACCACTTGCCGGCATTGACCAATGCCCAGTTCCAGCAGCTTGAGGCGATCATCCGGCGCCAGACCTACCCTTCTACCCCGGGTGCGCGCCTGACCCAGGAAATTGACGTGTTCGCCCTGCTCGGCATCGGCCGCGCTGCGCCGGCGGCGTCACAGCCACCACGGGGCGGATCCCCGCCCGCGCCTTAGTCCACGGGGCATAAAAATATTGGAATCGCGCCGGGCGCCGCCTTGGCTATATTGGCGGGATGACCCAATGGCTGACCCTCTCCCGCGCTGCCCACCTGCTCGGCATTTCGCGCGTCGCGCTGCAACGGCGCATCCGCGAAGGCGAACTGCCTTCCTTTGACGGCATGGTCGATGCGGAGGACCTGCAGCGCGCCTGGCCGCAGCTTGACCTCGACGCTTCCGGCAGCTTCGAGAAGACGCGCGCGATTCGCGAGGATGCCTTTGCCCGGCGCCTGCGCGAGCGTGTGCTGCCATCACAGGAGGCGCTGGCCCAGCGACTGTTCGCCCAGGGCCAGGAACTGGCCGAGCTGCAGCGCACGCTGACGCGCTACCACCGGCTGGTCGAGAACCTGCGCGGTCGGCTGGAGACGCTGCCGCGCCACCTGGCGGCCGACCTCGGGCGCCTGCTCGACGAGGAGCTGGCGCGGGCCATCTCGGCGCCGGCGCCGCGTGATGACCTGCGCGCACTCGATGCTATGCTCAGGGTCATGTCGGCCCACGTCACCGTCAAGCCCTCGGGGCATGAGTTCTTCGTCGAGGGATCGGAACCCCTGCTGAAGGCGGCGCTGCGCGCCGGGCTGGCGCCCAACTATGGCTGTGGCAATGGCGTTTGCGGGCTGTGCAAGGCGCGCGTGGTGTCGGGCGAAACGCGCCAGGTGGCGGCGTCGGACTACCGTTTCTCGGAAGCCGAGAAGGCGCAGAACCATGTCCTGATGTGCAGCTGCACGGCGCATACCTCCGACCTGGTGATCGAGGTGCTGGAAGCCGGCCTGCCCGAGGATATGCCCGAGCAGCGCATCGTCACCAGGTTGCGTGCCATCGACCGCCTCGGCGATGACATGCTGCGCCTGCACCTGCAGACGCCGCGCAGCAACCGCCTGCGCTTTCTCGCCGGCCAGCGGGTCACCCTCGGGCTGCCGGCGGGCATCGCCAGCAACGACGACCTGCATGCCGAACTGCCGGTGGCGAGCTGTCCCTGCGATGACCGCAACCTGATCTTCCATGTACGCCGTCCCGTCAGCGCCGACTCTTCGGCCGACGCTTCTGCCCATGCCGCCTCGGGGTTCGCCGAGTGCCTGTTCGCCGGGCTGGTGCGGCCCGGGGCCGACGTCTCGGTCTGGGGCCCGTGGGGCCGCTTCGTGCTGGAGCGCGAGTCGGCGCGGCCGCTGGTTTTCATCGCCATCGACGAGGGCTTCGCGCCGATCAACAGCCTGATCGAACACGCCATCGCCGTCGACGCGGCGGAGTCGATCACGCTCTACTGGGCGAGTGCCATGGCGGGCGGCCAGTACCTGCCCAACCAGTGCCGCGCCTGGGCCGCCGCGCTCGACGAGTTCCGTTACCTGCCGCTCGAGCTTTCGCAACTGGCGGCCACGCTGGCGGCGGACAGCGGGCTGGCAGGCAGCGATGTCTACATGGCCGGGCCGGCTGCGCGCATCGCGCCGGTGGCGGACGCGCTGCGCACCGCCGCCGTGCCGCCGGCGGTGCTCAAGGTCGAGGAGCTTTAACCATGGCCACGCCGCGGCGTTCGATCCCCATCGTGGCCGAGGGCGCCGATCCGGCGCTGGAGTCCTGCGCTGCCGCCGAGCCTTTCGCCCTGATGGTGCTCGGCGACAGCATGGCGCCGGAGTTCCTCGAAGGCGAGATCATCCTCATCGAGCCGGAAGGCCTGGCCACCGACGGCTCTTTTGTCCTTGCCCAAACCGACGGCGAATGGATCTTCCGCCAGCTGGTCAGGCATGGCGAGGCCTGGCGCCTGCAGGCCTTGAATCCGGCCTTTCCGCCGGCAGATATTCCCGACCTCACGGCCGTCAAGGGCGTGATCATCCAGAAGTCCAAGCCTGGCCGGCGCAAGGCCAGCAAACGCTATGTCGAATGAGGCCACGCCATGCCCTATTACATCTATCGCGTCACCCCGCTGGGGCCGATCCGGCAACTGAACAGGATCACCCAGTTCGATGCCTTCAAGGAGGCCTCGAACGAAGCCAAGCGCCTGCGCCGGGAAACCGAGCTGGCGCCCGGCGAGGCGATCAAGACCATCTTCGCCGCCAACGAGCTGGAGGCCGAGGAACTTCTCAACCAGCCGCCCAGGGAAGACCTCACCACGGGCGAGGACTACTAGCCCGCGGCGGGGCTGCGCGCGATGGACGAGACCGCCTACCGCAACGCGCGGGGCGAGATCAACCGCCTGCCCTGCGTTTTCGAGCGCGCGCTGCTGGCGCGCAATGCGGTCTGCGAACTGGCCAGCAGCCACCAGATCGCCGAACGCGAGACCGTCGCCTGTGCCCAGCCGTCGGCCCATGAAGAGTGCCGGCAGCTGTCAGCGCTGTTGCGCGAAAAATCGGCGTTCGCCCTCGGCATCGCCGACACGCAGCGCATCCTGCCCCATGCCATGGTGATGAAGATCCAGTGCGGCGGCCTTGAAGGCCTGCGCCGGGTATTCGACCCGGCGGCGCTGGCGCCCAACGTGCGCCGCCTGGTGCGCCTGGCGCAGGAGGAATGCGGCAGCTTCGAGGAGCTGCCCTATTCGGCGATCGTGCAGGGCGTGGCCGCCTGGAAGGGGCGCCGTCGCCACGGCGGTGACGCGCCATGATCGCCGGCATGGCCGATCTGGTCGCTGCGGTGCAGACCAACTGCGACATCGCCGATGCCCGCCATGCGCGCGACGTCAGCCTATGCACCTATTTGCTGGGCATGCGCGAGTACTACCGCTGGGAGCACCAGCTGCCCTACGGCGTGGCGCCGCCGCGCGAGGAAGTGGGGCGCTGGATCGCCACCCGCGAAGCCCGCTGGGAGGACATCGCCGATGCCGACTACGTGCCGATTCCGGTCGCCGGGCGCGAGTTCGATGCCTTCGATGCCGAGGGCGTGAACGCCGCGCTGGCCGGCAGCGGCCTGGTTTATGGAGCGGGCATCGGGCGCTTTCGCAAGCCGCATTTTTTCCTTGGCGAGCTGGCGCGCGACGAGCGGCGCGGGCAGGCACGCCTGCTGGTCTGCGGCTGCGAATATGCCCGCGATGTCGCCGCCATTCCGGCCGCCTCGCAGGGCGCCATGCTCATCGTGCGGCGCGAGGCCCTGCGCCAGTGGCTGTGGGAAAAGGCCGAGGGCTGGAACCTCAAGCAGCAGGACGGTGCGCTCAAGTCGGCGCTGCTGGCCTACGGCTACGACCGCGACCCGGCCACGGCGATCGAGCGCATGACCGACGGCGAAGTCGAAACCCTGATCCTCCACGAGGAAGGCGAGCTCGCCGCCAGCGCGCTCCTGGGCGGTGCCTGGAGCACCAAGCTGGCGGGCTTTCGCGGCAAACGCGCCGAGATCCTGGCGCGTGCGGTGAAGGACAACCTGGCCGATTGCCTGGCCACCCTGCCTGGGCTGCTGGCACGCGGCGGCACCGCCTCGCTGCATTTCTGGTTTTCCGGCTTCGACGGCCTGCGGCGCGAACTGTTCCCGCTGCTGGCGGCGGCGTACCAGACAAAAGTCGGCGCTGACGGCACGGCGATCGCGGCCGCCGCCGCCGCTGGCGCACGGCATTTCGCCGATCTGGCGCGCCGCCTGCTGGAAATGGACGAAAGCGCCATCGAGGCGCTTTCGCAGGACATTGCCCAGGCCGCCCTCGACGAGGGCGCGGCGCTTACTCCTTGACCGCTTCGACGGCGATCGCCAGGCTGACTTCGTCGCCGACGTAGGGCACGTTCTTGCCCATGTTGAATTCCGAGCGCTTGACCTTGGCCACGGCATTGGCGCCGATGGCATCCTTCTTCAGCATCGGGTGCGGCATGGAGTGGAAGTGGGTCACGGTCAGGGTCACCGGTTTGGTCACGCCCTTAATCGTGAGGTTGCCCTCGATCGCCACCGGCTTGTCGCCCTCGAAGCGCACCGCGGTCGATTTGTAGGTGATGGTCGGGTACTTCTCGGTGTGGAAATAGTCCTCGGCCTGGATGTGCTGATTGAACAGCGCGTAGCCGGTATTCACTGACTTGGCGTCGATCGTGATATCGACCGAGCCGGTCTTTGCGGCACGGTCAATCACGATCCTGCCGCTGGTCTTGTCGAAGCGATGCTGCTGGAACGAGTAGCCGAGGTGGCTGTACTCGAAGCGCGGCAGCGTGTGGCTGACGTCGATGCCGTAGCTTTCCGGGGCGGCGAGGGCTGCGCCGGAGGCGATGGAAAGGGCGGCAACGAGGGCGAGTTTCTTCATGGGTTTTCTCCTGGTGGAACGTGGGTTATTTCGCGGCGCTCGCCACGATGCGGAACTTGATCTGGATTTCGTTGGCCACGGCGCTGAAGTCAGCCCAGACGCCGTCGCCGATACCGTAATCGGCGCGCTTGAGGACCAGCGCGCCATCGATGCTGGCGCTCTTGCCCTCGGTGGTCACGGTCACGGGGGTGACAAGGTCACGGCTGCGACCCTTGATGCTCATCTTGCCGGCAAGCTCGTAGCGGTTTCCGCCCAGCGGCTTGATCGAGGTGGCGACGAACTTGGCCACCGGGAACTCCTTGACATTGAACCAGGCCTTGCCAACCACTTCGTCGTTGGCCTCCTTCGACCCGGCGTCGATGCTGGCGAGGTCGATTTCCAGCTCGGCCCTGGCTGCGGCCGGCCGGGCCGGATCGAAGGCGAGCGTGCTGCGAAAGTTTCTGAAGCGCCCTTCGACCGGCACGTTCATCTGTTTCGAGACGAAGCTCAGGGAGCTCTTCGCCGCCTGGAACTGGGAGTACTCGATGGCATGGGCGGCAGGGGCTGCCAGCAGAAGGCCGGTCAGCGCGGCACGAAAAAGGGCGGGGATCATCGGGAGCCTCATGGTTTGCGTAGGAAGGGCAGCATGCGCGCCAGGACGTCATCACGGTCGATGACATGGTGCTTGAGCGCAGCGCCGAGATGGGCGATGACCAGTCCGGCCATGGTCAGGTTGAGGAACTTGTGCGCGCTTTGCAGCGCGTTGCCGAGCTCTTCATTCTTCTCCAACAGGTCGGGCAGTGGCAGTACGCCGAACCAGACCGTCTGGAATCCTTTGGCCGAGCTCATCAGCCAGCCGGAAAGCGGTACAGCGACCATCAACAGGTAGAGCAGCAGATGGGTGGCCTCCGCCGCCTTGCGCTGCCAGTCCGGCATGCCGGCGGGCGCGGCGGGCGGGGGGTGGCCGAGGCGCCAGGCCAGACGCACGAGGATGACAAGGAAGAGACTGACGCCGGCCCACTTGTGCCAGGAGTAGAGCTTCAACTTCTGCGGCGACAGCGGCAGTTCGTGCATGTAAATGCCGAGGGCAAAGGCGCCGATGAGGCCGAAGGCCACCAGCCAGTGCAGGCCGATGGCGGTGCGGGTGTAGCTGTTGGCGGTGTGTGTTGTTTGGAGAATCACGGCTTCAGAATGTCAGCTCTATGCGAGAGCCGAACTCTACGCGTCCGGAATGGCGACGGAAACTGGGCGCGATTCAATTGATTGCTGCGGCGATTGCAACAATAAAGCGGAGGCGACGGGGAACTTTCCTCCCTGACCGGAAAGCAATTCACCTACGATGCAAGGATATGCACTCCGACCCGGCGCCGTCGCGCCGGGACATATCCCGCGAAGGGATACCGACCCGACGCCTTCGCGCCGGGACATATAATCGACCGATGCCCCGGTTTGCTGCGAATCTATCCTTCCTGTTTACCGAGCGTCCCTTCCTGGAGCGCTTCGCCGCGGCCCGGGCGGCGGGTTTCCTTGCCGTCGAATTTCATTTCCCGTATGCCTTCGACCGCGCCGCACTGGTCGAGGTGGTGCTGACCTCCGGCGTCGAGGTGGTGTTGTTCAACCTGCCGGCGGGCGATTGGGACAAGGGCGATCGCGGTCTCGCCTGTCATCCGCGACGCATTGCCGAGTTCCAGGATGGCGTTGGCCTAGCGATTGACTACGCACGGCAACTGGGCTGTACGCGCCTGAACTGCCTGGCGGGGATTCCACCCCCGGAGGTGGCGGCGGCCAAGGCGCGCGAGACGCTGGTCGAGAACCTGCGCTTCGCCGCCACCGTGACGGCGCGCGCCGGCATCGAGCTGGTGCTGGAACCGCTCAACACGCGTGACACGCCGGGCTTTTTCGTTTCCACGACGGCGGCCGGCCTGGGCGTGATCGACGCCGTCGCGCACCCCAACCTGCGCCTGCAGTACGACATCTACCATGCCCAGGTCATGGAAGGCGACCTCGCGCGCACGCTGCAGGCGCAGTTGCCACGCATCGGCCACATCCAGCTCGCCGACAATCCGGGGCGCCACGAGCCGGGCAGCGGCGAGATCAATTTTCCTTTCCTGCTGCGGCATCTCGATGCCATCGGCTACACCGGTTGGGTCGGTTGCGAGTACCGGCCTGTCGGCCGCAGCGAAGACAGCTTCGGCTGGATCGAGGGCCTGACATGAGCTACCTGCACCAGCGCGCGCTGCTGCGCGACCTGTTCGATGCCGCCGTGGCCGCCGCCGATCCTGCGGCCTGCCTGCCGGCCTGGCTGCCGGACCCGCCCGCGGGGCGCACCGTGGTGGTCGGCGCCGGCAAGGCGGCAGCGGCCATGGCCCATGCGGTGGAGACCCACTGGCGCGGCGATCGTGACCGTCTTTCCGGTATCGTCGTCACGCGCTATGGCCATGGCATGGCGACGAACTGCATCGAGGTCGTCGAAGCAGCCCATCCGACGCCGGACGCCGCCGGGCAGCGGGCGGCCATCCGCCTGCTGGAGGCCGTGCGCGGCCTGACGGCGGACGACCTGGTGCTGGTGCTGCTTTCCGGTGGCGGCTCGGCACTGCTGGCAGCGCCGATGGCCGGCATCACGCTCGACGAGAAGCGCGCCGTGACCCGCGCCCTGCTGGCCTGCGGCGCCGACATCGGCGAGATCAACTGCGTGCGCAAACACCTGTCGGCGATCAAGGGCGGGCGCCTGGCGCTGGCGGCGGCGCCGGCACGTGTCCTCACGCTGGCGATTTCGGATGTACCGGGCGATGCACTGACCACCATCGCTTCAGGGCCGACCGTGCCGGACCCGGGCACCTGCGCCGATGCGCTGGAGATCGTCGATCGCTACGGCATCAGCCTGCCGCCCGCCGCCCGTGCGGCCCTGGCCGGCGGGGCTGCGGAAACGCCCAAGCCAGGCGACGCGCGCTTCGCGCGTTGCGTGGCCCATGTCATCGCCACGCCACGGGCCGCGCTGGCCGCCGCCGCCGATCTTGCGCGCGCGCGCGGCGTCACCCCGCTGGTGCTGGGCGACAGCATCGAGGGCGAGGCGCGTGAAGTGGCGCGTGCGCTGGGCGGCATCGCCCTTTCCTGCGCCACGCACGGCGTGCCGGTTGCCGGGCCCTGCGTGCTGATATCGGGCGGCGAGACTACCGTCACGGTCAAGGGCAGGGGGCGCGGCGGGCGCAATCTCGAGTTCCTGCTCGGTCTGGCGCTTGCGCTCGGTGGACATCCGCGCATCCACGCCGTGGCCTGCGACACCGACGGCATCGACGGTTCGGAAGACAATGCCGGGGCGCTGCTGCTGCCGGATACCCTGCTGCGAGCAGGGTCGGCGGCGATTGATTTGCGCGCCAGCCTCGCCGACAATGACGGCTACGGCGTGTTCTCATCCCTCGGCGATCTCATCGTTACCGGGCCGACGCGCACCAACGTCAATGATTTCAGGGCCATCCTGATCGGAGCGGAAGACCAGCCATGACCCAGCGACTGCATTCGGCGGAAGCCCCCCAGGATTTTTCCGGTACCCACCGCGCGGCCCTGATTGCGGAGCTTGCCCGCCTGTTGCCGGCACCTTCCCTGCTGCATGCCGACGAGGATCTCAAGCCTTACGAGTGCGATGGACTCTCCGCCTATCGTCAGTTGCCGCTGGCCGTGGCATTGCCAGAGACCGAAGCCCAGGTGATCGGCGTGCTCAAGGCCTGCGCCGCGGCTGGCGTGCCGGTTGTGCCGCGCGGTGCCGGCACCGGGCTGTCGGCCGGCGCACTGCCGCATCCGCAGGGCGTGGTGCTGTCGCTGGCGAAGATGAAAAAGATCCTCCATGTCGATCCGGTGGCGCGCGTTGCGGTGGTCCAACCCGGTGTGCGCAACCTCGCGATTTCCGAAGTCGCCGCGGCCTACGGCCTGTATTACGCGCCGGATCCGAGTTCGCAGATCGCCTGCTCGATCGGCGGCAACGTTGCCGAAAATTCCGGCGGCGTGCACTGCCTCAAGTACGGCCTCACCGTGCACAACGTGCTGCGCGTGCGTGCCGTGCTGATGAATGGCGACGTCGTCGAGTTCGGCAACCACGCCCTCGATGCACCGGGTTACGACCTGCTGGCGCTGGCCATCGGTTCCGAGGGGATGCTGGCCGTGGTCACCGAGGTGACGGTCAAGCTGGTGCCCAAGCCGGAACTGGCCCAGGTGATCATGGCCAGCTTCGACGATGTCATGAAGGCGGGCGAGGCAGTCGCCGCCGTGATTGCCGCCGGCATCATCCCGGCCGGGCTGGAAATGATGGACAAACCGGCCACCGCCGCCGTCGAGCCCTATGTCAAGGCTGGCTACGACCTCAATGCCGCCGCCATTTTGCTGTGCGAGTCCGACGGCACGGCCGAGGAAGTCGCCGAGGAAATCGGCCGCATGAAGGCGGTGCTGGAAACCAGCGGCGCCACCGAAATCCGCGTCTCGGCCTCGGAAGCCGAGCGCCTGCGCTTCTGGGCCGGGCGCAAGGCGGCATTCCCCGCCGCCGGGCGTATTTCGCCCGACTACTACTGCATGGATGGCACCATTCCGAGGAAGCGGCTGGGCGAGATGTTGACCGCCATCGCCGCGATGGAAAAGAAATACGGCCTGCGCTGCATAAACGTCTTTCATGCCGGCGACGGCAACCTGCATCCGCTGATCCTGTATGACGCCAACGTGCCGGGCGAGCTTGAGCGTACCGAGGCCTTCGGCGCGGAAATCCTCAAGCTCTCGGTGGACCTCGGCGGCACCATCACCGGCGAGCACGGTGTCGGCTACGAGAAGATCAATTCCATGTGCGACCAGTTCGGTTCCGACGAGCTGCGCCTGTTCCACGCCGTCAAGTCGTCCTTCGATCCGCAGGGCCTGCTGAATCCCGAAAAGGGCGTGCCTACGCTGCATCGCTGTGCCGAGTTCGGGCGCATGCATGTGCATGGCGGCCAGCTGAAGTTTCCCGAACTGGAGCGCCTGTGAACAGCGAGGACCTGATCGAAGAATTTCGCGGCCGCATCCTCGAACGCAAGCCGCTTTGCATCCGCGGTGGCGGCAGCAAGGACTTTTACGGCGGTCCGCCGGCTGGCGCGGTGCTGGATACCCGGGCCCATGCCGGCATCGTCAGCTATGAACCGACGGAACTGGTGATCACGGTGCGTTGCGGTACGCCATTCGCCGAACTGGAGTCGGCGCTGGCGGCACGGCAACAGTTTCTCGCCTGCGAGCCGCCGCGCTTTGGTGGTGCCACTGTCGGCGGTGCCATTGCCGCCGGCCTGTCCGGACCGCGCCGCGCGGCTGTCGGCAGCCTGCGCGATTTCGTCCTCGGCGTGAAGCTGATGGATGGCGAAGGTCGGGTGCATCGCTTCGGCGGCGAGGTGATGAAGAACGTCGCCGGCTTCGATGTCTCGCGTCTGCTGACCGGCAGCCTGGGGACTCTCGGCCTGATTCTCGAAGTCTCGCTCAAGGTCCTGCCACTGCCCCCCGGCGATGCCAGCCTGCGCTTCGAAATGCCCCAGGACAAGGCGCTGGAAGCACTCAATCGCTGGGCCGGCCAGCCGCTGCCGCTGGCCGCCAGCTGCTGGCAGGACGGCGTGCTGACCCTGCGCCTGGCCGGCGCCATGGCGGCGGTGCGCGCGGCCGGCGAACGCCTTGGCGGCGAAACCCTGCCGGTGCATGAGGCCGCAGCGTTCTGGGATGGCCTGCGCGAGCAGACCACCGCTTTCTTCGCTGCCGCGGAAGGCGGCGCGGCGCTGTGGCGGCTTTCCCTGCCCTCGGTGGCGCCGCCGCTCGATCTGCCCGGTGCCCAGCTCATCGAATGGGGCGGCGCCCAGCGCTGGCTGCGAATCGACGCCTCACCCGACAGCCAGCGCGAGGCAGCAGCCCGTGCCGGCGGCCATGCCACCCTGTTCCGCGGCGGTGACAAGGCAGCCGGCGTGTTTACCCCGCCGGCACCGCCGCTGATGGAGGTCCATCGGCGCCTCAAGCAGCATTTCGATCCCTACGGCGTGTTCAACCCCGGCCGCCTCTATCCGGAGTTCTGAGCATGGAAACGCATCTCGCCGAATTCATGCGCAAAACCACCGCCGGGCGCGAGGCCGAGGACATCCTGCGCCGTTGCGTGCATTGCGGCTTCTGTACCGCGACCTGCCCGACCTACCAGCTGCTGGGCGACGAGCTCGACGGCCCGCGCGGGCGCATCTACCTGATCAAGCAGGTGCTCGAAGGTGCCGAGCCCACCGAGAAGACGCGCCTGCACCTCGACCGCTGCCTGACCTGCCGTTCCTGCGAGTCGACCTGCCCGTCCGGCGTGCATTACTCGCGCCTGCTCGACATCGGGCGCGAAGTGGTCGAGAAGAAAGTGCCGCGCCGTGGTGGTGACGCCGCGATGCGCGGTGCGCTGAAGTCCCTGTTGCCGCGCCCCCTCATGTTCGGCGCGGCGATGAAGCTGGGGCAGTCGGTACGCTTGGCGCTTCCGGGTGCATTGCGCGCCAAGGTGCCGCCGTTGTCCTCTGCCGGGCCGCGGCCGCATGGCGGCCATGCGCGGCAGGTGCTTGCGCTGGCGGGTTGCGTGCAACCCTCGATGTATCCCAATATCAATGGCGCCACCCGGCGTGTCCTCGATCGTCTTGGCATTGATATGGTTGAGGCGCGCGGCGCCGGCTGCTGTGGCGCGGTACGCATGCACCTCAACGAGCACGAGGGGGCGCGTGAGGATGCCCGGCGCAACGTCGATGCATGGTGGCCGCTGCTGGAAGCGGGTGCGGAGCACGTGGTGATCACGGCCTCGGGTTGCGGCACCCAGGTCGTTGAATATGCCCACCTGCTGCAGGAAGATCCCGACTACGCCGACAAGGCGGCGCGCATCGTGCTGGCAACGCGTGACGTGAGCGAAGTCATCGTTGCCGAGGTGGCACCGCTTAAAGCCCTGCTTGCGGCGTGTCCGCCGTTGCCGGAACACCAGCGCCTGCTGGCCTTTCACAGTCCATGCAGCCTGCAGCACGGGCTCAAGATCCGGGGTACGGTCGAATCGCTGTTGACCGCGGCAGGCTACATGCTGGCGCCGGTGGCCGATTCCCACCTGTGTTGCGGGTCAGCCGGCACCTATTCGGTATTGCAGCCGGAGATCTCGCAACGCCTGCAGGCCAACAAGGTCCATGCCCTGACGGCGGGACGTCCTTCGGTGATTGCCAGTGCCAATGTCGGGTGCATAGGGCACATTGGCGCCGCGGCCGACATCCCGGTGCGGCACTGGATCGAACTCATCGACGAGCGCCTGTCCGCCTGACATGTACGACATCGTCCTCGACAGTACCGCTTCCGACTGGGGCACCCTGCATTCCGGTTTCCGCTGGAACACGCCGGCGCGCTACAACATCGCCCGCGCCTGCTGCGGGCGCTGGGCCGCCGAGCGCAGCCGTTTCGCGCTGTATTACGAGGACGAGGCAGGGCACACCGAAGCATGGAGCTTCTGGGATATCCAGCAGGCGGCCAATCGCCTGTCCAACGTGCTTGGCGCCATGGGCGTGATGGCTGGCGATCGTGTCGCCATCATCCTGCCGCAGCGGCCGCAGACCGGCATCGCCCACATGGCTTGCTACCAGATGGGCGCCATAGCGCTGCCGATCTCCCACCTGTTTGGCGCCGACGCGCTGGAGTATCGCCTGTCGCATGCCGAGGTGCGCGTCGCCATCATCGACGAAGGCGGCCTTGAGAAGCTAGGCGCGGTACGTGCCAAGCTACCCGATCTCAAGCACGTGATCGGGGTCGATGGCGCGCGCGAATCCTGGGTGCGCGAGTGGGACACGCTGCTGTCGCTGGCGTCCTCGCGCTACACCCCGCGCGATACCGCCGCCGACGATCCGGCGATGATCATCTACACCAGCGGCACCACCGGCAACCCGAAGGGCGCCTTGATCGCCCAGCGCAGCCTGATCGGCAATCTCTCGGGTTTCGTCTGTTCACACGATTTTTATCCGCAGGCGGGCGACATGTTCTGGTCGCCGGCCGACTGGGCGTGGACCGGCGGGCTGTTCGACGCCCTGCTGCCGAGTTGGGCGCTGGGCCAGCCGCTGCTCGGATACCGCGGTCGTTTCGATGCGGAAAAAGCCTTCTGGCTGATGGAGAAGTACGGCGTGCGCAACAGTTTCCTGTTTCCCACCGCGCTGAAGATGATGATGAAGGCGGTGCCGAAGCCGGCCGGGAAGTACGACCTCGCGTTGCGCTCGATCATGTCCGCCGGCGAGACCGTCGGCGAGGCGGTCTGCGACTGGACGCGCGAGGCGCTCGGTGTGACCGTCAACGAGATGTACGGCCAGACCGAAATCAACTACATCGTCGGCAACTGCGCGGCGGTGACCCCGCCGAAGTTCGGCGCCATGGGCCGCGGCTATCCCGGACATCGCCTGGGCGTACTCGACGACGAAGGCAATCCGGTGGCGCCCGGCGAGATGGGCGAGGTCTGCGTGCAGCGCAGTTGCAATGGCGAGATGGACCCGGTGTTCATGCTCGGCTACTGGAAAAATCCGGAGGCGACGGCGGAAAAATTCTTCGGCGGCAGCATCGATGACCCGCTGGCATGGGGCCGTACCGGCGACCTGGCGAAGCAGGACGAGGACGGCGTGCTCTGGTACCAGGGACGCTCCGACGACATGTTCAAGAGCGCCGGCTATCGCATCGGTCCGGGCGAGATCGAGAACTGCCTGGTCAAGCACGCGGCCGTGGCCAATGCCGCGGTGATCGGCGCCCCGGACGAAACGCGCGGTACCGCAATCAAGGCCTTCATCGTCCTGCAGCCGGGGCAGGCGCCTTCGGCCGAGCTCGAAGCCTCGCTGCGGGACCACGTGCGCAAGTACCTGGCGCCCTATGAGTATCCCAAGATCATCGAATTCATCGACGCCCTGCCGATGACCACCACCGGCAAGGTGCAGCGCCGGCTGCTGCGCCAGCGCGACGAAGCGAAAGCCAAGCCAACATGACCGATCCCGACAGCGGCGAACGTCGCAGCAATCTCCACCTGCGCAAGATTTTTGTCGAGGCCTACGACGTGCTCAAGCCATTTTTCGATCCGGCCAACGACTGGGGCGGGCAGACCCACGAGCACCTCGCCTACCGCGCGTTGCACGAGCATTTTCCAGGGCTTGCCGCGCCGGAGGTGTTCGCGCTGGTCGCGGCGGCGAAACGGGTTTTCCACGACGGCGCCGACCCGGCGCCCTGACGCGGCGCCGCCGGCTACTTGAGCCAGCGGCGGCGCCAGAAGACAACAGACAGCGTGGTCGCCACGGTCAGCATCAGGCCGATGGCGATGAGGAATCCGTCCGGCTGTTCGAGCAGTGGCATGCTGCGGAAGTTCATGCCGAAAATCCCGGAAATCAGCGTTGCCGGTATGAAGATGATGGCGACCACGGTCAGTGCGCGTACTTCCTGATTGACGCGGTTGCCGACCGACGAGAGATAGACGTCGAGCAGGCCGGCAATGACATCGCGATTGGCTTCGAGGGATTCGATGGCATGCACCGTGTGGTCGTAGACGTCGCGCAGGTAGGGCCGGGTTTCAGGGCGGAAAAAGCGCTCGTCGGCGCGGGCAAGTGAATTGATGACTTCGCGCAGCGGCCAGATCGAGCGCCGCAGGTCGAGCGTCTCGCGCTTCAACTGGTGCAGGGCGCGCAGGGCATCCGGCCGCGGTCTTTCCAGCATCATGTCCTCCAGCGCTTCTGTGCGCTCGCCGATGTCCTCGAGGATGGTGAAATAGCGGTCGACCACGGTATCGAGCAGCGAGTAGGCAAGGTAGTCCGCGCCCAGCTTGCGGATCTGGCCGCGGTCCTGGCGCAGCCGCTCGCGCACGGGATCAAAGCGGCCGCTGGGGCGCTCCTGGAAGGTGAGGACGAAGTTGCTGCCGAGGATGATGCTGACCTGGTCCGAGGTGACGGTGTCGGCATTCTCTGCCTTTTCAAAAAAGCGGGCGACGACATACAGGTACTCGCCGTAGTCGTCGACCTTCGGCCTTTGTTCGGTGTTGAGGATGTCTTCCAGCACCAGCGGGTGCAGTTTGAAGCGGCGCCCGATCTCGGCCATGACTTCCGGTTCATGCAGACCGTGGACATTGAGCCAAAGCACCGGCAGGCGCGGTGCGTAGCCCTGCGCCTTGGCCATCGAGGTGAAACGGGTTTCAAGGATCTCGCCGGCGCCGAACTCGATCAGTGAAATGGCCGGTCGTTCGGTCTTGCGCTCGCCGAAATGGATCAGCGCTCCCGGCGCCATGCCGATTTTCGCGGCATGGGCCAGGCGCCTGGCGGTACGCGCCTTGGCGCGTTGCGGCTTGGAAGTCGGCATGGCGGCAGGTGAAAGGGGTATCATAACGCCGGCAGGGTTTTTGCGCCCCACGGGCGCTGAAAGCCACGGTGGACGCCGGCAAACGGCAGGTTCCGCCGACCAAGAACATCAAACGACACGTGAATGGGAGAATCATGGCGCTGACAATCGGAGTCCCCCGGGAAACGCTGGCCGGCGAAAAGCGCGTGGCCACGGTGCCGGAGGTCGTGGAAAAGCTCATCAAGCTGGGCTTCGCCGTCGCCGTCGAATCCGGCGCCGGCGACAACGCAAACTGCGACGACGACAGTTATCGCGCCGCCGGCGCCCAGGTCATCGACGGTGCAGCGGCCCTGTGGGCAGCGTCCGACATCGTGTTCAAGGTCGGCGTGCCGACCAGCGATGAAGTCGGCCTGCTGCGCGAAGGCGGCACCCTGATCGGTTTCGTCTGGCCGGCGCAGAACCCCGAACTGATGCAGCAGCTGGCGGCGAAGAAGGCCACGGTGCTGGCCATCGACGCCCTGCCGCGCCAGTTGTCGCGCGCGCAGAAGATGGACGCCCTGACTTCCCAGGCCGGCGTCGCCGGCTACCGCGCCGTGATCGAGGCGGCGAATGCCTTCGGCCGCTTCTTCAACGGCCAGATCACCGCCGCCGGCAAGGTGCCGCCGGCCAAGGTCTTCATCGCCGGCGCCGGCGTCGCCGGTCTCGCCGCGATCGGCACGGCGGCGGGCCTGGGCGCCATCGTGCGCGCCAACGACACGCGCGCCGAGGTCGCCGACCAGGTCGTCTCGCTCGGCGGCGAATTCGTCAAGGTCGATTACGAGGAGGAAGGCTCGGGCGGCGGCGGCTACGCCAAGGTGATGTCCGAGGGCTTCCAGGCGGCGCAGCGGGAGATGTACGCCAAGCAGGCGCGCGAAGTCGACATCATCATCACCACCGCGCTGATCCCCGGCAAGCCGGCGCCGCGGCTGATCACCGCCGAGATGGTGCAGAGCATGAAGCCCGGCAGCGTCATCGTGGATATGGCGGCCGAACGCGGCGGCAACTGCGAACTCACCGAGCCGGGTAAGGCCGTGGTCAAGCACGGCGTCACCATCATCGGCTACAGCGACCTCAACTCGCGCCTGGCCAAGCAATCCTCGACGCTGTATGCCACCAACCTGTTCCGCCTCGCCGAGGAGCTGTGCAAGACCAAGGACGGCGTCATCGACGTCAATATGGAGGACGATGCGATCCGGGGCCTGACGGTGATCAAGGAAGGCGAGATCACCTAGCCGGCACCGCCGCCCAAGCTGCCTGCCGTTGCCCCCGCCAAGCCGGCGGCAGCCGCCGCGCCCGCGGCGAAGAAAGGCGGCCATGGTCACGGCGCGCCCTCCGAACCGATGGCGGCCGGGACGCTGACCATCATGTTCGCCGTCGCCGCCGGCCTGTTCTGGTTTGTCGGCGCCAATGCGCCGCAGGCCTTCCTCGCCCACTTCACGGTCTTCGTGCTGGCCTGCTTCGTCGGCTACATGGTGGTGTGGAACGTGACGCCGGCCCTGCATACGCCGCTGATGAGCGTGACCAACGCGATTTCCAGCATCATCTGCATCGGCGCCCTGGTGCAGATCGCGCCGCCGCTCGCCGGTGGTGCGCCGCCGGATACGTGGATACGCTGGCTGGCCGTCGGCGGTATTGCTCTTACCGCTGTCAACATGTTCGGCGGTTTCGCCGTGACCCAGCGCATGCTGGCGATGTTCCGCAAGTAGGAGACAGGAAAAAATGTCTGGAAATCTGGCAACTGTCTCCTATATCGGAGCCATCATTCTTTTCATCCTCAGCCTTGGCGGACTGTCCAACCCCGAAACTTCGCGCCGCGGCAACCTCTACGGCATGATCGGCATGACCATCGCGGTGCTGGCCACGGTGTTCGGCCCGCGCGTCACGGCGGCCGGCATTCCCTGGATCATCGGTGCCATGGTGGTCGGCGGCGGCATCGGCCTCTACGCCGCAAAAGTCGTCAAGATGACGCAGATGCCCGAACTGGTGGCGCTGATGCACAGCCTGGTCGGTCTCGCCGCCTGCCTGGTCGGTTTCGCCAGCTACATCGACACTTCCGCTCCGCTGACCGGCGCCGAGAAGACCATCCACGAGCTGGAAATCTACATCGGCATCCTGATCGGTGCGGTGACCTTCTCCGGTTCGCTGATCGCCTTCGGCAAGTTGAATGGCAAGATCGGCGGCGCGCCGCTGCTGTTGCCGGCGCGGCACTGGCTGAACCTGGTCGGCCTGCTGGTGGTGATCTGGTTCGGCGGCAAGTTCATCGCCGCCCATTCGATCAGCGACGGCATGACGCCGCTGATCGTGATGACGGTGATCGCGCTGCTGTTCGGCATCCACATGGTGATGGCCATCGGCGGCGCCGACATGCCGGTGGTGGTCTCGATGCTCAACAGCTATTCCGGCTGGGCGGCGGCGGCGACCGGCTTCATGCTTTCCAACGACCTGCTGATCGTGGTCGGCGCGCTCGTCGGTTCCTCCGGCGCGATCCTGTCCTACATCATGTGCCGCGCCATGAACCGCAATTTCATCAGCGTGATTGCCGGCGGCTTCGGCACCGGCGGCGGAACGCCGGCGCCCAAGGGCGATGCGGCAGCTCCGGCCGGCGAAGTGGTGCCGGTCAGCGCGACCGAGACGGCGGAATTGCTGAAGGATGCCAAGAGCGTGATCATCGTTCCCGGCTACGGCATGGCGGTGGCGCAGGCCCAGCACACGGTGTATGAAATCACCAAGCACCTGCGCGAGAAGGGCGTGAACATCCGTTTCGGCATCCACCCGGTGGCGGGGCGCATGCCCGGCCACATGAACGTGCTGCTGGCGGAAGCCAAGGTGCCCTACGACATCGTGATGGAAATGGACGAGTTGAACGAGGATTTCCCCGACACCGACGTCGCCATGGTGATCGGCGCCAACGACATCGTGAACCCGGCGGCGCAGGACGACCCGACCAGCCCGATCGCCGGCATGCCGGTGCTGGAAGTGTGGAAGGCCAAGACCTCGATCGTGATGAAGCGTTCGATGGCCTCGGGCTACGCCGGCGTGGACAATCCGCTGTTCTACAAAGAAAACAATCGCATGCTCTTCGGGGATGCGAAGAAGATGCTGGATGAGGTGCTGGTGGCCCTGAAGGGCGGCTGAGCGCCGTGTCGTCAGCGCCGACTTTCGGCGCTGCAAAGAAAAACGCCACGTCAAGCCGTGGCGTTTTTCTTTGGCAGCAGCCTGATTACTTCTTCTCGGCCTTCTTTTCAGCCTTCTTCTCGGCCTTCTTCTCTTCCTTCTTCTCTTCTTTCTTTTCAGCCTTCTTCTCTTCCTTCTTCTCCATCTTCTTGTCGTCCTTCATGGCACCGCCGTGGGAGGCAGCGAAGGAACCAGCGGAGACGGAAGCGAACAGGGCGGCGACGAGGACGGAAAGCAGCTTGCTCATGTAATAAACTCCTTGAAAGGGTAGCTTGGATTCGCAGCGGCCGGCGTGGCGCGTGCGTATCGCCAATAACGCGAGGAGCAATTGTCAGGTTGACTGTCTGCAGGGAATTTTTTCTTGGCCTGGCCCTGACCCTGGCGGTCAGCTTGCCGGCTACGCTTCATGCTGCACCGCGCAAGCCGGCGGCGGACAGCGAAGTCCTCGAACGCCTGCCGAACCGGATGCGCGATGCGGGCACCCGCGCGCTGGCCGACTTGCGACAGGCGGCGGCAGCGGAACCGGCCAGCGCGGAGGCCGCGGCAAGGCTTGCCCGCGCCTATTTTTCGCTTGCGGTCGCGCGGGGAGACCCCCGCTACGTGGGCTATGCCGACGCAGTGGTCGCTCGCTTTCGGGAGCGCCCAACGGCATCGATCCTGCTGGTTCGAGGCATGCTTTGGCAGTACCGCCATGATTTCCAGGCCGCGCTTGCCGACTTTTCCGCCGCCCTCGCGATCGACCCCGACCTCGCCGAGACGCATTCCTGGCGGGCGGCAATCCATCTGGTCGAAGCGAATTATGCTGCGGCGCAAAACGAGTGTGATGCCCTGGCCCGGTTGGCGCGCAAGACCCTGGCCGGAGGTTGTCGTGGCTTGTTGCAGGCCTATACCGGGCACTTCGCCGACGCCCGACGGGCCTTGCAGGACGCGCTGGAATACGCCACCGACGCCGACAACCGGCTTTGGCTACTGACGCGCATCGCCGAAGTCGCCGGTTGGCAGGGGCAGTCAGCGGTGGCCGAGCGCAACTACCGCCAGGCGCTGGCGCTTGGCCGCGACGATGCCTACCTGATGACCGCCTGGGCCGATTTCCTGCTTGATGCCGGTCGCTACGAGGATGCGGCGCGGGAGCTGGCCGGGCGCGAGGCCTCCGACGGTCTGCTGCTGCGTCTGGCCGAGGCCGAGGCAAAGCTGGGGCGGCCCACCCTGCCGGCGCGGCTCAAGGCGCTGGAGGATCGCTTTGCCGCGGCTCGCCTGCGCGGCGATACCACCCATCTCGGTGACGAGGCACGCTATCGTTTGCGCCTGCGGCAGGATGCGCGCGAGGCCCTGCGCCTGGCGGCGGAGAACTACCGGATGCAGCGCGAGCCGCGCGATGCCATCGTCCTGCTGGAGGCGGCCATCGCTGCCGGCGATGCGGCGGCGGCGGCGCCGGTGCGCGACTGGTTGCAGGCCAGCGGCTTCGAGGCAACCGCACTGCACCGACTGGCCGAGGATTCGGCAAAGGCGGGTGGCAAATGACGTGGCGTGCGATGTGGCGTGCGACGTGGCATGGGCTGGTACTTCTCGGTTGTCTCGCCCTGTCCTTGCCGGCAGCGGCCCACAAGGCCAGCGACAGTTACCTGACCTTGGCCGTGCAGGGGCGCGAGGTCAGCGGACAGTGGGACATCGCCCTGCGAGACATCGACTTCGCGCTTGGCCTTGACGCCGATGGCAATGGCGAGATCACCTGGAGCGAACTGCGCGTCCGCCATGGCGACATCGCGGCATGGGCGCTCGGCCGGCTGACGCTGGCGCGTGGCGGTGCCTGCGAAGTGACGGCCGCCGACCATCTGGTCGACGACCACACCGACGGTGCCTATGCCGTCATTCGGCTGACCGGCCGTTGCCCGGCCGGGGCGGGGGAACTCACGCTCGGCTATCGCCTGTTGTTCGAACTCGATGCCCTGCACCGCGGCCTCCTGCGGCTGGACCTCGACGGCATCACGCGCGCGGCGGTGATGTCGCCGGAGCGCGCCGAACAGCGCTTCGCCGCCGGAGAGCTGTCGCGCCTGGACCAGTTCGGGCAATACCTGATTGAAGGCGTATGGCATATCTGGATCGGCTTCGACCACATTCTGTTCCTGCTGGCGCTGCTGTTGCCGGCCGTGCTGGTGCACGAGATGCGGCGCTGGCGAGGTGTTGCCAGTTTCCGCTTGGCGCTGGTAGAGGTGCTCTGGATCGTCACCGCATTCACCGTGGCGCATTCGATCACCCTGAGCCTGGCCGCACTGGGCCTTGTCGAACTGCCGTCGCGGCTGGTCGAGTCGGCGATTGCCGCCTCGGTCGTGCTGGCGGCGGCGAACAACCTGCGCCCGGTGGTGGAGCACCGCCGCTGGCTGGTGGCGTTTGGCTTCGGCCTGATCCACGGCTTCGGCTTTGCCAGCGTGCTGGCCGAGTTGGGCCTGCCGCAGGAAGCCCTGGTGTTGTCTCTGCTCGGCTTCAACCTCGGGGTCGAGATCGGCCAGCTGGCGATCGTCGCCGTGTTCCTGCCCGTGGCCTATGTCCTGCGCCACACGCCCATCTACCGCGTTGGCATTTTCTTCGGCGGGTCCGTGCTGACCCTGGCGCTGGCCTTCGTCTGGCTCGTCGAGCGCGCCTTCGACCTCAAGTTGATCAGCGCTTGAGCCCCGCGCCTACGGGCTGGCGCGGCGCTGTTCGTGCTCCGCCCAAAGGGCCCGTGCCAGAGTCTTCCACAGCGGCCCGCCATGGGTCAGGGTCTGGTCGTCGGCGCTCTCCTTCATCACCGTCAGCATGAGCTGGATCATGCCGAACAGTTCGATGCGGGCACGATCCGCGGGATCATCCGGCTCGCAATCGACCGCGCCGAGGCGACAGTCCAGGGCCTGGCGGGCCAGCTCCCGGACTTGCGCGGCATCGTCCCAGTCGATGCCGAGGATGATGCCCTTGGTAGCGATGCCGTGCTCCAGTTCGAGCGCTTCGCGCGCGTAGTTCTCGAAGGCGGTCATCGTGCGGTCTTCCTGCGTGCCGGCGCCTTGGTTTTGCCCGGCGCGCTGCGGGTGGCGAGGAAACGTGCTAGGTAACTTCCGGTGTGGCTGGCAGCATTTCCGGCCACGTCCTCCGGCGTGCCGCTGGCAATGATGCGGCCACCGCCGTCGCCGCCCTCGGGGCCGAGATCTACGACCCAGTCGGCGGTCTTGATCACGTCGAGGTTGTGTTCGATGACGACGATGGTATTGCCGTGGTCGCGCAGCCGGTGCAGCACCGAGAGCAGCAGCTCGATGTCCTGAAAATGCAGGCCCGTGGTCGGTTCGTCGAGGATGTAGAGGGTGCGTCCGGTGTCGCGCTTGGAGAGTTCCAGGGCCAGCTTGACGCGCTGCGCTTCGCCGCCGGAGAGCGTGGTCGCCGATTGTCCGAGCTGGATGTAGGAGAGGCCGACATCAACAAGGGTCTGCAGCTTTCTCGCCACCACCGGCACCGCGTCGAAGAACTCGCGCGCCTGCTCGACCGTCATCTGCAGCACTTCGTGGATGGTCTTGCCCTTGTAGCGGATCTCCAGGGTTTCGCGGTTGTAGCGCTTGCCGTGGCAGACATCGCAGGGGACGAAGATGTCGGGCAGGAAATGCATTTCCACCTTGATCATGCCGTCGCCCTGGCAGGCCTCGCAGCGCCCCCCCTTGACGTTGAAGCTGAAGCGGCCCGGCGAATAGCCGCGCTCGCGCGAACCCGGCACGCCGGCGAACAGTTCGCGGATCGGGGTCAACAGGCCGGTGTAGGTCGCCGGGTTGGAGCGCGGCGTGCGGCCGATCGGCGACTGGTCGACATTGATCACCTTGTCGAAGAATTCCAGGCCCTCGATTTCGCGGTGCGGCGCCGGTTCCACCGCCGAGCCGTAGAGGTGGCGCGCGGCGGCGGCGTAGAGCGTGTCGTTGATCAGCGTCGATTTGCCCGAGCCGGAAACGCCGGTGATGCAGGTCAGCAGGCCGACCGGAACGGCCAGGTCAACATGCTTCAGGTTGTTGCCGCTGGCTTCGCGGATCTTCAGTTCGCGCAGTGCGTTGGGCGGGGTGCGTTGCGCCGGCGTGGCGATTTCGCGCCGGCCGGCGAGGAAGGCGCCGGTGACCGAGGCGCTGTTGGCCGCCACCTGCTGCGGCGTGCCCTCGGCCACCACGCGGCCGCCGTGTTCGCCGGCGCCGGGGCCCATATCGACCACGTAGTCGGCCGATTCGATGGCTTCGAGGTCGTGCTCGACGACGATTACCGTGTTGCCGAGATCGCGCAGGTGGAACAGCGTCTTCAGCAGGCGGGTGTTGTCGCGCTGGTGCAGGCCGATGCTGGGCTCGTCGAGCACATACATCACGCCGGTGAGACCGGAACCGATCTGCGAGGCCAGTCGGATGCGCTGCGCCTCGCCGCCGGAGAGCGTCTCGGCCGAGCGATCGAGCGAGAGGTAGTCGAGCCCGACGTTGATCAGGAAGGAAAGCCGCGCGGTGATTTCCTTGAGGATCTTCTCGCCGACTTGCGCCTTGTGGCCGGCGAGCGTGAGCAGGTTGAAAAAGTCGCGACAATGGATCAGCGACAGGCGGCTGATTTCGGTGATGGTCTTGCCGCCGACAAAGACGTGGCGCGCCTCGCGCCGCAGGCGCGCGCCGGCACACTCGGGGCAGGGCTTGTTGTTGAGGTACTTGGCCAGTTCCTCGCGTACGGCCATCGAATCGGTCTCGCGGTAGCGCCGTTCGAGGTTGGGGATGATGCCCTCGAAGGCATGGCTGCGGTCGAAGCGCGTGCCCTTCTCGTTGAGGTAGCGAAACTAGATCTGGTCCTTGCCCGAGCCGTAGAGCACCACCTTCGCCACCGCCTCGGGCAGCTTCCCGAAGGCCTTGTCGAGATCGAAGCGGTAGTGCGCCGCCAATGACTCCAGCATTTGAAAGTAAAACTGGTTGCGCCGATCCCAGCCCTTGATTGCGCCGGCCGAGAGGCTAAGGTGCGGATAGGCAACGACGCGCGCCGGGTCGAAGAACTGGATCTGGCCGAGGCCATCGCACTGCGAGCAGGCGCCCATCGGGTTGTTGAAGGAGAACAGCCGCGGTTCGAGTTCCTGAAGCGCGTAGTTGCACACGGGGCAGGCGAACTTGGACGAGAACAGATGCTCCCTGTCGGTATCCATCTCCACGGCCAGGGCGCGGCCCTCGGCATGCATCAGCGCCGTTTCGAAACTTTCGGCCAGGCGCTGGCGCATGTCCTCGCGCACCTTGAGCCGGTCGACCACGATGTCGATGCTGTGTTTTTGGGTCTTCGCCAGCCTGGGCAGGGCATCGATGTCATGCACCTTGCCATCGACGCGCAGGCGCACGAAACCCTGGGCCTTGAGTTCGGCAAACAGGTCGAGCTGCTCGCCCTTGCGGTTGGCCACCACCGGGGCGAGGATCATCAGTTTCGTTTCGGCCGGCAGGGCCAGCGCGTGGTCGACCATCTGCGACACGCTCTGCGCTTCCAGCGGCAGGGTGTGCTCCGGGCAGTGCGGCGTGCCGGCGCGGGCATACAGCAGGCGCAGGTAGTCATGGATCTCGGTGACGGTGCCGACGGTGGAGCGCGGGTTGTGGCTGGTGGCCTTCTGCTCGATCGAGATCGCCGGCGAGAGGCCCTCGATCAGGTCCACATCCGGCTTTTCCATGAGTTGCAGGAACTGCCGCGCGTAGGCCGAGAGCGATTCAACGTAGCGGCGCTGGCCCTCGGCGTAGAGCGTGTCGAAAGCCAGCGAGGATTTGCCCGAGCCGGAGAGACCGGTGATCACCGTCAGGCGGTTGCGCGGCAGGTCGAGGTTGAGGTTCTTGAGGTTGTGCGTTCGTGCGCCGCGAATCTTGATGGTTTCCATGGTGGCGGACGGGGTTGGGGAACCCGCAAATATACGCTTCCGCCGAAGGTGTCGAGAGGCCTCGGCGCTGTCCGGGAAAGGTCGGGCACCTGCGGTTTGTACGGATTGCAAGAACCATGCTTATCAGAATAGTGTTGCAATGGGCGTGGTTCGCGCATTGCAGGGGCGTATTTTCGCCGTTGCCGCCGGCTGTAACCCCAGGGAACTCATGGCACAGGTCAGCAGTACAGATGCAGCATCCGAAACCGGCGGCGGCCATCGCTCGCTGGCCCTGCTGCTCGCCGTATTGCTGAGCTTCGGCTCCATCGTCACCAGCCGCCAGATAGAAGACGACGAGCGCGAGGCCATCCGGCGCAATACCGAGCACACGGCAAGCATGCTGTCCTCGCTGTTGCAGGACCAGGTTGGGGCGACCGCGGAGAAGCTGGCCCTGGTGCATGCAATGCATGGCAGCGATCCCCATTTGCTGGCTGCCATCCAGGGCGACAACACGGCCGTGCTCGAACAGCGCGCGACCTTGATCGAGAAGTCCTCGCAGGGGCTGGTGGATGGTGTTTACTTCCTTGCGGCGGACGGCCGGATGCAGTTCGGCAACCATCCCGGCGCGGGCCATGCACCCTCCCGGGCGGCGCGCCAGGCCAGGCAGTCGGGCGTCGCGGCCTTCGGCATCGAGTTCCACGGCGATGACCACCTGCATGTCCACTATGCGAGCGCCGTCGGTGGCGGCATCCTGAACCTTTCGGCAAGCCTGAACGGGAAGCTCGACGGCATCAACCGTCTGCTGCGCCTGGAGATGGAGCAGCATGCCGCCATGGGGGAGCCTGGCGACACGGCCTTCGGCATTTTCAGGACGCGGCCCGATGCCGGCACCGAATTCGGCCCGCTGGTGACCACGGGCAGCTTCCCGCGCGCCAGCCTGCCGTATCTGCAAAGGCTGATTTCCAGTGGATCCCCGGGTGGTGAGACCGGGGGGTATCAGTTTCGCGTCGTGCCCCTGCAGGATGTCACGGGCACCACGGTGGCCGCCGCCATCCTGGCGCTCGACGTGACCACGGCGACGGCGGCGGGGCGGCTGCGCGCCAACCGGTTCCTGATGCTGATGCTTCTCGGTTCCGCGGTTGCCGTACTGCTTTTCGTCGTGCTGCTGGAACGCAATGCCCGGCGCAATCGCGAGAACACGGAACAGCTTGCCGCTGCCGTCGCCACTGCCGAGGCGGCGACCCGGGCGAAGAGCGAGTTCCTCGCCAACATGAGCCATGAGATCCGCACGCCGATGAACGCCATCATCGGCCTGGCGACCCTGTCGTTGCGTGAGCCCCTTTCCGAGACGGTTCGCGACTATGTCGCCAAGACGCGCACGGCGGCCGAACATCTGCTGGGGATCATCAACGACATCCTCGACATTTCGAAGATCGAGGCCGGCAAGCTGGTGGTCGAAGACATCTGGTTTGACCTCGACGACGTCATCGATGGTGTTGCCAGCCTCGGCGGCATGGTGGCGGCCGACAAGGATATCGAACTCTTGATCGATGTTGATCCCGAGGCGCCGCGGCGGATACGCGGCGATCCGCTGCGCCTTGGCCAGGTGCTCAACAACCTGGTTGGCAATGCGATCAAGTTCACCGATCGTGGCGAGGTCACGCTCCGGGTGGCGCCCGGAGAAGGCGGCCGCGTGTCCTTTTCGGTCACCGACACCGGCATTGGGCTGGACGAGCGGCAGATCGAACGCCTGTTCAAGGCGTTTTCACAGGCGGATAGTTCGTCGACGCGCAAGTATGGCGGCACTGGCCTGGGGTTGGTGATCAGCCAGCATCTGGTCGAACTGATGGGGGGGCACATCGAAGTCAGCAGTTCGCCGGGCCGGGGCAGTTGCTTCTCCTTCGTCCTGGTGCCGGAGATGAAGGCCATCCCCGCAGTTCAGCCGCTGGCCGGGCGCAGGATACGCGTGGTCGATGAGCATCCGGCGCACACCCGCATCGTCGCCGGCTTGTTGGCCGCGCTGGGCGGACGCATCATCAATGCCATCGATGGCGACGCTGACCTGGTGGTCGCCGGGTCGCAGCGCGACGCCGAAGCCGAGCTCGCCACCCTGGCGGAAGGCCGCCCGGTGCTTCTGCTGGCGCCGCTGGCCACGCCTGCCGTGCGTCCGTCGCCGCGACTGCAGGTGCTGCACCGCCCGGTGACACGCCGCACGCTTGAGATAGCCGCGATGCGGGCCCTCGGCCTGCGTCCCGCCGACAGCGTCGCGGTTGAGCTTGCCGATCGGCCTGGCGAATTTCGCGGCTGCCGGATCCTGCTGGTCGAGGACAATCCGCTCAACCAGTTCGTCGCCAGCGACCTGCTGGCCATGACCGGGGCCAGCCTGACGGTCGCCAGCAACGGCCTTGATGCGGTCGAGGCGGTGATGTCGTCGGAATGGGATCTGGTGCTGATGGATGTGCAGATGCCGGTCATGGACGGCATTGCCGCAACCCAGTCGATACGCGCCCAGTTCGACGCCGACCGGTTGCCGATCATCGCCATGACCGCCCACGCCATCGCCGAGGAACGCGACCGCTGCCTTGCCGCGGGCATGAACGACTTCGTCAGCAAGCCTGTCGATTTTCCGCTCCTGCTGCAGGTACTGCGGCGCTGGCTGAAACCCGCGGCGCAGCTTCCGGAGCCTGTTGCGCAGAAGCCTGCAGGCGGCATGACGACGCCGACGGAGCTTGCCGAAAGCGGGTTCCACGATTTCGACCAGGCCGTGGCCTTGCGCTTTGCCATGGGCGAGACGGCGCGGATGATGACCGTCATCGAATCCTTCCTGCGGCACAACCAGGATACGCCGGAGCGCCTGCGCGACCATGCCCGTGCCAATGACCGCGAGCGCTCCCGCGAGATTGCCCACAAGCTCAAGGGCACCTCGCCCTATGTCGGCGCCGTGGCGCTTGGCGAGTTCGCCGCCCGGGTCGAGCGGGCCACACGCGAGGGCCACGATGACTGGCGCGAACAGGTCCACGCCCTGGCCGAGGCCGTCGAGAAACTCTCGGGAAAACTGGCCGCGCTGACAACGCGCTGATGGCTGGCGCCTGATGGCTGGCGCCTTGGCGGTGCTGCGCCATTCGTGGTCTAATTGACGGCTGTCGGCCGGGTCCCGGCCGGCCACTGCCGGGCCACGCCCGCGCGGCGGATCATGAGCCTGGCGTCTGAGACTGAAATCATGCTTTCCCCCACCCCCGACGCCATGAGTCGCGACGAGATTCGGGCCGGCGCTGCGCTGGCGTCGATTTTCGCCCTGCGCATGCTCGGCTTGTTCCTGATCCTGCCGGTGTTCGCCGTGCATGCGCAGGAGATCCCCGGTGGCGACAACCTGACCCTGGTCGGCATCGCCCTGGGGGCCTACGGGCTGACCCAGGCAATGTTCCAGATCCCCTTCGGCATGGCGGCCGACCGGCGCGGGCGCAAGCCGGTGATCGTCACCGGCCTGTTGCTGTTTGCCGTCGGGTCGGTGGTTGCGGCGCTGGCGACGCATATCTGGTGGATGGTCCTTGGCCGGGTCCTGCAGGGATCCGGTGCGATCTCGGCGGCCGTGACAGCCCTTGCCGCCGACCTCACGAGGGAACAGCACCGTACCAAGGTGATGGCCATGATCGGGTCATCGATCGGGCTGATGTTCGCGATATCGCTGGTCGCCGCGCCGGCGATTTCCGCCGTGATCGGCCTGGCGGGGATCTTCTGGCTGACGGCCCTGCTTTCGCTGGGCGCGATTGCACTGGTCATCTATGTCGTGCCGCCCGCGCCGCCCCTGCCGCCCGGGCCGCGGCCGCCGTTTCGCGAGGTGATCGCCGATCGCGGGCTGCTGCGCCTGAACCTCGGCATCTTCAGCCTGCATGCCGTGCAGATGTCGATGTTCGTGGTCATCCCCGGGCTCCTGATGCGCCATGGCGGCATGCCGGTGGCCAGCCACTGGAAAATCTACCTTCCCGCCGTACTTGCCTCGTTTGTGCTGATGGTGCCGGCGATCATGCTGGCCGAAAAGCGCGACAAGGTACGGCAGGTCTTCATCGCCGCGATCGTGCTGCTGCTGCTTACCCTGCTGGCCTTGTCGGCCGGCAGCACCCGCTTTGCGGTCATTGCGGGCGGCCTGCTGAGCTTCTTCGTCGCCTTCAACATCCTTGAGGCGATGCTGCCGTCGATCGTCTCGCGGGTCGCGCCGGCGCGTGCCAAGGGCGCCGCCCTCGGCGTGTACAACACGACGCAGGCGCTGGGCTTGTTCACCGGCGGCGCGCTGGGTGGCTGGCTGGTGCAGAACGTCGATCCTGCCGCCGTCTTCGTGTTCGGCGCCGCGATCGTACTTGTCTGGCTTGCCGCAGCCCTCGGCATGGCGCCGCTGCCGTCGCGCAGGACGGGGGCGACGGCGCAATCCGCGCATGGCATACTTGAAACAAATTCCTGAGGAGGACTAGCGAATGGCATCGGTTAACAAGGTGATTCTGGTGGGCAATCTCGGCGCGGATCCGGAGATCCGCTACCTGCCGAGCGGCGAGGCCGTCGCCAACCTGCGGCTGGCGACCACCGACACCTGGAAGGACAAGGACGGCAACAAGCAGGAGGCCACCGAGTGGCATCGCGTCAGCTTCTTCGGCCGTCAGGCCGAGGTCTGCGGCCAATACCTGAAGAAGGGGTCGCAGATCTACGTCGAAGGCTCGATCCGCACCCGCAAGTGGCAGGACAAGGAAGGCCAGGACCGTTACACCACCGAAATCCGCGGCGACCGCATGCAGATGCTGGGCGGGCGCCAGGGCATGGGCGATGCCCCGCCGCGCGACAGCGGTGGCTCGGCCGGGGGCGGCCGCCCCGCGCCGGCGGCGCAGCCGGCGGGTGGTGGCTTCAATGACTTCGAGGACGACATACCGTTCTA
>Ga0172373_10000354_pt1 | contig 74772 bp, 80 predicted proteins | sample Lak10m_2_FD_114546 | JGI IMG/M metagenome (GOLD analysis project Ga0172373, IMG submission 114546) | Freshwater microbial communities from Kabuno Bay, South-Kivu, Congo - kab_092012_10m | ecosystem: Environmental > Aquatic > Freshwater > Lake | place: Democratic Republic of the Congo...
GCGTCGCCCGCGCCGACCCTGCCCCGCGCGCGGCGCCGCAAGTTTCCAACTGACCCGACTCAGGAATTCGAACTGTCTAGGTTGAAGATCACCGGGACGTCGACATTGAACTCGCGGCCGCGCAGGCGGGCGGGGATCGGCACCGCGGCCTTGCCCTGATCGAGCATGTCCAGCGCCCGCTTGTCCAGGATCTCGTGGCCGCTGCTGGTCTTGATCGAGGCACTGGCGAGCATGCCGTCGGCGCCGATCACCATGTGCACTTCCACCTTGCCCTGCCAGCCCTTCTCCCTGGCGATCGCCGGATAGCGCTTATAGCGCCCGGTGGCCACGATCAGGGCCATCCGGTATTGCTGCAGCGTTCCTGCGTCCGCCTCGTTGCCCGGCTTCGTGTCCGCCTCGGCCCCGGGGATGCCGACGCGCGCCTGCGGCGCCATTCTGGCCTGTCCAAGCGTAGCGGACGAGGCGCTCGATGCCGCCGCTACCGAGTCTGCCGGCGCGGATTCGGCCGGCGCCGGCTTCCCCGCATCAGCTGGGGCCTTTCTTGACGCGTCAGGCGCGGACGTGATCCGCACCGGACGCAGCTCAGGAACGGATTTCAGCGTTGATGGCGGCGGCGCCACGGGCACAGCCGCAGGCGCCGGCGGCTGTGCGCGCGGCGCGGGCGCGATCGGCGCCAGCTTGGCTGTCAGTACCAGCAGCGCCTTCACCCGCGGCTCCGGCGCCTCGCGCTGGGACAGACCGATGAGCACCAGCGCGTGCAAGGCAATCGAGGTCACCAGGCACCGGAAAAATACCGGCTCCTGGCGGAGCGGCCGAACTAGCCCGGCAATGGCGGCTGATACAAACATGGGTCAAGAATAGCCGAAGGAGGACCGGAACCCATAAGAAAAATACCCCAATGCCCAAGAGTTCATGAAAGAGCGCGATTACGTGTAGGACACCGGTCGATCACCACAACGGAAATTTATGTAAAAAACCGTTGGCGCGGCACGATTGAACCCAACCGGAGGGTGGTTGGAGAGTGTTTTGCTAGACTCTCCTGCGCTTAGGTCGTTTGCGAATCAGGCGTCCGTCATTTTATCAAGTCGGGCGCCTGAAACGTAAATCCCGCCGAAGCCGGCTTATTTAGTTGACCTAACTGCCTTAACAAATACGCCCCGAATCTGGCGCATTTCGTCTCCAGAAAACTTGCGGCCAGCAAGTCTTGCCGCAGTTTTGGCGATTAAGCGACCATCAAAATCCGGCGGGACAGAATTGCTCGAAGCAAAGTAGGCCTTTAATCCTGTCAGTTGTTCCTTTGTTGCAGTTGCTAACAATTCATCACTGGTCTTTTCGGCCGCCTCATCGATAGATTCCGCTTTGGCTGCTGGAGTCGATGCCGCTTGTTTTGTCATGGGCGTAGCCGCAGCTGCAACAGGCGCACTAATTGCAAAATGCTCGATAAACCACTTGCTAGGTAAGGAACCTACCGAGTCGGCCTCCATTTGAAGTGATGTACTCACATTGCTTCTTGGCTCGCCAGCAGCCAGAACATGCACACGAACACCAAAAGATTGTGCGACCTGAACAGCAATGCGCAAATCTTCGTCGCCAGAGATAATTACCGCGTCTGTAATTGCTCTATTTCGTGCAAGATCAATTAAATCTGTGACAATCAACGAATCGACGCCCTTTTGTTCACCTACGTTGTTTAGGACGCCGAGCCGCAGCTTGACGAATGGCAACATAGCAATATTGCTTTGCTCCAGAGACAAGCGTGGGCCTGGCATCGCGTCATACCAGTAAGTCCTTAACAGAGGCATGTTTTCGGCTTGCGCGCTGGCGACCGCACAAAGTGCTTCCAAAGCCTTGTCAGGAGCTTTTAGAGAGATCAATTTTCTTTGGATCTGCCGCCCTTGGGCAGCCTGTGCGCCAGCGGAGAAAAAATAGCCGGCGTCTACGAAGATGGCGTGACGGTCCATAATAAAGTCCTTTCGGATTTACGTAACAAAAAGGAAAGCCCCTTTCGGGGCTTTGTATAGGCGTTCGCGCCAGATATATAACGTAGTGGCATACGAACGCGACGTAGTAGGCTACCATTACTGCGTCAATTTTGCAATATCCCTCAAATGCGAGAGATTGCGGCGGTGCCGACCGAACTTGGGAACATCCAAGCTCCTGCCGCTTCTATCCAATAGATTGGGTTCAATCCGCAATATATCACAGATGGTTTTCCGTCTAACTCATTGATTCTGGCGGAAAGGGTGGGATTCGAACCCACGGTACGGAGAACCGTACACCGGATTTCGAGTCCGGCGCTTTCGACCACTCAGCCACCTTTCCAGGCGCGTCCCCCGAAGGGGACTTCCGTCGGGGCGTATTTTATCAGCAAGCCTGGTGCCTGAGCGGACAGAAATTCACTTGACGCGTTCTATCCGCTGCAAGCCGCCCAGGTGGGCTTGCAGCGCGGCCGGCACCGATACGCTGCCGTCGGCGTTCTGGTAGTTCTCCAGCACGGCGACCAGGGTGCGCCCCACCGCCAGCGCGGAACCGTTCAGGGTATGCACCAGTTCGGGTTTGCCCTTTTCGTTGCGAAATCGCGCCTGCATGCGGCGCGCCTGAAAGGCCTCGAAATTGCTGCAGGAGGAGATCTCGCGGTACGCGCTCTGCCCCGGCAGCCACACCTCGATGTCGTAGGTCTTCGCGGATGAAAATCCCATGTCCCCCGCGCACAGGGCCATCACGCGATAAGGCAGTTCCAGTTTCCGCAGAATGGTCTCCGCGTGCGCGGTCAGATCTTCCAGGCCGGCGTAGGAGTTCTCCGGCTGGATGATCTGCACCAGCTCGACTTTGTCGAACTGGTGCTGGCGTATCATGCCGCGCGTGTCCTTGCCATAGGAGCCGGCCTCGCTCCTGAAGCAGGGCGTGTGGCAGACGAATTTGAGCGGCAGCAGTTCGATCGGCACGATCTCGTCGCGCACGATGTTGGTGACCGGCACCTCTGCGGTCGGGATCAGGTAGAACTTGCCTTCTTCGCCGCGCGGAACGGCGAACAAGTCCTCCTCGAACTTGGGAAGCTGCCCGGTGCCGCGCATGCTCGCCGCGTTAACGAGGTAAGGCGCGTAGACTTCGGTGTAGCCGTGTTCGCGCGTATGCACGTCGAGCATGAACTGGGCCAGCGCGCGGTGCAGGCGCGCGAGCGGCCCGGTCATGAGCGAAAAGCGCGAACCGCTGATTTTGGTGGCGGTGGCGAAATCGAGCATTCCCAGCCCTTCGCCGACGTCTACATGGTCTTTCACCGGAAAATCGAACTGCCGCGGCGTGCCGTGGCGGCGCACCTCGGCGTTGTCTTCCGCCGACTTCCCCAGGGGAACGCTCGCATGCGGCAGGTTGGGGATCATCAGCAGGAAGTCTTGCAGCTTTGCCTGGATCTCCAACAGCTTGGTTTCAAGGGACTGCAATTCGGCGTTGGCCGCGCCCGCCTCGCCCATCAGCGCCGAAGTGTCTTCGCCCTTGCCTTTCGCCTGGCCGATGCGCTTCGCCAGGCTGTTGCGCGCGGCCTGCAATTCCTGGGTGCGCGTCTGCACCGACTTGCGCTCCTGCTCCAGCGCCTGGAACGCGACGCCGTCGAGATGAAAAGGCCGCGCCGCGAGCCGCTTTGCGACGCCTTCGAGATCGTTACGCAATAATTGAATGTCTAGCATGGTGGGAGATCCGGCAAACTTGGTTTAGGATTTCTTCGCTTTCCGGTCGAGTTCGCGCAGGTAGGCCAGTTTCTCGGATATCCTGCCCTCCAGGCCGCGCGGCGTCGGCCGGTACCAGTTCGCCCCAGGCATGCCTTCCGGAAAGTAATTCTCGTCCGCGGCGTAGGCATCCGGCTCGTCGTGCGCGTAGCGGTATTCGCGCCCGTAACCCAGTTCCTTCATCAGCTTGGTCGGCGCATTGCGCAGGTGTTCCGGCACCAGTCGCGACTTGTCCTGGCCGACGAAAGCACGCGCCTGATTATACGCCACGTACACCGCGTTCGACTTCGCCGCGCAGGCGAGATAGATCACTGCCTCGGCCAGCGCCAGCTCACCCTCGGGCGAGCCCAGCCGCTCGTAGGTTTCGCAGGCATCGAGCGCAAGGCGCAGCGCGCGCGGATCGGCGAGGCCCACGTCTTCCATGGCCATGCGCACCAGGCGCCGGCCGACATACAGCGGATCGGCGCCGCCGTCGAGCATGCGCACCATCCAGTACAGCGCCGCGTCGGGGTTGGAGCCGCGCACGCTTTTGTGCAGGGCCGAGATCTGGTCGTAGAAGGCGTCGCCGCCCTTGTCGAAGCGGCGCAGGTTGCGCGACAGCGCATTGTCGACAAAAGCACCGTCGATGCCCTGCCCGGTTTCGCCCGCGGCGGTCTGGATGATCTCGAGCAGATTGAGCAGGCGCCGCGCATCGCCGTCGGCGAGCCCGACCAGGCGATCGCGCGCATCCGCGTCGAATTGCAGGCCCGCAAGCGGGCCGGCCAGGGCGCGATCGAGCAGTTGCCCGAGTTCCTCGTCGTCCAGGCTCTTGAGCACATACACGCCGGCGCGCGACAGCAGCGCGCTGTTCACTTCGAACGAGGGGTTTTCGGTGGTGGCACCGATGAAAGTGAACAGGCCCTGCTCGACGAATGGCAGGAACGCGTCCTGCTGGCCCTTGTTGAAGCGGTGCACCTCATCGACGAACAGGATGGTGTGCCGCCCGGATTGCGCCAGCACGTTTTCCGCGCGCTGCACCGCCTCACGAATGTCCTTGACCCCGGAGAACGCCGCAGACAGGGCGATGAATTCGGCGTTAAAGGCGTTGGCCATCAGGCGCGCCAGCGTGGTCTTGCCCACTCCCGGCGGACCCCACAGGATCATGGAATGCGGCTTGCCTGACTCGAACGCGAGGCGCAGCGGCTTGCCCGGCCCGAGCAGATGCGGCTGACCCACCACGTCGGCCAGCGATTGCGGGCGCATGGCTTCGGCCAGCGGCGCGGCAGGTTTCGGGCTGGCGAAAAAGTCGCTCACGGAATCATGCCGCCGCGGGAGCATTTCTCCCGCGCGGAGTACATGCGCGCCACGGCTCACTCGCCGATCACGTCTGCGCCCTTGGGCGGGACAAACTTGAACAGCGCCGCGTCGAGTTTCGGATTGCGGCGCAGGACGGTGAACTTCAGCACCGTGGTCTGGCCGAAGCTGTCGGCCAGTTCCATGGTCTCCAGCCCGGAAAAACCGAAGCCCATGCGGATGGTCTCGAAATTCGATTCCTTCTCGCGCGGCCGGGCTTCGACCCATTCGAGCCCGTCCTTCTGCCCCTGGTCGCTCAAACTGAAGGCGAGCTCGATCTCCTTGCTGCCGGCGAGCAGCGCCGCCGGCGTCGAGCCGAGCGCGCGGTCCAGGCGCCGCACCGTCACCTGGTTCAGGTCCGCGTCGTAAACCCAGACTTTGGCGCCGTCGCCGACGATCAGCTGGGCGTAGGGTTTGGCATAGGTCCAGCGGAATTTCCCCGGGCGCGAAAAGGCCAGGGTGCCGCTGGACTCCTGCGTCAGCTTGCGCTTGCGGTCATACACCTTCTGCTGGAATTCACCCTGCGCCGTGGCGGTGGCGGCGATGAATCCGTGGAGCGCGTCCAGACCCGAGGCGGCGGCGCCGCCGGCGGGCGCGAGCAGCGCGGCAAGCAGCAGTATCCGCAGGCGCACCGCTTCAACCCTCGGCCCGGTTGGGAACCAGGACTTCGCGGTTGCCGTTCGGCTGCATCGCCGAAACCATGCCCGCCTGCTCCATCTGTTCGATCAGGCGCGCCGCGCGGTTGTAGCCGATGCGCAGGTGCCGCTGCACCAGTGAAATCGACGCCCGGCGCGTGCGCAATACGATCTCCACGGCCTGATCGTAAAGGGGATCGGCCTCGCCGCCTGCTTCGCCTGCGCCATTCGGCTCGCTGCCGGGCTCGTCCGCGTCGAGCAGGCCGTCGATGTAATCGGTCTGGCCCATTTTCTTCAGATAGGCGACCACCTTGTGCACTTCGTGATCGGCGACGAAGGCGCCGTGCACGCGCTGCGGCAGTCCGGTTCCCGGCCGCAGGTAGAGCATGTCGCCCTGGCCCAGCAGCGCTTCGGCGCCCATCTGGTCGAGGATGGTGCGCGAGTCGACCTTGCTCGATACCTGGAAGGAGATGCGCGTCGGAATATTGGCCTTGATCAGCCCGGTGATCACATCCACCGACGGCCGCTGCGTCGCCAGAATCAGGTGTATGCCCGCGGCGCGCGCCTTCTGCGCCAGACGCGCGATCCGCTCCTCCACCTTCTTGCCCACCACCATCATCAGGTCGGCAAGCTCGTCGATCACCACCACGATATAGGGCAGCGGCGCGAGGAACTGCGGCTCGCCCGTCTCCAGCGTGGTCGGATCCTGGATCGGGCGGCCGGCCTTGTCTGCCTCCGCTACCTTGGCGTTGTAGCCGGAGAGCTGGCGCACGCCCAGCCAGGACATGAGTTTATAGCGCCGCTCCATCTCCGCCACGCACCAGTTGAGCGCGCTCGCCGCCTGCTTCATGTCGGTCACCACCGGTGCCAGCAGGTGCGGGATGTCCTGGTACACCGACAACTCCAGCATTTTCGGATCGATCAGGATCAGGCGTATCTGCCGCGGCTCGGCCTTGTAGAGCAACGACAGGATCATGGCGTTGATGGCCACCGACTTGCCCGAGCCGGTCGTTCCCGCCACCAGCAGGTGCGGCATTTTCGCGAGGTCGGCGACCACGGGTTTGCCGGCGATGTCCTTGCCCAGCGTCAGCACCAGCGGCGAACCCATTTCGTGATAGACCTCGGAGCTGAGGATCTCCGACAGGCGCACGATCTGGCGCTTGGGATTGGGAATCTCCAGTCCCATGCACGACTTGCCGGGAATGGTCTCGACCACGCGGATGCTCACCACCGACAAAGCGCGCGCGAGGTCCTTCACCAGGCTCATGATCTGGCTGCCCTTGACCCCCACCGCCGGCTCGATCTCGTAGCGTGTGATCACCGGGCCCGGGTAGGCCGCCAGCACGTTCACCTGCACGCCGAAGTCGGAAAGCTTCTTCTCGATCAGGCGCGAGGTATACTCCAAGGTTCCGGCGCTGATCGCCTCGATGTCGCGCTGCGGTTCGTCCAGCAGCGCCAATGGCGGCAGCGGCGTGTCGGGCAGGTCCAGAAACAGCGGCACCTGCTTTTCCTTGATTACACGCTCGGACTTGGGAATCTCGACCACCGGCGCTTCAATGCGAATCGGCTCGTGATCGTCGATGATGCGCTTCTTGTCTTCTTCGACGATCACTTCCCTCTCCAGCGTCGCGATTTCGCCCGCCTTGCGGTCCTGGCGGCGCTGCCAACTTTGCAGCACGAAGGCATACGCCGATTCCAGCGCCGCGCCCGTGAGTTCGATGGCGGCGAGCCAGGAAACGCCGGTGAACAGGCTCAGGCCGATCGCGATGAGCGTCAGCAGGATCAGCGTCGCCCCGGTAAAACCGAACGCGGCGGCGAGGCCGCCGCTGACCACCGCGCCCAGCATGCCGCCGGGCGCCAGCGGCAGCGTCGCCTTGAGAGTGTAAAAGCGCAGGGCTTCCATGCCGCTGCTGGCGGCGATGAGCACGGCGAAACCGGCCAGCGCGATGAGAGGCGGACGCTGGTCCAGCAGTCGGCGGCCATCGAGCCGCCTGTAGCCGGCGACGACGATGCAGGCGAGCAGGACCACCAGCCAATACGCGGAAATGCCGAACAGGTAGAGCAGCAATTCGGACAGCCATGCGCCGGCGCGCCCTCCGGCGTTTCTCGCGGCCGCCGCCGCGGTGCTGTGAAACCAGCCGGGATCGGATTTGTCGAAAGTGACCAGGATCAGCAGCAGGTAAAGCGCCAGCGCCAAGAGCGCGAACCACTTGGATTCGCGCAGCAGGGCGGCGATTTTCCCCGGGAGGGGCGGCGTATCGGTTCGGTTCAAGGTGCTCATGGGTTGCGCGGCGGCTATCCGGCCATTTTACCCGCTTGGACGCCCCGGCAGGCGACGATACGCAAGCTGCCTCGGACTATCCCGTGCCTGCCGCTAGTCCGCCAGCGGAATGTTCTCGCGGATGACGATGGCGTCGGCACGCACCTCGATGTATCCCGCTTCCTGCAGGTGCTTCATCACCCGGCTCACCATCTCGCGCGACGCACCGATCATGCGCGCGATATCCTGCTTGGACAGTTTCCTCGCCACCACTTTCTCCCCGCCGATGACTTCGGCCGAATCCAGCAGCAGGCGCGCCACTCGTCCGAAAACATCCATCAAAGCCAGGCTGCCGATCTGGTTGTCCGCTTCACGCAAGCGCTTCACCAGGCCGCGCATCACGGTCATGGCCATGTCGAAGTTGTCGGCCAGGCAACGCTTGAAATCCGCCTTGGAAATGCAGACGACCTCGCAGGGTTCGAGCGCCACGACGTTGGCCGAACGCGGACTGTTGTCGATCAGGCCCATTTCGCCGACGAATTCGTTCGGCCCGAGTATGGCGAGGATCACCTCCTTGCCGTCGAGATCGCTCATGAACACCTTGATGCGACCGCTGATGAGAACATAGAGCGAATCGATCGGGTCGCCTGCACCCAGAATCAGGCTGCCGCGCACGTACGAACGTCGCACGACGACACGCGACAGCAAGGCGAGTTCGTCTTCGCTCAGCACCGCAAGCAGGGGCACATTGCGCAACAGCGCGGTGGAAACGCCGGACAGGTTTGCTGCCATCTGAATTTCCCCGAGTAGCCATGAAGCGGCGGCGGCCGCTTGGACGCGCAGCCGCGCGTGATGCTAGCAGATTCCGCCCGGGCCGGTCCGGCGTCTTCTGCGTCGCGGCAGGCTGACGCGGGCGGGCACCAGCGCCTATTCGGCGAGCAGGATGTTGTTGTGCAAGACGATGGTGCGACCGCGCAACTCGAGGTAACCGCCGAGTTGCAGGTCTTTCATCACCCGGCTGACCATCTCGCGCGAAGCGCCGATCATCTTGGCGATGTCCTGCTTGGACAATTTCTTGACGATCACCTTTTCCCCGTCGATATCCTCGGCCATCTCCAGCAGCAGGCGCGCCACCCGGCCATACACGTCCATCAACGCCAGGCTGCTGATCTTCTGGTCGGCCTCGCGCAGCCGTTTCACCAGGCCGCGCATCACCATCAGCGACAATTCCGAATTCTCCGCCAGGCTGCGCTTGAAGTCGGCCTTGGAGATGCTCAGCAGGTCGCACGCCTCCTGCGTCACCACATTGGCGGAACGGGGGCTGTCATCGAGGAGCCCCATCTCGCCGAAGACGTCGCCCGGGCCGAGGAGGGAAAGAATCACTTCGCGGCCCTGTTCGTCGCTTATCAGCACCTTGAGACGGCCGTTAATGACGATATAGAGCGAATCGGTGGGATCGCCGGCGCGGATGATGGTGACGTTGCGGCCGATACTCGTGCGCACGATCACGCGCGCGAGCACCTTCAACTGCGCCTCGTCCAAGCCGGCAAACAGCGGCGCGTTGCGCAGTAATGTAGTGGATACGTTTGCCGGATACGCCATGCTCGGTTCGCCCTAAATGCAGGAAGGTTTCATCGATCTGCCGGCGCCTCTGTTGCCCACACATCCATCCCCGCGGACCACCGCCCGGCGCAGTCCGCGGACCTGAATTTGTCCTTCTTCCCGGCGCACCCCGCCCGGGGCGGTATAATTTGACTTGCCTGCAGGCTAGCGTATCCGCCTCCGATTTCATTATAACGAACTTCAACAAGATCAACATGAACAAGCACGCCCGCCTACTTATCCTCGGCTCCGGCCCCGCCGGCTATACCGCGGCCGTCTATGCGGCGCGCGCCAATCTGAAACCCGTGTTGCTCGCCGGCCTCGCCCCGGGGGGCCAGCTCACCACCACTACCGAGGTCGACAACTGGCCCGCCGATTTCGCCGGCGTGCAGGGGCCGGAGCTGATGGAACGCTTCCAGAAGCACGCCGAACGCTTTGAGACCGAAATCGTCTTCGACCAGATTCATACGGTCAGGCTGCAGCAAAAACCGCTTCAACTCGCCGGCGACAACGGCGGCTACACCTGCGACGCGCTGATTATCGCCACCGGCGCTTCGGCCCGCTACCTGGGCATGGAATCGGAGGCGAAATTCATGGGAAAAGGCGTGTCGGCCTGCGCCACCTGCGATGGCTTTTTCTACAAGAACCGGGATGTCGCCGTGGTCGGCGGCGGCAATACCGCGGTCGAGGAAGCGCTCTATCTCGCCAACATCGCGCGCCATGTCACCGTGATCCACCGCCGCGGCAAGTTCCGCGCCGAGAAAATCATGATCGACAAGCTCCTGACGAGGGCCAAGGGCGGCAATGTCAGCATCAAGTGGTCGAGCGTGCTCGACGAAGTGCTGGGCGATGCCTCGGGCGTCACCGGAATACGCATCAAGGATGTCGTGAGCGGCGGCACGGAGGAACTCGACGTTCACGGGCTGTTCATCGCCATCGGGCACTCGCCCAATACGCAGATCTTCGAGGGACAGCTCGACATGAAAAACGGCTACATCCTCACCCGCGGCGGACACGAGGGCGGTGCCACCGCCACCAGCGTGCCCGGCGTGTTCGCGGCGGGCGACGTGCAGGACCATGTCTATCGCCAGGCGGTGACCAGCGCCGGCTCGGGCTGCATGGCGGCCCTGGACGCGGAGAAATACCTGGACAGCCTGGAATAAGGCCGGATCTGGGGCGCTGGACGCAGCACCGGCGCACCGATCCGCATTCCGCACCTGCATCATGGCCAAGCACCCTTCCCTGTCGGAGACCGACCGGAGCCTGTTCAGGCAAGCGGTTGCCGACGCCAAACCCATGCCGCAGCACGGCAAAGTGCTGCGCAAGAAGGAAGCGCCTCCGCCCTACCCGGTGCAGTCGCATCTGGATGAGAAAGAGGCGCTCAGGGAAAGCCTCGCCGCCGGATGGTCAACGCAGGACTGGCTCGACAGCGGCGATGAGCCGAATTTCCTGCGCCCAGGGCTTTCGCGCCAGGTGCTGCGCAAGCTCCGCAGCGGCACCTGGGTAATCCAGGACCAGTTGGACCTGCACGGGCTCGATCGCCACGAGGCGCGCGAGGCGCTAGCCGCCTTTTTGGCGCGCTGCCTCAAGCGCGGCATGCGCTGTGTGCGCGTGATTCACGGCAAGGGGCTGGGCTCGAAAAATCGCGAGCCGGTGCTGAAGACCAAGGTGAAACACTGGCTCACCCAGCGCGATGAGGTATTGGCCTATTGCCAGGCGCGACCGGCGGACGGCGGCAGCGGGGCGCTGATGGTGCTGTTGAAAGGGTGAAGGGCAAACTGCAGGGCAGCGGTGCTCGGCCAGGGGCGAGCGCTAGATCGCGGCTTCGTCCGTCTCGCCGGTGCGAATGCGCACCACCTGCTCGACCGTAGTGACGAAAATCTTGCCGTCGCCGATCTTGCCCGTGCGCGCGGCCTTGACGATGGCCTCGATCGCCTGATCGACGATGCTGTCGGCCACGACGATCTCGATTTTCACCTTGGGCAAAAAATCCACCACATATTCGGCGCCGCGATAAAGTTCGGTATGGCCTTTCTGCCGCCCGAATCCCTTGACCTCGGTCACGGTCAGCCCGCTCACCCCGATCTCCGACAAGGCTTCACGCACCTCGTCAAGCTTGAACGGTTTCACAACGGCGTCAATTTTTTTCATCGCGGAGTCTCACCTGTTGCAATTGCGGGAAGTATAACAACAAAAAGCCGGAAGAGAGGAAAGGAACATCGGGGGCGCGCATTTTGGCCTCCACCCGGCTACTCCCGATATCTGGAGGTAATCGGATGGCGCCAATCCTTGCCGAAGCCGCGCTGGGTGATGCGTATTCCTACCGGCGCCTGGCGGCGCTTGTACTCGTTTCTCTTGATCAGCCCCACCACGCGCGTCACGTCCGCGACGCTCTGCCCGCCGGCCACGATCTCGGCCGGACTCAGGTTCTGTTCCATGTAGGCGGACATGATGGCATCGAGCACCGCATAAGGCGGCAGGCTGTCCTGGTCGGTCTGGTCGGGGCGCAGTTCGGCCGAAGGCGCGCGCTCGATGATGCGCCGCGGAATCACCCCGCCCAGGCTGTTGCGGTATTCGGCAAGACGGTAGACCAGGGTCTTGGCCACGTCCTTGATCGCGGCGAAGCCGCCGGCCATATCGCCATAGAGGGTGGAATAGCCCACCGCCATCTCCGACTTGTTGCCCGTGGTGAGGACGATGGAACCGTGTTTGTTGGACAGCGCCATCAACAGCGTCCCGCGAATGCGCGCCTGCAGGTTTTCTTCGCTCGCGTCGACCGGCAGCCCCTTGAACTCGCCTGCGAGCGCCGCGAGAAAAGCGTCGAACACCGGCTTGATCGGTATTTCGTCATAGCGCACGCCCAGGCGCCCGACCATGTCGCGCGAATCGAGCCAGCTGATGTCGGCGGTGTATTGCGAGGGCATCATCACCGCGCGCACGCGCTCGGCGCCGAGCGCGTCGCAGGCGATCGCCAGCGTCAGCGCCGAGTCGATGCCGCCCGACATTCCCAGAATCGCGCCGGGAAAACCGTTCTTTCCCAGATAATCGCGCACGCCAAGGCACAGCGCGCGGTAGACGGAGGCCTCCAAGGACAGGCCTTTAGCGCGGCTGCCGGGCTGCGGCACGCCGTCGACGAGTTCGATGTAGTCCAGCGTTTCCTCGAAGAACGGCAACTGATGGGTCGTCTCCCCGCGCGCGTCGAGCGCAAAAGATGCGCCGTCGAACACGAGTTCGTCCTGGCCGCCGACCAGGTTTGCATAGATGATGGCTAACCCGTTCTCCGCGGCGCGGTTGCGCGCCACCGCGAGGCGCGATGCATGCTGGTGCGTGTGATAGGGCGAGGCGTTCAGCACCAGCAGCACCTCGGCCCCGGCGGCGCGCGCGAGGCGCGGCGCGTCGGCGCGCCAGGCCTTGCTGCGCTGCCCTGCGCCGGAGCCGCGCGGCCCGGCGCTGGCGCCGGCCTCGACCGGTCCCTGCTCGCCCCACAGATCCTCGCAGATGTTGATCCCCAGGCGCAGGCCATTGACCTCGAACACCACCGGCTCGCCGCCGGGCTCGAAATAACGCTCCTCGTCGAACACGGTGTAATTGGGCAGGTTGCGCTTGCGGTAGGTCGCGGCGATCCCGCCTTGCTGAAGCACCGAGGCGGCGTTATAACGCCCGCCGCCGGCGAGCTGCGGATGGCCGACGATGACCTTGATCGCCGGCAGCGCGGCCGCGAGTTCGTCCAGGGCGCTCGCGCAATCGCGGAAAAAACCGTCGCGCAGCAGCAGGTCTTCGGGCGGGTAGCCGCACAGGGAAAGCTCAGGGGTAAGCAGCACCTCGGCGCCCGCGGCCAGCGCGCGGGCGGCGCAATCGAGGATTTTGGCGGCGTTGCCCGCGAGGTCGCCAAGCACGCAATTGATCTGCGCGACGGCGATTTTGACCGAAGTGCTCATCGTTGAATTATACCGCTTGCGGCGAACCGACCCATCGCGAATAATCACGCGGAAATCCCACCGACGTACGCGCCGGTCACCGTTCCCGCCGCTTTTTTGCACCCACTCCGAGGAGAACCTGTCAATTGTCCGCATTGCGCGTACGCGTGCTCGACGAGCTGTCCGGGGTCGATCCTGCCGACTGGGACCGGCTCGCGCTCGGCCACCCGATGCTGTCGCATGCGTTCTTTCACGCCCTGCATCGGAGCGGCTGCGCGGACGCCGACAGCGGCTGGCTGCCGCAGTTCATTACGCTGTGGGACGAAACCGCATCGGATGTCGGAAACCAGACTGCTGCGCCGCGGCTCAAGGCGGCGATGCCGCTGTATCTGAAGTCGCACTCCTATGGCGAATATGTGTTCGACTGGGCCTGGGCCGACGCCTATCGGCGCCACGGCCTCGCCTACTACCCCAAGCTGCTCGCGGCCATCCCGTTCTCGCCCGTTTCCGGTCCGCGCCTGCTGGCGACGACCGACGCCGAGCGCACGGCGCTCGTGCGCGCGGCGCTCGCCCTTGCGCAGCAGGCCTCGTCGCTGCACGTCCTGTTTCCGTTGCCCGCCGAAGCCGCGCTGATGCAGGCCGAAGGCATGATGCTGCGCTCGGGCGTACAGTTCCACTGGACCAATCCAGGTTATGCCTCGTTCGACGAATTCCTCGCGCAGATGTCGCACGACAAGCGCAAGAAAATAAGGCAGGAGCGGCGCCGCGTGCGCGATGCGGGAGTGAGCTTCCGTCGTTTGCGCGGCGGCGAAATCAAGGAGGGCGACTGGGCCTTCTTCGCGCGTTGCTACCAGCGCACCTACCGCGCGTACCGCTCCACGCCCTACCTCAACCTGGAGTTCTTTCAGCGACTGGGGCAGGCCATGCCGCAGCATGTGCTGCTGATCGTGGCCGAACGCGGGGACAGGCCCATCGCCAGCGCGCTCAATCTGTACGCGCACGAAACCCTCTATGGCCGCTATTGGGGGACCGAGGAGAAACTGCCCTGCCTGCACTTCGAGACCTGCTACTACCAGGCGCTGGAATTCTGCATCGAGCAGGGCATCAAAATGTTCGAAGGCGGCGCCCAGGGTGAGCACAAGCTCGCGCGCGGCTTCCTGCCGGTGAAGACGCTATCGGCGCACTGGCTCGCCCACCCCGAGTTTTCCGGCGCGGTGGAGCGTTTTCTCGAGCGCGAGCAGCGAGACATCACGCGCTACGTCGACGCATTGAACGAGCACAGTCCGTTCAAGGGCAGGGAGGCGGAGGAATGAATTCGCGGCCGAACGACTGATTGGCTGGGCGCCCGTGCGTGAGGCCGGGGTGCAGCCTGTCGCCAGGAAGACTAAGATAGCGCACATTACTGCATTCACATTTTCTGGACGGTCCCCATGAGCGGAAATCGCATCACCCTCACCGATCTGCACAAGCTCAAACGCGACGGCAGCAAAATCGCCATGCTCACCGCCTACGATGCGAGCTTCGCCGCGCTGCTGGAGAACGCCGGCATCGACAGCATCCTGGTCGGCGACTCCCTGGGCAACGTGTTGCAGGGGCACGACACCACCCTGCCCGTCACGCTTGCCGACATGGTCTACCATGTGGGCTGCGTCGCGCGCGGCGCCAAGCGCGCGTTCCTGATCGGCGACCTGCCGTTTGGCAGCTATCAGGAGAATGCCGAGCAGGCCTTTCGCAGCGCCGCGCAGCTCATGGCGGCCGGCGCGCACATGGTCAAGATCGAGGGCGGCACGGCGTTTGCGCCGACCACCGAATTCCTGGTCACGCGCGGCATCCCGGTGTGCGCGCATCTCGGACTTACGCCGCAGTCGGTGCATCAGCTGGGAGGGTTCCGCGTCCAGGGCAAGACCGCAGACGCCGCCAAGCAGATGATCGAGGATGCGCTCGCGTTGGAGCGCTCCGGTGCCGGGCTGATCGTGCTCGAAGCGATCCCCGCCAGGCTTGCCGCGGAGGTCACGACCGCCCTGTCGATCCCGACGATAGGCATAGGCGCCGGTCGCGACTGCGCCGGGCAAGTTCTGGTGTTGTACGACCTCCTCGGAGTGTTCCCCGGCAAGAAGGCGAAGTTCGTGAGGAATTTCATGGACGGCGCGACGAGCATCCAACAGGCCGTGGAGAACTACGTGCAAGCGGTGAAGGACGGCTCGTACCCCGGGCCCGAGCACAGCTTCAGTTAAGGCTGCTGCCGCTCCGGCTCAGCCCGGTGCCGCGTTTCAGCCCGCCTTGCGCAGACCGCCCAGCAGCGCCGCGACCTGACGCCCGGGTTTTTGCGCCCCGGTCCGCACCGGCTCGGCCGCGAGGGGCGCGGTGCTGCTCGGAACGTAAGGCGCGGAAAAAATCGCGTCCGCCGGCTTCGCCGGCGCCTTGGGCGCGTGCGCGCGCGCGCCGCCGCGGGTCAGGCTGCGGCTGCGTCCGGGGCGGCGCTCGGGCCGCTCGCGCTCGGTATGCCTCAGCACCGACACGCCCGAGGCGTCAGGCTCGAAACCGGGGATGACGGTCTGCGCAATGCGCTGCTTGATGAATTTCTCGATCGCCGCGAGCTTTTCGTGCTCGTCGGCGCACACCAGGGAAATGGCGCGGCCGGTGGAGCCGGCGCGGCCGGTGCGGCCGATGCGGTGCACGTAATCCTCGGGCGCGCCGGGCAGCTCGAAATTGACCACCGCCGGCAGCTCCAGGATATCCAGGCCGCGCGCGGCGACATCGGTCGCCACCAGCACCGGCGTCTTGCCCGATTTGAAATCGGCCAGCGCCTGAATGCGTTCCGCCTGCGATTTGTCGCCGTGGATGGCAGCGGCATGGATGCCGTCTTTCTGCAGCTGATATGCCAGGCGGTTGACGCCCAGGCGCGTGCCGCCGAACACCAGCACCTGCGACAGGTTCTGCGTGCGCACCAGGTGGGCAAGCAGGTCGCGCTTGCGTTCGCGCCTGACCGGGTGCACTTCGTGGCTCACCAGCTCGGTCATGGCGTTGGGCCGGGCCACTTCGATCAGCACCGGCTGGTGCAGCATATTGTCGGCGAGCCGCTTGATCTCCTCGGAGAACGTGGCCGAAAACAGCAGGCTCTGCCGTTTGGCCGGCAACAGCGCGAGGATGCGGCGGATGTCGGGCATGAAACCCATGTCGAGCATGCGATCCGCCTCGTCGAGCACCAGGATTTCGACCTGGCCCAGCATCACGGTCTTCTGCTGCACGTGGTCGAGCAGACGGCCCGGCGTCGCCACCAGGACCTCCACGCCGGCGCGCAGCATCTGGATCTGCGGGACGATGTCGACACCGCCGAACACCACGCCAGGACGCAGTCCCAGGTGCTTGCCGTAATCGCGCACGCTGTCGGCTACCTGAGCTGCGAGTTCGCGCGTAGGCGTGAGGATCAGCGCGCGCACCGGATGGCGCGCGGGCGAGGCGCTGACATTGGCGTGCGGCGCCAGCCGCTGCAACAGCGGCAGGGTGAAGCCCGCGGTCTTGCCGGTGCCGGTCTGGGCGCCGCCCATGACGTCGAGCCCCTGCAGGATCACCGGGATCGCCTGCGCCTGGATCGGGGATGGTTCGGTGTAGCCCTTGTCGGCCACCGCTTGCAGCAGCTGCGGCAACAGACCGAGATCGGAAAACGAAGTGGCGGGAACGGTCATAAACCCTGCACGGCGCGAGGGCGAACTGCTTTATCGCTGAAGAAATGCGTTGATATGTCCACGTATTACCAAGTTTGGCGGCCTTGCTGAGCAGGGCCGGTGTGATCGGAAGAAGGCGTGATTATAGACTTGTGGCGCCCCGCGTGCTTGCTTTTCGTCCCGGGGCCTTCTGGCCCCGACCAGGCCAATCGGCTAAGATGAGGGTTCCATAGGCCTTCCCTAGTCCCCCCGCCTGCTCATGAGCCGACCCGGCGCCTTCCTGGTGGTGATTCCCGCGCGCTTTGCCTCCAGCCGCCTGCGCGGCAAGCCGCTGGCCGATATCTGCGGCAAGCCCATGGTGGTGCGCGTGGCCGAACGCGCCCGGGCAAGCGGCGCCAGTGCGGTATGGGTCGCGACCGATGACCGGGACGTATTCGATGCAGTCAGGCGTCACGGCCATCAGGCCATGATGACGCGCACCGATCATGCCACCGGCACCGACCGCATTGCCGAGGCAGCGCGGCTACTGGGCCTCGCCGAGGGTGAAATCGTGGTGAACGTGCAGGGCGACGAGCCGCTGATCGCGCCCGAGCTGATCCGCGAGGTGGCGCAGTCCCTGGCCGAACACGGCGAAGCGAGCATCGCCACCGCCTGCCATCCGATCACCGATACCGAGTCTCTACTCAATCCCAACGTGGTCAAGGTGGTGCTCGACCACAACGGCCACGCGCTTTACTTCAGCCGCGCACCGGTTCCCTACCCGCGCGATAATCTTGCGTTAAGTCAAAGCGCCCTTCCGCAAGGGCTGCCAAGCTACCGTCATATTGGGATTTACGCCTACCACGCCCGGTTCCTGCAGCTCCACAGCCGTCTGGGGCCGGCGGCGATAGAGCGCTTCGAGGCGCTGGAGCAGTTGCGCGCGCTCTGGCACGGTCACCGCATCGCCGTCGCGGTCACCGCCCACGCCCCGGAAGCCGGCGTCGATACCGCCGAAGACCTGGAGCGCGTGCGCCGGATCTTCGGCGCCGAATCGCATCCGGTTTAGGCCGGATGCGGAGATTCAAGCGTTTTCTGAAATCACAAAGGAGCTGACGATGCGATTCATATTCTTGGGACCCCCGGGAGCAGGCAAAGGCACGCAAGCGAGTTTCATCACCCAGAAATACGCCATCCCGCAGATTTCCACCGGCGACATGCTGCGCGCGGCGATCAAGGCCGGAAGCGAACTCGGCCTGAAAGCGAAGAAAATCATGGATGCCGGCCAGCTGGTTCCGGACGATGTCATCATCGGCCTGGTAAAAACCCGCATCGAGCGGCCGGATTGCGCGGGCGGCTTTCTGTTCGACGGCTTTCCGCGCACCCTGGCGCAGGCCGAAGCCATGAAAACGGCCGGCGTGCAAATCGATTACGTGATCGAAATTGCGGTGCCCGATGAGGAAATCGTCCTGCGCATGAGCGGCAGGCGCGTGCACACCGCCTCCGGGCGCACCTACCACATCAAGTTCAACCCGCCCAAGATCGCGGACAAAGACGACCTGACCGGCGAACCGCTGATCGTTCGCCAGGACGATCAGCCCGATACCGTCAAGGAACGCCTGCGCGTGTACCACGCGCAGACGAAGCCGCTGATCGAATACTATGCCAAATGGCAGGCCACGGGCGATGCCAAAGCGCCCAAGCACCGCAGGGTGTCCGGCACCGGCACGGTCGAGCAGATCCGCGACCGCGTTTTCGCTTCGATCAAATAGGCTTTCCCGTGTCCGGCCCCATTCGACGCATCGCGATCTGCACCGGCGGCGGCGACGCCCCCGGCCTCAATGCGGTCATTCGGGCCGTGGTCATCGCGGGCATCAACCGCGGCTGGGAATGCTACGGTATCCGCGAAGGCTACAACGGCATCCTGTTTCCCGAGCGCTACCCCGCGGGCGGCGTGTTCCGCCTCACGCGGGACATGGTGCGTGGCATTGGGCACCTGGGCGGCACCATCCTGGGCACTACGAACAAGGGCGATCCGCTGCATTTCCCGATGAAAATGCCCGATGGCACGACGAAGGATCTGGACCGCTCGAACGAGATCCTCGAGTTCTTTGCCAAGAAGGAACTGGATGCGCTCGTCTCCATCGGCGGCGACGGCTCCCTCACCATTGCGAACGCCCTGCACCTGAAGGGTCTGCGCGTGGTGGGCGTGCCCAAGACCATAGACAACGATCTGGACAAGACCTTCACCACCTTCGGTTTCGACACGGCAGTGGGTTTCGCCACCGAGTGCCTGGACCGCCTGCACACCACCGCCGAAAGCCATCAACGCGTGATGGTCGTGGAGGTCATGGGGCGCTACGCCGGCTGGATCGCGCTGCACGCGGGCATCGCCGGCGGCGCCCACGCCATCCTGATACCCGAGATCCCCTTCGACCCGGACAAGGTGGCGGCGAAGATACTAGAACGGGATCGCGAAGGTCGCATGTATTCCATCATCGTCGTGGCCGAGGGCGCCGAAGCCGCCCATGGCCAGCGGGCTGTTCTGGAACCGGCCGAAATCGGCCACGCCGAACGCCTGGGTGGCATAGGGGAGCGCATTGCGCGGGTGCTGCAGCAGCGCACCGGCAAGGACGCGCGCGTGGTGGTGCTGGGCCATTTGCTGCGCGGCGGCAGCCCCACCTCCTTCGATCGCCTGGCGGCCATGCGTTTTGGCACCGCCGCCGTGCGCGCGCTGGAAGAAGGCCACTCAGGCGTCATGGTGGCCCTGGCCTTTCCCAACGTGAACTACGTCGCGCTGGAGGACGTGGCCGGCCGCATGAAGGGCGTCCCGCTGGACTGCGACACCCTGCAGACCGGACGGGACATGGGGATATCGTTCGGGGATTGAGCGCGGCTGCCGGGCGGGAGTTGGCCGAGTCATTGCGCATGCGGCATCTCAATTGCGGGCGCAGGCCAAGTGCGGGCATTGCGCGCTCTGCGCGCCAACTCTGTTTTGCCGATACGGACGAAAAGCCTATCCGTATCGGTAAAACAGGGTTATGAATAAAAGCAGCGGTTAGGGGTTAATTCAAGATCGCCGCTTGCGCGAGGACAGCTTCATCGTCCGAGCGCAAGCGGCGATCCGCGCGGACGGGTCGCCGTCCGCGCCAGCCATAGCGCATCAGACCGCTCCGACCACGCCGCCTGATCTGCACGCGCCTATTTTCCCGGCCTGAGTATCTTTTCCACCCGGTTCGACCGCAGCCGATAGGCATCCGGCATGCCCGAGCCCAGCAGCGGGCGCAGATACAGGCGGAAAGCGTCGGTGACATCGGTGCCGCCGGGGGCGATGAACTCATCCTCCATGACACGCGTCTTCCCCGCCACGGCCTCGAGCGGCACCAGTTGGAAATCAACCGAATAAAAGCCGGTGCGCCGGATGGTCACCGAGCCGTCGCGGTCGCCCCACATGGCGTATTGCACCGCTTTTTCCCCGACCTCGCGCGCCTCGCGCTGATCGACGTCGGAAACGCAGCCCATGAAGGAACGCTGGACATAGCCGAAAGTATCGCCGCGCACGCGCTTGATGCCCAGTTTGCGCTTGATTTCGTCGCACAGCAGGTCTGCGAGGGCGCCGGTGCCCGACAACTGCACATTTCCATGCGCGTCGCGCTCCACCTGGCGCGTCAACTGCGTGATGATGGGATTGCCCTGGCTGTCGTGGATGCCCTCGGAGGCGGCGATCACGCAGCGGCCGTACTTGTCGTAGGCGGTCTTGACGTCGGCAATGAATTTTTCCAGGCTGAAGGTGCGCTCCGGAATGTAGATCAGGTGCGGCCCATCGTCGGGAAACTTCTTCCCCAGCGCCGACGCCGCGGTCAGAAAACCGGCGTGCCGGCCCATCACCACGGCGAGGTACACCCCGGGCAGCGCGGCATTGTCCAGGTTGGCGCCCATGAATGCCTGGACGACGAAGCGGGCCGCCGACGGAAATCCCGGCGTGTGGTCGTTGCCGACCAGGTCGTTGTCTATGGTCTTCGGTATGTGGATGCAGCGCAGCGCGTAGTTCGCGCGCAGCGCTTCTTCGCTGACGATGCGTACCGTGTCGGAGGAATCGTTGCCGCCGACATAGAAGAAATAGCCGATGCCGTGCGCCTTGAGAACTTTGAAGATCTCCCGGCAGTAGTGCAGGTCGGGCTTGTCACGCGTCGAGCCGAGAGCGGACGAGGGCGTCCTCGCCACCATCTCGATGTTGTGGCTGGTTTCCTGGGTGAGGTCGAGGAACTCCTCCTGGACGATTCCGGAAACGCCGTGATAGGCGCCGTAGACCAGCTCGACATTGCGGAACTTGCGCGCCTCCAGGACCACTCCCGCCATCGACTGATTGATGACGGCGGTCGGACCGCCACCCTGAGCGACTAAAACCTTCCCGTGCGGCATGATCCGGCGGCTCCCCTGAATTGATGAGATTTCGACTCTCTGTTATCCGGTCTCATTATATTCGCCATCGTGGGCGGCCGTCTTGCGTGAATCCCCGTGCGCCCGCACACCCGAGAGCGCGAATAAGCTGCAAAAATTCGGGATTTAGGCCCGCCCGGCCCTGTTCCAGTGCGGGTCCGGCCTGTTACAATTCGGGGTTTTCAAAAATTGACGGTCCGACGGTCAAGGCCGACTTTTCTCGGGGAGAAGCACTATGAATGCAGGACTCTGGTTTGCGCTGGCGTGCGGCGTGTTCGCGCTGGTCTACGGCGGCTGGTCGATCCAATGGATATTGGCGCAGCCGACCGGCAATGAGCGCATGCGCGAAATCGCCGCCGCGATTCAGGAAGGCGCTTCCGCCTACCTGAACAAGCAGTACACCACCATCGCCGTGGTCGGCGTGGTCCTCGCCGTGCTCATCGGGGCCTTCCTGGGCGGCGCAACGGCGACCGGTTTCGTCATTGGCGCGGTGCTGTCCGGGGCGACCGGCTTCATCGGCATGAACGTGTCGGTGCGCGCCAACGTGCGCACCGCCGAAGCGGCGCGCACCGGCCTCAACGAGGCGCTCACCGTCGCCTTCCGCGGCGGCGCGATCACCGGCCTGCTGGTCGTCGGCCTGGGCCTGCTCGGAGTCACCGGCTTCTACGCCTTTCTCACCGCCAATGCGGCCGGCAACGGCCAGGCGCTGAGCGACGTGATCAAGCCGCTCATCGGCTTCGGCTTCGGCGGCTCGCTGATCTCCATCTTCGCCCGGCTCGGCGGGGGCATTTTCACCAAGGGCGCCGACGTCGGCGCCGACCTCGTCGGCAAAGTCGAAGCCGGCATCCCGGAAGACGACCCGCGCAACCCGGCGGTGATCGCGGACAACGTCGGCGACAACGTCGGCGACTGCGCGGGCATGGCGGCCGACCTGTTCGAGACCTATGCCGTGACCATCATCGCCACCATGCTGCTGGGCGCGCTGACCATCAAGACCACCTCTGCCAACGCGGTGGTCTACCCGCTGGTGCTGGGCGGCTTTTCCATCATCGCCTCGGTCATCGGCTGCATGTTCGTCAAAGTCACGCCGGGCAAGAAGATCATGACCGCCCTGTACAAAGGCCTGATCGTCGCCGGCGTGCTGGCGGTTTTCGCCTTCTACTTTCTGACCGACTGGATGATGGGCGACATCGTCAAGAACGTCACTTTCGACATCGGCGGCGCGGCCAAAACCGTCACTGTCTGGCACCTGTACGGCACCGCGGTGATCGGGCTGGTGCTGACCGCGCTGATGGTGATCATCACCGAGTACTACACCGCCACCGAATACTCCCCGGTGCGGCACATCGCCGAAGCCTCGACCACCGGCCACGGCACCAACATCATCGCCGGCCTCGGCGTGTCGATGCGCGCCTGCGCGCTGCCGGTGCTCGCCGTGTGCGCGTCGATCTACCTCGCCTATGCCTGGGCGGGCCTGTACGGCATCGCCATCGCCGCGACTTCCATGCTGTCCATGACCGGCATCATCGTCGCGCTGGACGCCTACGGCCCGGTCACCGACAACGCCGGCGGCATCGCCGAAATGAGCCACCTGCCCGATACCGTGCGCGCGATCACCGATCCGCTGGATGCAGTGGGCAACACCACCAAGGCGGTGACCAAGGGCTACGCGATCGGTTCGGCCGGTCTCGCCGCGCTGGTGCTGTTCGCCGACTACACGCACGCGCTGGAAGCGGCCGGCAAGCACATCTCCTTCGACCTGTCGAACCATATGGTGATCATCGGCTTGTTCATCGGCGGTCTGGTTCCCTACCTCTTCGCCGCCATGGCGATGGAAGCAGTCGGCCGCGCCGCCGGCTCGGTGGTGGTGGAAGTGCGCCGCCAGTTCAAGGAAATCGCCGGCATCATGGAAGGCACGGGCAAACCCGACTACTCCAAGGCGGTCGGCATGCTCACCGTGGCCGCGATCAAGGAAATGATGGTGCCTTCGCTCCTGCCGGTGCTGGTGCCGATCATCGTCGGCATCGCGCTGGGACCCCAGGCCCTTGGCGGCGTACTCATGGGCTCCATCGTCACCGGCCTGTTCGTGGCGATCTCCATGACCACCGGCGGCGGCGCCTGGGACAACGCCAAGAAATACATCGAGGACGGCCACTTCGGCGGCAAGGGCTCGGACGCGCACAAGGCGGCCGTGACCGGCGACACCGTCGGCGACCCGTACAAGGACACCGCCGGTCCCGCGGTGAACCCGCTGATCAAGATCATCAACATCGTGGCGCTACTGGTGGTGCCGCTGCTGTAACAGCCGGTACTCGGACCTTCGAAAGGGCAGCCGTCGCGCTGCCCTTTTTATTTCCTGAAAGCGGCATGGCGCCGGCTCGCGCGCTGGCAGGCTCGGCAGCCTCGATCCGACGCGACGACGCTGCCGAGGGCGAATAGGCATTGTAGCAATCCGGGGTGAGAGAGGGAGCTACAACGATTTCGAGGGGGACGGAAAACCCGCCCGCCCCCCCTCGAAATCGGCGCGCTCTCGCGCGCGCCTATAGACAAACGACAAACTGAATGCCGGATCGTTGTACTCAAGCATTGCGTAATTATGCGCCGGGCCATATCCCGGCAGTGCTGAAGCCGACTGGCAATATAGTACCAATTACCCTATAATCAGTACCGTAACCAGTACTTATAGGATCCAGCCGTGAACACCCTTACCGTTGCCGAACTCAAGCGCCGCGGCATGGCCGCGATAGAGGATGGCCTGCGCAGCGGCCCGGTGCACATCGTCAAGCGCAACCGTCCGGCGGCAGTGGTTCTGTCCGAGGACGACTATCAGCGACTGGCGCATGGCAAGGCGGCGCCTAGCGGCTTGACTGCGATGCAGTGGCTGCTGTCGCAGCCCGCTGCCGGAAAACGCAGCAAGGCGAAGATCGACGCCGATCTCAAGGCCGAGCGCGGCTGGTGATCGCTTTCTTCGACGCGAGCGCCCTGATCTACCTGATTGAGGGAAAAGAACCGTTTGCCGGCAAGGTACGCAAGGAACTGACGGCCGCCGCAAGGAAGTACCCCGGTCTCGGGGCGGCAGTAAGCCGATTGACATGGTTGGAGTGCAGAGTGGGACCGATGAAGACCCGCGACAATGCGACATTGGCTTCGTTCGATGCGTTCTTCGCCCGGCCCGATCTGGCATGGGTGGAACTGACAAGACAGGTAGTTGAGTTGGCGGCAGCCATCCGAGCCAGACATGGCCTCAGGACACCGGATGCCCTGCAAGCGGCCAGTTGTTTGCAGCTAGGCGCGGACCACGTGTTTTTGAGCGGAGACAGCGCATTCAAGCGCGTGGGCGGACTGAATGTGAGGGTACTGAGATGAGTCTGATACCGCGGCAGGAGCGGTTTGTCGCCGAAAAATTCTGTGGCCAGCTTTAACTCTGGACCAAGGCCTGCTCTTCGAGGTAGCGTATCACCCGCGCACCGAGATCAGGAGCGAGGCAGTCGAACACTTTCGGCTCCGGCATCGCCCTCAGCCAGGTGAGCTGGCGCTTGGCGAGTTGCCGCGTCGCGTAGATGCCGCGGTCGTGCAGCGTGGCGCGGTCATACGCACCTTCCAGATGTTCCCAGGCCTGGCGATAGCCGACGCAGCGCATGGCCGGGAGATCCCGCGCCAGCGCGTATTTCCGCCGCAGGGACGCGAGTTCCTCCACCAAGCCCGCAGCCAGCATGGCTTCGAAGCGCGACGTTATCCGCCGGTGCAGCACGGAACGATCCGACGGTACCAGCGCCACCGGCACGAACCGGTACTGTGCCGGAGCGGCCACGCGCGCGCCTTGCAGTGCCGACAGCGGTCTGCCGGTAATGCGAAACACTTCGAGCGCGCGCTGGATGCGCTGCGCATCGCAGGAATCGAGCCGGGCCGCCGTGGGCGCGTCGACGCGCGCGAGTTCGGCATGCAAGGCGGGCCAGCCTTTATCTTCCGCCTCGGCCTCGATCGCGGCGCGCGCCGCGGCATCGGCCGGCGGCAGATTCGACAGGCCTTCGCGCAGCGCCTTGAAATACAGCATGGTGCCCCCGGCGAGCAGCGGGATGCGGCCGCGGCCGGCAATTTCGCGCATCAATCCGTCCGCATCGGACCTGAAGCGCGCCGCCGAATAGCTTTCGGTCGGGTCGATGACGTCGATCAGATGGTGTGGCACAAGAGCACGCTCGGCCGCCGCGGGCTTGGCCGTGCCCAGATCCATGTCGCGGTACACCTGAGCGGAATCCACGCTGACGATCTCGACCGGGAATCGCGCCGCGATTTCCAGCGCCAGCGCGGTCTTGCCGCTGGCCGTGGGCCCCATGAGCAAAATGGCCGGCGGCAAGCTTGCCGGTGATGTACGGGTCATGTAACGGACGCGAACTCAGGCAGCCGGGCCCCGCCGGCAGCGCGCCTCATAGGCCTGCAGGTGGCAATACGCCGCCGTGAGCAGGCGCACGTCGGCGCCGGCAGCGCGCGCATGGCGCAGCATGTCGCCGACGACGTGATCGGCTTCGACGCGCCCGCCGGCTTCCATGTCGCGCAGCATCGACGCCGTGAACGCCGAGCCGCGCGCGAACAGCATGCCCTCGGTGCGCTGCAGGGATTCGGCGCGCGGCGCATGGCCGGCCGCGCCCGCCGCCGCGATGCAGGCGGACAAGGCTTCGCGCATCAGCGCCTCTCCGTCCACCGCGCTGAGTATCTCGCCCACCGTGGCGCGCATCAGGCAGGTCATCGCCGCGAGGCTCGCGAGCAGCACGAATTTCTCCCACATGTCCTGCTCGATGCCCGCGCTGACTTTGCATTCCACCGAGACGCTCGCATACGCCTGCGCGAGTTCCTGCAGCACGGCCCCGGCGTGCGCATGATTGCCCGCGCGCGTGCCGCAGGTGATCCCCTGGAATTTTCCCAGATGGCGAATGCCGCCGTCCGCGTCCAGGGTCGAGGCGATGTAACAGGTTCCGCCGAGTACGCGCGCGCGGCCGAATACCCGCTCCAGACGCGCAAGGTGCGCCATGCCGTTGAGCAGCGGCAGGAGCAGGGTGTTCGGCCCCATGGCGCCACCGACGGAGGCAATCGATGCGTCGAGGTCGTAGGCCTTGCACGACAGGATCACCAGGTCGTAGTCGGGCCGCACCGCCGCCTCGAGCACCGTGCGCACCTGAATCTCGGCATCGCCCAGCGGGCTCCTGATCACCAGGCCGGCCTGCGCCAGCCTTTGCGCGCGCTGCGGGCGCACCAGAAAAGTCACGTCGGCTCCGGCCTGCACCAGGCGTCCGCCGAAATAGCCGCCGACCGCGCCGGCGCCGAGTATCAACACTTTCATTGCCGCTCTCCAGTCATGAATTGACACGCCTAGCGCCCGCGCAGGAACAGCTTGTCCAAGTCGGCCAGACTCATCTGATACCAGGTCGGCCGGCCGTGATTGCACTGGCCGGAGCGCTCGGTCGCTTCCATTTCGCGCAACAGGGCGTTCATTTCCGCCAGCGTCAGCAGCCGGTGCGCGCGCACCGCGCCATGGCAGGCCATGGTCGATAGCAGTTCGTGCTGGTGCTCGGTGAGCACGCGGCTGCCGCCGAACTCGCGCACTTCCGCGAGCAGCGCGTGCGCCAGGCCGGCGACGTCGGCGGAAGCGAGCATGGACGGGACTGCGCGCACCGCCAGGGCGGTCGGCGACAGCGGCGCCATGTCGAAGCCCAGTTGCTGCAGCACGCCGGCATGCTCTTCCACCGCCGCCACTTCCAGACGGTCGGCATTGAAGCTCACCGGTATCAGCAGTTTCTGCGTGCTCATGCCCTGCGCGTCGAGCGCGGCCTTGAGTTTCTCGTACAGGATGCGCTCGTGCGCCGCGTGCATGTCCACCAGCACCAGACCTTGCCGATTCTGCGCCAGGATGTAAATGCCGTGCAATTGCGCCATCGCATAGCCGAGCGGCGCGTCGGTTTCGGCTGCGGCGGGCGCGCCAGCGGCGATCGACTCGTAGGCCGAGCGCGCCGCGCCGCCCGCCGCCGCCGCGACCGGACCGGGCGGCAAGCAGAACATTGCCTGATATGCGGCGGCCGGCTGCGCCACGCCCAGGCTGGACTGATAAGGCATGCGCTGGAAATCCACCCCGCCGGCCGCGGGCACGGGCTGAACCGCGGCCGCGCCCGTCTGCGCCGCGCTGCCCGAGAGCGCCTTGCTCACGGCGTGGAACACGAACTGGTGGATGGCGCGAGCATCGCGAAAGCGCACCTCGGTCTTGGCCGGATGGACGTTCACGTCCACGCCCAGCGGATCGAGTTCCAGAAACAGGACATAAGCCGCATGGCGGTCGCCGTGCAGCATGTCCTGGTAGGCCTGGCGCAGCGCATGCGCGAGCAGCTTGTCGCGCACGAAACGGCCGTTGACGAACGCGAACTGGGCATCGCGTGAGCTGCGCGAAAACGCGGGCGAGCCGGCGAAACCCGACAGCCGCAGGCCGGAGGAATTCTCGTCGAACGCGCGCGCCGCGCCGGCGAATTCATCCCCCGCCACCGCCGCAATGCGCCGCGCGGCGTCGCCCGCGGGCAGATGCGAGCTCACCCGGCCGTTGTGCTTGAGGGTGAATGCGACGTCGGGCCGGGACAGCGCGATGCGCTTGAATACGTCCTCGCAATGGCCGAACTCGGTCGCCTCGGTGCGCAGGAATTTGCGCCGCGCCGGAGTGTTGAAATACAGGTCGTTTACTTCAACGCTGGTGCCGCGAGGATGCGCCGCAGGCCGCGGCGCGCCCTGCGCGCCGCCCTCGGCGCCGAGGCTCCACGCGTGCGCCGCGGGCTCGCGGCGCGTGGTGAGCGCTACGCGCGCGACCGACGCGATCGAGGCCAGCGCTTCGCCGCGGAAACCGAGCGAACGCACCTGCTCCAGGTCATCCAGGCTCGCAATCTTGCTGGTGGCGTGGCGCGCGAATGCCAGGGGCAGATCGCCCGCGTCCATGCCACCGCCGTTATCGGTGACCTTGAGCTGTTTGATGCCGCCCTGCGTCAGGCTGACGCTGATTTCGGTGGCGCCCGCGTCGAGGCTGTTCTCCAGCAGCTCCTTCAGCACCGAGGCCGGACGCTCCACCACTTCGCCGGCGGCGATCTGGCTGATGAGGGTGTCGGGAAGGAGGCGGATAGAACGCATGTCGGATGCAATTTTTGGGCGCCCAAGTATACCGGGAATGATACCGGCTTGCGGTAAGATGGCGCCTGACTTGAGACCCGTAGCAAAAATCATTTTGCTACGGGCCGGTTTAGGGGGGCACGAGGGGAAATATCCCCTCGTATTGTTACAGCCTCTTAAAAAGGCGCCAATGGAACTGCTGCTTTATTTCTGGGATCTTCTGATCCACCTCGACAAACATCTCGCCAGCCTGCTGCTCGAGCACGGCGCCTGGGTGTACCTGCTGTTGTTCCTGATCGTGTTCTGCGAGACCGGCCTGGTGGTGACGCCCTTCCTGCCCGGGGATTCGCTGCTGTTCATCGCGGGCGCCCTCACGGTTGCCGGCGCCGGTTCCGGCACGCTCAACATCACGACCCTGAACATCCTGCTGATGACGGCGGCGATCCTTGGAAACACCACCAACTACTGGATCGGCCGCTACTTTGGACCCAAGGTCTTCGCCTGGGAGGATTCGCGCTTCTTCAACCGCGCTGCTTTCCACAAGGCCCACGCCTTCTACGAGCGCCATGGAGGCAAGACCATCGTCATCACCCGCTTCCTGCCGATCCTGCGCACCTTTGCACCCTTTGTCGCCGGGGTGGCGCAGATGACGCACGCGCGTTTCCAGTCGTACAACGTCGCCGGCGGCGCGCTCTGGGTCGCCTCGCTGACGCTCGCGGGCTACTGGTTCGGCAACATTGCCTGGGTGAAGGACAATCTTACCTGGATCATCCTTGCCCTGATCATCGTTCCCGGATTGCCTGCGCTGATCGCGCTGATCCGGAACGGGCGCGCGCAACGCCGGGCGCGCCGGCCCGGCTAGGATCTCGCCCGCCCCGGACGCGCTAGTCGCTTGGCTGGATTGCGGCCAGCGTGGATTTCGCCAGCGGCGGGTTCTTGGTGAAATAACGCTTGATACCCTTGAAAATGGCCTGCGCCATTTTTTCCTGGTAGCCCTCGTCGTTGAGCCTGCGTTCCTCGTCCGGATTGCTGATGAAGGCGGTTTCGACCAGGATCGAGGGGACGTCGGGCGCTTTCAGCACGGCGAAGCCGGCCTGCTCGACATCGCGCTTGTGCAGCGCGTTGACGCCGCCCAGTTCGGACAGCACCGCCTTGCCGAGCTTCAGGCTGTCGTTGATCTGCGCCGTCAGGGAGAGGTCGGCGAGCGTCATGGCGAGATAGCGATCCTTGACGTCGAGGTTGACGCCGCCGATCAGGTCGGCGTCGTTTTCGCGCTTGGCCAGCCAATTCGCCGCGGTGCTGGTGGCGCCGCGCTCCGACAGCGCGAATACCGAGGAGCCGCGCGCGTGCGGCTTGATGAACGCGTCGGCGTGCACCGATACGAACAGGTCGGCCTGCACCCGGCGCGCCTTCTGCACGCGCACCTGCAGCGGAATGAAATAATCGCCGTCGCGGGTGAGCACGGCGCGCATGTTGGGCTCCGCGTCGATAATGGATTTGAGTTTCTTCGCGATGGTGAGGGTCACGTTCTTCTCGCGGCTGCCCCTCCGGCCCTTGGCGCCCGGATCCTCGCCGCCGTGCCCGGCGTCGACGACGATGGTCACCATGCGCGCCACCACCGGCTTGACTCCCGGAGCCTGTTCCGCCTTGGGCGCGGGTTCGAGCCGGGATCCGGTTCTGGCCGCATCCGGCGATGCCGGCGGCGCGCGCTCCGTTCCGGGTCCGTCAGCGCTAAGCGTCGATTCGGATTTCTGCAGCAGGGCCATGAGCGGATCCACTGGTACCAGCGGATAGATGTCCAGCACCAAGCGGTGGCCGTACTCGCCCACGGGCTTGAGCAGGAAGATCTGCGGCTTGACCTCGGTCTTGAGGTCGAGCACCAGGCGCACCACGCCGGGTTTGTAGCGACCGGCGCGCATCTGCGCAACGTAGGGGTCGCCGGGCAGGACTTTACCGGCAATTTCCTGCTGCACGCTCGCGAGATCGACGTCCTCCAGATCGAGCACCAGGCGCTCGGGGTTCTTCACCAGCAGCAACTCGTGCCGGATCGGCCGCTCGGCCTCGATGGTGATGCGGCTGTAGTCCTGGGCTGGCCAGATGCGCACCGCGCTGACGCGGTCCGCGGCGGCGGCACCGCCCGCGAAAATCACCGGCGCGAGCGCGACAAGAAACAGTCCGGCAATCAATCGCAGAAGCGGCGGCTCGCCGCGAGCGGCGGGACAATTCAGGGCGGCATTTGCATCAGTCGGTGTAAACATGCTTTGCCACTTTCGCTCCCGGCACGGATGCTCAGGTCACGCCCTGAGCCGGCGAATTCAAGCGCGATTTCGAGGTCCGCGGCAGGCAGCAGCCCGGCCGCTTTTTCCGGCCATTCGACCAGGCATACCGAAGCCTCGTTGAAATATTCCTTGAAGCCCGCATCGCGCCATTCCTTCGGGTCTTGGAAACGATAAAAATCAAAGTGGTACAAGTTTAACCTAGAAACGGTATAAAGTTCAACCAGGGCATAGGTCGGGCTTTTTACGCGACCCTGATAGCCCAGCCCGCGCAACAAGCCGCGCACAAGCGTGGTCTTGCCGCTGCCGAGCTCGCCGTGCAAATGAAGCGACAGGCCCGGCACGATCACGCGCGCCAGGCGCGCGCCCAGGCCGGACGTCGCTGCTTCGTCGGGTAAATGCATTTCAAGCGCGCTGTCGTTATGATCAGGCATGTCCGAAGTGACCGCGAACCGCGATTACGCCCTGCTCGCCCGCGCCATCAAGGCCTGGGGACGCGAACTCGGCTTTCAGGCAGTGGGCATCGCCGACACCGATCTTGGCGCCGCCGAAGGCCGACTCGCCGACTGGCTCGCAGCCGGATTTCACGGCGAGATGGATTATATGGCAAGGCACGGTTCGAGACGCGCGCGCCCGGCCGAACTCCGCCCCGGCACGCTGCGGGTAATCAGCGCACGCATGAACTACCGGCCCGAGGCCGCCGAGGCGTGGTCGGTGATCGACGCACCCGGCAAAGCCTATGTCGCGCGCTATGCCACCGGACGCGATTACCACAAGCTGCTGCGCAACCGGCTGCAAGCGCTTGTCCGGCGCATCGAGCGTGAAATCGGCGCCTTCGGCCACCGCGTGTATACCGACTCGGCGCCGGTGATGGAAGTGGAACTGGCGGCAAGGAGCGGCCTGGGCTGGCGCGGCAAGCACACGCTGTTGCTTTCACGCGATGCGGGCTCGTATTTTTTCCTGGGCGAAATCTACATCGACCTGCCGCTGCCCGCGGACACGCCGGTCGCAGATCATTGCGGCAGTTGCAGCAAATGCCTGGACATCTGCCCCACCGAGGCCATCGTCGTCCCTTACCGGGTCGATGCAAGGCGCTGCATCTCCTATCTCACGATCGAGCTGAAGGGCGCGATACCGCTGGAATTGCGCCCGCTGATCGGCAATCGCGTCTATGGTTGCGACGATTGCCAGCTCGCCTGCCCCTGGAACCGCCATGCCGAAGTGAGTCCCGAGGCGGATTTTCGCGTCCGCCACGGCCTGGACGAGGCCGAACTCGCGCAGCTGTTCGCCTGGAGCGAGGCTCAATTCCGCGAGCGCATGGCCGGCAGCGCCATCCATCGCATCGGTTACGAGCGCTGGTCGCGCAACCTCGCCGTGGGACTGGGAAATGCGCCCACCAGCGAAGCCGTGATCGGCGCGCTGAGGTCCCGCGCCAACGATGCGTCGGCTCTGGTGCGCGAGCATGTCGCGTGGGCGCTGCAGCGCCATAAGATTTAGCTGATCTTGCGTGGCGACTTGAATCGCGCCCCACCATTGTTGCCTTTATCGGGCACCGCGTTTTTCGTGCGGATGCGTCAGCATCCGTGCGGAAAACGTGGTTGGCGCGCGGAGCGCGCAATGGCTGCTCCTGGCATGCGATGGCATTTGCGACGCCGTATATAATTCGACAGTACTCGCACTCCACCATGCGCCTGCACCAGCTCAAACTCGATTTCATCCCCGAACAGGACCGCCTGCTGCTGCGCGTGAGCACGGACGACCAGGTCGAGGTGCGCCTGTGGCTGACGCGGCGCGCGCTGCGCCTGCTGTGGCCGCTGCTGGTGCAGATGGTGCGCTCTTCGCCGGAAATCGCGCTGCAGAGCGACCCGCGGGCGCGCGATGCCATGGTCGGCATGCAGCACGAGCGGGCGCTGAGCCGCGCCGATTTCACCAAGTCCTTCGACGACGCGCCGCACGAGATGCCGTTGGGCGCCGCCCCTCTCCTGGTGGCACAAATACGCACGGGCAAGGACGACGAAGGCAGCCACCTGCTGGGCCTGTTGCCGCAGCAGGGCCAGGGCATCCATCTGACTCTGGACAACACGCTGCTGCATTCCATGTGCAAGCTGCTGCAGAATGCCGTGGCCAAGTCCGACTGGGATATCACGCTGGAACTGCCGGCGCTGCTCGCGACGGGTGATGCGGCGACGCCGAAGAAGCTCAACTAGTCGAGTTGCTCGAGTTCGGCCTGCAGGGCCAGCCATTCTTCTTCCGCGCGCTCGAGTTCGCGGCGCAATGCGGCCTCGCGCAACAAGGCCGGCTGCAATTTTTCCTTGTCCGCGTAGCTCCCGGGATCGGCCAGCCAAAGTGCCAGCGGCTTGCGCTCGCGCTCCACTTCGGCCATGCGCCGCTCGACTTTGGCCAGGCGCTGCGTCAGCGGCCGTTTCTGCGCATAGCGCTGGTTGCGTGCCAGGGCTTCGTCGCGCTTTTGCTGCTTGCGCGTCGCCCCGGCCGGTTCGGCCGGTTCGGCCGCGCCGGCGCCGGCTTCGCGCTGGCGCAGCCATTCGCGATAGTCCGCTAGATCCCCGTCGAAGGGCTGCACCCCGCCGTCGGCCACCAGCCAGAGGTTGTCGGCGGTGGTGCGCAGCAGGTGCCGGTCGTGCGATACCAGCACGATCGCGCCCTCGTACTCCTGCAGCGCCAGCGTGAGCGCGTGGCGCATTTCCAGATCGAGGTGGTTGGTCGGTTCGTCCAGCAGGATCAGGTTGGGCCGCTGCCAGACTAACAGGGCGAGCGCCAGCCTGGCTTTTTCGCCTCCGGAAAAAGGCGCGACCGGCGCCAGCGCCATGTCGCCGCGAAAATCGAAACCGCCGAGGAAATCGCGCAGTTCCTGTTCGCGCGTCCGCGGATCGAGCCGCGTGATATGCCGCAGCGGCGATTCGTCCGGCCGCAGCACGTCGATCTGGTGCTGGGCGAAGTAGCCGATCGCGAGGCCCTTGCCTTCTTGCCGCTGGCCCTGCTGCGGCGCAAGTTCGCCCGCGAGCAGCTTGATCAGGGTCGATTTGCCCGCGCCGTTGCGGCCCAGGAGGCCGATGCGCGCACCTGCGCCGATGCTGAGCCTGATGCCGGCGAGCACCGTGCGCGCGTCGTAGCCGGCCGCGGCATCCTCCAGCGTGAGCAGGGGATCTGGGCCGGCGAGCGGCTCGCGCATGCGAAAGTCGAACGGCGTGTCGACGTGCGCCGGCGAGATGATTTCCATGCGCGCCAGGGCTTTCAAACGGCTCTGCGCCTGGCGCGCCTTGGTCGCCTTGGCGCGAAAGCGCTCGACGTAGGAATGCAGGTGCGCAATCTCGCGCTGCTGTTTCTGGAAGGCCGCCTGCTGCTGCGCAAGCTGCATTGCGCGCTGTACCTCGAACGCGGAGTAGTTGCCGGTGTAGCGCTTCAGCCGACAGTGCTCGATCGCGAGGACGTGGCCGACAGTGCCGTCGAGAAAATCCCGGTCGTGCGAAATCGCCAGCAGCGTTCCAGGGTAATCGCGCAGCCACTGCTCGAGCCAGATCACCGCGTCCAGATCGAGGTGGTTGGTGGGCTCGTCGAGCAGCAGCAGATCCGAACGGCACATCAGCGCGCGCGCGAGCTTCAGGCGCATGCGCCAGCCGCCGGAAAAAGCGTCCACCGCCTGCTCCAATTCGCCCGCGGCGAAACCCAGTCCGTGCATCAGGCTGGCGGCGCGGCTGCGTGCGGCATAACCGCCGGCGTGCTCGAACGCTTCATACAAAGCGGCGAGGCGCTCGCCCTCGTCCTGTTGGTGCGCCTGAGCGAGTTCCTGCTCGAGTGCGCGCAGAGGCGCATCGCCATCGATCACGTAGTCGATCGCCGCCTGTGCGCCTGCCGGAACATCCTGCGCCACATGGGCGATGGTAAGCCGCCCGGGAAGTTCCAGATCGCCCGCTTCCTGGTGCAGCTCGCCCAGCAGCAACGCGAACAGGCTCGATTTGCCGCAGCCGTTCGGGCCCACGACACCGATCTTCTGGCCGGCGTGCAGGGTCAGGTCGATGCCTTCGAGCAGCGGTTTACCGCCGCGCGCGAGCGTGAGTTGCCGCAAAGTGATCATGTGACGCCGGGATTCCTGAAGCTCGTCGCGAAATGCGTTCTGCAACGGGTCGCTTTGAGGGGGTATGCGAGGGGCTGTCCCCTCATTTTGTCATAAGCGCTCGGCCCTAGCGTTCTCTTGCCAGTGCCCGCAATCGCGCTACCAGCGGACCGGGTCAGGACTGGATTTCCTCCGCGGGATCGATCTTGCGCGCTTCGTCTTCCAGCATCACCGGAATGCCGTCACGGATCCTGAATGCGAGCCGGTCGGCCTTGCAGATGAGTTCCTGCTCGGCCTTGCGGTAGAGCAGCGGCCCTTTGCATATCGGGCACACCAGGATGTCAAGCAGTCTTGAGTCCATTTAGTTTCACCAGGATGAAATCGAAAAAAGCTGGAGCGAGTTCGGCTTCGACGTGCAGCGCATACCAGTCCCCGCGCGCGAATGCCTCGCATTTTACCGCATCCTTCTCGGTCATAAGCAGCGCTTCGCAATCGCCGAAACCCATTTCGCCCGCCGTATAGCGGTGGTGATCGGGAAACGCGTGATTGACCGTTGCCAGGCCCAGGCGCGCCAGGTGATCGAAAAAGCGCTGCGGATTGCCGATGCCCGCCACCGCGTGCAGTTTCTTGCCCGCCAAAGCGGAAGCCGGCAGGTCCGCCTGCGAACCGTGCAGCAGGCAGCGAAAGCTGTCCCCGCGCAGGTCCATGCGAAAACAAGGCTTGCGCGCGCCGCAGGGAACCCCGTTCGCGACCCAGGCGTCTACCCGGCGCGAGGACGGCTCGCGCAGCGGCCCCGCGGGCAACAGAAATCCGTTGCCTGCGCCGCGCTCGTCCTCTACCGCGATCTCGATGTCGCGCGCGAGGCGGTAGTGTTGCAGTCCGTCGTCGAGGATCAGCAGGTCGCATCCCGGATGGGCGGCGAGCAGGCCCGTGGCTGCGCTGACGCGGTTGCGACCGATCCATACCGGGCAGCCGCCATGACGCGCCAGCAGTAGCGGTTCGTCGCCGACAAGACCTGCGGGACTTGCGGCCGCGACCTCCATCGGCGCCGCCGCGCTGCCGCGGTAGCCGCGGCTGACGATGCCGGGTTTCCAGCCATTTTCTTTCAGCATGGCGGCCAACCGCAGTACCAGCGGCGTCTTGCCGGTGCCGCCGGCCACCATATTGCCGACGACGATCACCGGCACCGGCAGGCGCACCGCGTGCAGGGCACCGCGGCGGTAGGCAAGCCGGCGCAAAGCCGCCAGCAGACGATAGGGCAGGCTCAGCGGCCACAGCGCGAGCGACAGCGCGCTCAGGCGATACCAGTGGCGTTCGGGAAAACTGTCTCCCACTTCATCCACTCGCAGGCGGGTAAGGCTACAGCCTACTTGGTTTGGGTTTGCGTGGCGAAGGAAATGTGGCCGTATCCGGCCAGCCGCGACGCTTCCATCACGTTGATGACCGATTGGTGCGTGGCATTGGAGTCGGCGCTGATCACCACGACCGGATCCTTGAGCTCGCCCGCGGAGCGGCGCATCTCATCGGACAGGCTGGCCACATCGCGGAATGCCACCGGCCGGCGGTTGATGGTGTACTGCCCGCCGGCATTGACCGTGATATTGATTTCGTTCGGCCGCTCCAGTTGCTTCTGCGCATCGGCGGTGGGCAAATTGATTTGCAGCTCGGCGAACTTGGAATAGGTCGTGGTGATCATCAGGAAAATGAGGATCACCAGCAGCACGTCTATCAGCGGAATCAGATTGATCTCCAGGGCTTCCCTGGTCTGGTAACGCTGGAAATTCATGCTCTGCCTCTGGACTTCTGCGATTTCGCGTCGAAATCGAGGCGATCGCCGTGTATCAAGTCCACCAGCTTGCTCGCCTGCTGCTCCATGTCGACCAGGAAGCTTTCGACTTTGGCGCGGAAATGGCGGTAAAAGATCATCGCCGGAATCGCGATCACCAGGCCGAGCGCGGTGTTATACAGTGCCACCGAGATGCCGTGTGCCAGCACCTGCGGATTGGTGCCGGAAGGCGATTGCGAACCGAAGATCTCGATCATGCCCACCACCGTGCCGAACAGTCCCATCAGCGGGGCGATGGTGGCGAGGGTGCCCAGGGTGGTGAGAAAGCGCTCCAGTTCGTGCGAAACGGCGTGCCCGGCCTCCTCGATCGCCTCCTTCATGACATGGCGCGGACTCAGGTGATTTCGCAAGCCGGCGGCCAGCACCCGGCCGAGCGGCGAGTCCCTGGAGAGTTGCTCGAGCATCTGCGGGGTCACGCCCTGCTGCCGGTAAGCGCTGACCACTTTGCAGAGCAAGTCGGCTGGCACGATTTTTTCTTTGCGCAACATCATGAGGCGCTCGATAATCAGGGCGACCGCGATGATCGAGGCGATCAACAAGGGATAAACCGGCCAGCCCGCGGCGTTGATGAGCGCAAACAATTAACTCTCCTGAAATTTTTTGCCGCCGTCACTTTAGCTTCTGCGGGGCTTTTCGGCAAGGCTTGGCGACAGGCTTGGCCACGGGCCTGCGCTCCGGCGCAGGCATCGATCGCGTCCTATCGGCGCGGCGTTGCGACAATCCCGCGGCCGTCGGCGACGCGCGTTGTGCGTTGCGCTTTTCAGGACCGTGACAGGCACGCAGAATCCGGCGCGAAGTTTATCCACAATTTGTGTGGATAAAGTTGTGCATAGTTTGCGCAAAATTGGCTTAAGTGGACTGTGCAAAAGGCTTTTTTGCCGCTGCCCATGAATTGAACCGACATTTTTGCTCTTTCTAAACAATACGTTGCAACGGCTTCAGACGGGAGCAGTTTGCCCAAAAAACGGGCAGGCGGCGCGCAAGGCCTTGCTGTGGATAGTGTAATATCCCGACATGCCTTCAGAGCCAGAATTGACGCGGGTTTCCAGCCCTCTCCCTGCGGAGATCCTCAGCGTTTCGGCGCTGGCGCGCAGCGTGCGCGATCTGCTCGAACATCGCTATCCCTTGTTATGGGTAGCGGGCGAGATTTCCAATTGCGTGCGCGCCAAGTCCGGGCACCTGTACTTCTCGCTCAAGGACGAAACGGCGCAGGTGCGCTGCGTCATGTTCCGCAACCGCGGCCAATACCTGGACTGGGAACCACGCGAGGGACTCAGGGTGGAGGCGCGCGCGCTGGTCACCTTGTACGAGGCGCGCGGCGATTTCCAGCTCAACGTGGAATCGATGCGCCGCGCCGGCCAGGGCACGCTGTTCGAAGCCTTTCTGAAGCTGCGTGACAAGCTGGACCAAGCGGGGCTGTTTGATGCCGCGCACAAGAAACCGCTGCCCGTTTATCCGCAGCGCATCGGCATCGTGACCTCGCTGCAGGCCGCGGCATTGCGCGATGTGCTCACCACGCTTGCGCGCCGCAATCCGTCGATTTCCGTGATCGTCTACCCGGCGCCGGTGCAAGGAGAAGGCGCGGGGCCGCAACTCGCAGCGGCGATCACCACCGCGGCAAAGCGCGATGAATGCGACGTGCTCATCCTCTGCCGCGGCGGCGGCTCGATCGAGGATCTGTGGGCATTCAACGACGAAAGCCTGGCACGCGCGATTTTTGCGTGCCCGATCCCGGTAGTCACCGGTATCGGACATGAAACCGACTTCACCATCGCCGAGTTCGTCGCCGACCGGCGCGCCGCCACCCCCACGGCCGCAGCCGAACTGGCGAGCCCGGCGCGCGCCGAACTGATCGCCGGCCTGCGGACGCTCAGACTGTCGCTGCTGCGGCGGATGCAGTTCGCGATCGACGCGCGCGCGCAGCGCGTGGATGCCGCGGCGGCCCGCCTGCAAAGCCCCGCGGACCGGCTGGCGGCAAGCTCCGCGCGCGTCGGCGCAGCGGGCGTGCGCCTGCGTGCGGCGTTCGCCTCGTGCACGCGCACCGCGGAGTGGCGCCTGTCGCATGCCGCCCGGCGGCTTGCAGCGGCGATGCCCAACCTCGGCGTGCTCCAGTATGGAATCGCGCAGCTCGAGACCGCGCTGCGCCGCGCGACGCCGCAGCGCCTGGCCGCGCTCGGCGAAAACGTCGGGCGCCTTTCGCTGGGCCTCGCCCATCTGGATCCCGCCGCCGTGCTGGAGCGGGGCTACGCCATCGCACGCAGCCCGGACGGCCGCGTCGTGCGCGCGGGCGCGTCCCTGCGCCCGGGCGATCCGCTGGAACTCTCGTTTGCGCGCGGCGGGGCGACGGTGCGCGTAGAGAAACCCCACTGATCTCGCGGGCTTCGTTGCCACCGGAGCGGCTTATCGCCTACAATCGCCGCTTCCGCATCCGCGACCGACAGGAGAATCCGCCATGGAACACAAATTGCCGCCGCTGCCTTACGCGATGAACGCGCTGCAACCGCACATCTCCAGGGAGACGCTCGAATTTCACTATGGCAAGCATCACCAGGCCTACGTCACCAATCTCAACAATCTCATCAAGGGCACCGAATTCGAAAACGCGAGCCTCGAAGACATCGCCCGGAAAGCCTCCGGCGGCATATTCAACAACGCGGCCCAGGTGTGGAATCACAGTTTTTACTGGAACTGCCTGTCGCCCAAAGCGGGCGGTGCGCCGACCGGCGCGCTCGGCGCCGCGATCGACAAGAAATGGGGCTCCTTCGCCGCGTTCAAGGAAGCTTTTTCCAAGTCGGCCGTCGGGAATTTCGGCTCGGGCTGGACCTGGCTGGTGAAGAAAGCAGATGGCGGGATCGATATCGCCAATACCAGCAATGCAGCCACGCCGCTGACCGGTACGGACAAGCCGCTCCTGACCTGCGACGTCTGGGAACACGCCTATTACATCGATTATCGCAATGCCCGCCCCAAGTACGTCGAATCGTACTGGAACCTGGTGAACTGGGATTTCGCGTCGAAGAACCACGCCGGCTAGAGCCAGACGGCGGGCGGGTTGCCTCACGAACCCGCGCACCCGAAGCCGATGAAAAACCCGCTCGATTCGCTGCCGGCCACGGTCGCCTGCGGGCTGGCCCTGACCCTCGCCCTGTACCTTATCGCGCGCAACGCGCTCGGAAGCTGAGGTGGACGCCGTCCCCGCGTTGGCGCGCTGGCTTCACTTCATGGCCGGCATCATGTGGGTCGGCCTGCTTTACTACTTCAATTTCGTGCACATGACGGCGTTGAAGTCCGCGGCGGCCGACGGCAGCGCCGCCGCCATCAACCGCCACGTTGCGCCGCGGGCGCTCGCCTGGTTCCGTTGGGCTGCGCTTGCGACCTGGGTCAGCGGCGCAGCGCTGCTCGGCAGGAATTTCGCCGCCGCCTTCACCTTGCAGCCCGGCCATGCCGCCATCGGCATCGGCGCCTGGCTGGGCACCATCATGCTGATCAATGTCTGGGGACTGTTGTGGCCGGCGCAGAAGCTGGCGCTGGGACTGGCGGAGGCGACCGAGGCGCAAAGAAACGCGGCACGCCGGCGGGCTTTCGTCGTCTCTCGGCTGAATCTGGTGTTGTCGTTCCCGCTGCTGTTTTTCATGGGCGCCGCGGGGCACCCGGCGTACTACTTCTGAAACGGTTCTAGCGCGGCGCGGGGAAGAAGCGTTCCAGGCCCTGGATAACGGTCCCGGGCGAAATGCCGCGCTTTTTGAACCAACCTTGATTCATTTCCAGCGCGTAGCGCGCCGGATGCGCGGCGCAATGCGTGGTCTCGTCCAGCGGCTGCATGTCGGCGATGCTGACGATCTCGCCGCGCTCGTCGATGAAGGCGACGCTCAAGGGGATGAGCGTGTTTTTCATCCACATGCAGTGCGTCGCGGACTGTTCGAACACGAACAGCATGCCGGCGCCCTGGGCCATGGATTTGCGCCGCATCAGTCCCTGCGAGCGCGTCCCCATGGTGCTGGCCACTTCGGCCCGAATCACGTGGATGCCGGCGTTGAGCGTGGTCGTGGGCAAAAGGGGCTGCTGCGCCCATGCCGCGGCCACCCAAAGGGCCAGGCCCGCAACGCCCGCGCCTTGAATGCCGGAAAGTTGCGTCGGGCCGGACCGGGGTTCCTTGCTCATGCGCGCATTCCCATCCCTAAAATGAAAAAAGGCAGGGATGAACCCTGCCTTTTGATGAGAAGCGAAATTACTTCTTCTTCTCTTCCTTCTTTACTTCTTTTTTCGCGTCTTTTTTCGCGTCTTTCTTCTCGACCTTGGCTTCTGCTTTCTTCTCGACCTTTGCTTCTACCTTCTTCTCTTCTTTCTTGGGCGCATCGGCAGCGACAGCGGCTACGTTTACGGAAGCGAAAGCGGCGGCGATCATCAGTGACAGTAGTTTGCTCATGTTTTGAATCCTCTCTCTTTGAGTTAATTTCAACGAATTGAACCGGTCAACATGACCAGCCAGCCCGAATAACGCTTCTTGCGGCGCCTGGTTGACGCAGACCGACGGGCATTCTACAACAAAAAGCCAGCGCCAGGAGTTGCCGGGGGCCAGCTTTATTGTTTTCGAATCAGTTACTTCGATTAAGAAGCTTTCTTGGCTTTCTTGGCCTTGGCTTTCTTGGCCTTGGCTTTGGGGGCGTCGGCCTTGGCTTTGGCTTCGGCCTTGGGGGCTTCGGCTTTGGCGGCCGGAGCTGCCGGCGTTGCAGCCGTCGCAGGCGCCGCAGGCGCCGCGGGTTTGGCTTGCGCAAAGGCGGTGGCGGTCGATGCGGCGAACACGGTGGCTACCAGGGCGGAGATCAGCTTGTTCATGGACATTCCTCTCAAAAGTTGGATTTCGGCGACAGGCAAAAAATGCGTTGTCACCCGCAGTAACGTCCCCGGCGGCACCCTGGTTGACAACTATGCCCATTTTTCGGGTACGGCAGCCTCGCGCCATTGCCCGGGGGGCTCGTCGATGCACCTCGCCGCGCACGGTCGGCAAACGAAATCGCCCAGGTCCAGCCCGCCGCAGAGGGCCTGCAGCGCGCCCGGGACGGGTATGCCTTCGACCTGCGCCCAGTAGGTCTTGGCGAGCTTGCTCCGCGGCTCGCTGATGCGCGCCTGCACCGCGCGCCGGCGCCTACTTGCTGCCCCAGGGCTTGATCGCTTCCTTGAGCTTGTTGTATGCATCGAGGTAGCGGGGCCGTTTGCCGTCGTACACCTGGTCGAAGATCCCCAGCTGCGCGTCGAGCCAACCCGCCAATTGCTTGTTGCCGGGATTGGCCGCCTTGTAAGCCTCATTGATCAGAACGAAGTGGATGCGCGGATCGTAGGGCTGCTTTTCCCCGCCGACGGTTTCGTCGCCGGCCAGCAGCCGCAACAGCATGGCATCGGCGGAGCCCAGGGTCTGTTCGTAGATCGGCTCGCCTTCGATGCGGTACATGACGCTGGTCATGTCCTTGCCGTTCTTCATGGTGAAGCCCATTTCGCCCCAGACCTTGTTCATGTCCACGCCGGGCTTTACGTGATCGATCACCTTCTGCCCCCAGGCGCGGAACATGTCGGGCGCGTCGGCCATCAGATCGGTCAGCCGATCGCCGTCGAGGTCGGTTGCATAAACGATGGCGTTGCGCTGCTGCATCATGTCGTGCAGCATGATGCCAAAGTTGGTATCGGAGATGTGCTCGTGGACCTCTCCGCCCCAGTTTTCCATGCCCGCCTTGAAATCCTTGGGCAGCAAGGCAACGATGGCATCGACGCTCGCCCGGTGCTCCTGATAGGCATCGACCGAGTAGCGGCGCTTGAGCTGGAACTTCGTGCCCTGCAACAACCATCGAACGATCCCGGCGTTGACCCCGTCTTCCTGCGCCTGGGTCGGCTTGGTGGCGACGCGTCCGACATGGCCCGTTTCGTGCACCATCCTGAGGAACAGGCGCGCGGCATACGCCATTCTCACGCCCGGCGTGTTCATCTCCGAATGGACGTTGCCAGTGTCGCGGTCTACACGGAACTTCTTCTTGTCCTGCGAATAGGGCAATCCTGGCATGAAGCGCACGCTGGTGATCGTTCCGTAGGGGCGCACATTGCAATAGACGCCTGCCGCCGTGCGCAACTGCGCATTGCCCGACTTGCCTGCAACCACGACCTTCTTGCCGCTGTCGTTGACCATGAAGTCGCCGGCGGTGGACCATTTGAGCGAGGTGTAGTCCAGCTTGCCAAACCACTCGAGCGAGATCAGTTTCGTGTCATGGCGAAACTGCGCCATCATGGGCACACCCAGGAACGGCAGGCCAAGAACATCCAGCGCCATCAAGGTGCCGTTGAGCGCAAACATGTCCGTGAACGCGTGCGCCACCGGTTTCACGTTGCCGGCCGGGTTTCCGCCCTCCCAGATGATCGCATCGGTGAACCCCTTCGGCTGGATCCTGGAGCGCTTGTAAATCCGGTCCAGATAGCTGAAAAGGTCGCCGTCTTGTTCCTCCTGTGCGATCTTTAGCAGGTCGAGTCGTTGAGTCATTTCGCTTCATCTCCGTTCATTTATGGTTGGTCAAGGAGTCGGCGCATGGCGCCGCTTTTGGAGGGCCGGAGGAAATCGACGCGCGCGTCCATGCAGCGCAGATCCCCTGCCATTCCCGCTTCGGTTTACCGTGGAATTATCTCACTTATTGATCCCGGCCAGTTGCGCCAGGTCAAGTTTCGAATGGATTCAGTTGCTTGCTGGAATCAGGGGGATCGTACCCGGCGCAGTTCGAGCGCGCCTTGACGGCGCGCTCGGAAAGACGATCCGCGCCCGGTAATTTCAGTTCTCCGGATCGCTTGCCGCGGCAATCCGATCCGGCACCGCAGCGATACCGGATTCAGGCTGCCGACTGGATACTGGAGGCTTGCTTGCCTTTGGGGCCCTGGGTCACTTCGAACTTCACCTTCTGGCCCTCTTTGAGCGTCTTGAAACCGTCCATCTGGATCGCGGAGAAATGCGCGAACAAATCCTCGCTGCCATCGTCGGGCGTGATAAAGCCATAGCCCTTCGCGTCGTTGAACCACTTTACCGTACCTGTTGGCATAGAAACTTCCCAAGAAGTTGCACGACCGGGCGCTTTCCCGTCTTCGCCATGTCCGGCACCGACGCGGCATGCGGAATTCGTCCGGTACGCGGCCCGACATCAAACACCAGCCGCTTTTTTACTCAGTTTGCCGACGCAAGTCAAGTGGCCGCGGCCGAACGAAAACAGGGTCGAACACACTGCACCGGGGATCGTTGCGCAGCAGCGCAACAGCGATTAGGATTACACTCGGGTAATGGATGGGCAATGGATGTTTTCGGACGACGGTATGAGAGCCGGTAGAAACTTTGCGTGGCACGTTGTTGTCCAAAGTAAATTGACGGAGCCAGGAATCTGGCATAGTGTTCAAGTGGGCGGTCGAGCATGGCGAACCGGGCGCGTGAAAGCACCGTTTTAGAGGCGAAAAAGGCCGAGGTAAAACCGCCTCCCTTGTTCAAGGTGATGTTGCTGAACGACGACTATACGCCGATGGAGTTTGTGGTTGTCGTGCTGCAGACTTTCTTCAGCCTGAGCCGCGAACAGGCGACACAGGTGATGCTGAAGGTGCACCGCGAGGGCATGGGCGTCTGCGGTGTTTATCCCAAGGATGTCGCCTCGACCAAGGTGGAACAGGTGGGCCGCTTCGCCCGCCAGCATCAACATCCGCTTCAATGCGTGATGGAGGAAACGGAATGATTGCGCAGGAACTCGAAGTTAGCTTGCACATGGCCTTTGTCGAAGCACGGCAGAAGCGCCATGAGTTCATCACGGTGGAACACCTGTTGCTGGCGCTGCTGGACAATCCCACCGCCGCCGAGGTGTTGCGCGCCTGCGCCGCCGGCATCGACGAGCTCCGCAAGAGCTTGAGCGGTTTCGTCACCGAGCACACGCCAACGGTGGCCGGGACGGACGAAATCGACACCCAGCCGACGCTGGGATTCCAGCGCGTGATCCAGCGCGCCATCCTGCACGTCCAGTCTTCCGGCAAGAAGGAAGTGACGGGCGCCAACGTCCTGGTGGCGATATTCGGCGAGAAGGACTCGCACGCCGTGTACTACCTGCACCAGCAGGGCATCACCCGGCTGGACGTGGTCAACTTCATCTCGCATGGCATTACCAAGACGCCGCAAGCCCAGGGCGGCAAAGCGGAGACCAGCGAGGAACAGCAGGACGAGCAAGGCAGCCACGGCGCGCTGGAAACCTATACGCTCAACCTCAATGCGCAGGCGCTGGTGGGCAAGATCGACCCGCTCGTCGGCCGCGAACGCGAGCTTGAGCGGGTGATCCAGACGCTGTGCCGGCGGCGCAAGAACAATCCGCTGCTCGTGGGCGAGGCCGGCGTAGGCAAGACGGCCATCGCCGAAGGTTTGGCGCGGCGCATCGTCGAGGGCAATGTGCCCGAGGTGCTGGCGCGCAGCCAGGTCTATGCGCTCGACATGGGCGCATTGCTGGCCGGCACCAAATACCGCGGTGACTTCGAGCAGCGCCTGAAAGCGGTGCTGAAGCAGTTGCTGGACAACTGCAATGCGATCCTGTTCATCGACGAGATCCACACGCTGATCGGCGCCGGCGCCGCGTCCGGCGGGACCCTCGACGCCTCCAACCTGCTCAAGCCTGCGCTCTCCTCCGGGCAGCTGAAGTGCATCGGCGCAACCACCTATAACGAATACCGCGGCGTGTTCGAAAAAGACCATGCCCTGTCGCGCCGCTTCCAAAAGATCGACGTGGTCGAACCCTCCGTCGAGGAAACCGTGGCCATCCTGCGCGGCCTCAAGAGCCGTTTTGAGGCGCACCACGGCATCAAGTACTCGGCGGCCGCGCTCACCACGGCAGTCGAACTGTCGGCGCGCTTCATCAACGACCGGCACCTGCCCGACAAGGCGATCGATGTGATCGACGAGGCCGGCGCGGCCCAGCGCGTCCTGCCCAAGAACAAGCAGAAGAAAGTCGTCGGCAAACTCGAGATCGAGGAGATCATCGCCAAGATCGCGCGCATTCCGACCAGGAGCGTGTCCTCCGACGATCGCGAGGCGTTGAGGAATCTCGACCGCGACCTGAAAGCCGTGGTGTTCGGCCAGAACAAGGCCATCGACGCGCTCGCGGCTTCGATCAAGATGGCGCGCAGCGGCCTGGGGCAACCGACCAAACCGATCGGGTCATTCCTGTTTTCCGGGCCGACCGGCGTGGGCAAGACCGAGGTGGCACGCCAGCTTGCCTATTGCATGGGAATCGAACTGGTGCGTTTCGACATGTCCGAATACATGGAACGCCACGCGGTGTCGCGTCTGATCGGTGCGCCGCCGGGCTACGTCGGCTTCGACCAGGGCGGATTGCTGACCGAGGCGATCACCAAGAAACCGCACTGCGTGCTGCTGCTCGATGAGATCGAAAAAGCCCATCCGGACATTTTCAACATCCTGTTGCAGGTGATGGACCACGGCACCCTGACCGACAACAACGGGCGCAAAGCAGATTTCCGCAATGTGGTCATCATTATGACGACCAACGCCGGGGCCGAGGCGCTCAACAAAACCGGCATCGGATTCAGCCACGCCCGCACCACTGGCGACGAAATGGCCGATATCAAGCGCATGTTCACGCCCGAGTTCAGGAACCGGCTGGACGCGATCATTTCCTTCGCTTCGCTCGATCATGAGGTCATCCTGCGCGTGGTGGACAAGTTCCTGATGCAACTGGAGGAACAACTGCACGAGAAGAAAGTCGAGGCGATTTTCACCGACGCGCTGAAGGCGCACCTGGCGGTGCACGGCTTCGATCCGCTGATGGGCGCGCGACCGATGGCGCGCCTGATCCAGGACACGGTACGCCGCGCCCTCGCCGACGAGTTGCTGTTCGGGCGCCTGGTCAGCGGCGGCAAGATCACCATCGACCTTGACGAGGCGGAAAAAGTGCAGCTGATCTTCGCCGACGACGCGCCGATCGAACCGCCGGTGGCGCATACGATCTGACGGGTACTTCCGACGTGAAGAAAGGCCACGATTGCGGCCTTTCTTCACACCGGCGACCGCAAAATTCAACCCTTGCCGGTGCTGCCGAAGCCGCCGGCGCCGCGCCCGCTCGCGGCGAAGTCATCGACCACATTGAGTTTCACCTGCAACACCGGCACCACCACCAGTTGGGCGATGCGCTCCATCGGCTGGAGGGTGAACGCGCTGCCGCCGCGATTCCACAGCGAGACGAATATCTGCCCCTGGTAGTCCGAGTCGATCAGCCCGACCAGATTACCGAGCACGATGCCGTGCTTGTGCCCCAGCCCGGAGCGCGGCAAAACCATGGCGGCGAGCCCCGGCTCGGTCAGATGAATGGCGATACCGCTCGGGATGAGTTCGGCCGCGCCGGGGGGGAGTTCGATCGGCTGGGCTATGCAGGCGCGCAGGTCCAGGCCGGCGGCGCCGGAAGTCGCGTATTGAGGCAGATTATTCCTGAGGCGCGGATCGAGAATCTTGACGTCGAGTTGGTGCATGTCTTTCGAATTGAATTAAGCGCCGGGGATGCACGGGAAAAAGGCCACGGGTTCCCCGGCGCGCTGGCGGCTGGCGGTTTTCTATTTCTTCGGCAACAGCCCGGCGACGTGGGCGACGAGCGCCCGCGCGAGCGCGAGCTTGGGCGCGCGCGGCAGTTCATGCCTGCCCTGGTCGTCGAACAGGATCAGCTGATTGTCCTCGGCGCCAAAGGCGTGCTGGGCGAGATTGGCGGCAAGCAGCGGCAATTTCTTGCGCTTGCGTTTCGCCGTGGCATACGCCTCCAGATTCTCCGTTTCGGCGGCGAATCCGACGCAAAACGGCGGCCGCTTGCGCGCGGCCACGGCGCCGAGGATGTCGGGATTGGGTTGAAGATCGAGCCTCACCGCGCCGGGCCCTTTCTTCATCTTGCGCGACTTCGCCAGCGTCGGCCGGTAATCCGCGACCGCGGCGACGCCGATGAACACGTCGGCCTTGGCCACACGCGCCATGACCGCGTCGTACATGGCTTGCGCGCTGGACACGTTGATGCGCTCCAGTCCCCGCGGCGCTGCAAGGGCGGTCGGTCCGCTCACCAGCGTGACCGCAGCGCCCGCATCGCGCGCCGCGCGCGCCACCGCATAGCCCATCTTTCCGGAGCTGGTATTGGTGATCCCGCGCACCGTGTCGATCGGCTCGAACGTCGGCCCGGCAGTGATCAGCACGCGCTTGCCGGCGAGCAGCTTGGGCTGGAACGAGGCATCGAGCTCCTCGAATATTTCTTCCGCCTCGAGCATGCGCCCCATGCCGGTTTCGCCGCAAGCCTGGTCGCCGCTCGCGGGCCCGAGGACGGCAACGCCATCGGCGCGCAACTGCGCGAGGTTGCGCTGCGTCGCCGGATTGGCCCACATCTGCAGGTTCATCGCCGGCGCCGCCAGCAGCGGGCACTCGCGCGCCAGGCACAGCGTGGAGAGCAGGTCATTGCACAGACCCAGCGCGAGCTTGGCGAGAAAATCGGCGCTGGCCGGGGCGATGACGATGGCGTCGCAGCCGCGGGACAGCTCGATGTGCGCCATGTTGTTGGGCACGCCCGCGTCCCACAGGTCGGTATGCACCGGATTGCCGGAAAGCGCCTGCATGGTCACCGGCGTGATGAAGCGGCAGGCCGCCTCGGTCATCACCACCCGCACATCTGCGCCCGCGCGCGTGAGCAGCCGGGTCAGTTCGGCCGCTTTGTAGGCGGCGATCCCGCCGCTCAATCCCAGCAGGATGCGCTTGCCCTTGAGTTCGGTCATCGAAATCGGCGACTAGGCGTTAAATAGAAAAATCGATTTTACGCCAATTGAGGGGGCAGTAAATGGCGATCGCCGACTGGCCGGAACTGGAGCGCCCGCGGGAAAAATTGCTGCAACTCGGCGCTGCGAGCCTGTCCGACGCCGAGCTGCTGGCGATTTTTCTGCGCACCGGCGTGCGCGGCAAGAGCGCGGTCGACCTGGCGCGCGACCTGCTCGTGCGCTGCGGCAGCCTCGGCGCGCTGTTCTCGGTCAAGCGCGCCGGGCTGGCCGGCCTGCCGGGCCTGGGCGACGCCAAGTTCTCCCAGTTGCAGGCGGTGCTGGAAATGGCCCGCCGCACGCTTGCCGAAACGCTGCGCAGCAGCGACGCTCTCGGCTCGCCCGGGGCCGTGCGCGACTTCCTGCGCCTTACGCTGGCCGGGCGCGAACGCGAGGCATTTCTCGCCGTGATGCTGGACGCCCAGAACCGGGTGCTCGCCTGCGAGGAACTGTTTTGCGGCACGCTGACCCAAACCAGCGTCTATCCGCGCGAAGTGGTCAAATGCGCCCTGGAACGCAACGCGGCCGCGGTGATTTTTGCGCACAACCATCCATCAGGCGTAGCCGAGCCCAGCCATGCCGACCAGGTGCTGACGCAGTCGCTCAAGCAGGCCCTTGCCCTGGTGGACATCAAGGTTCTGGACCATTTCATCGTCGCGGGCAACGCGGCCCTTTCCTTTGCCGAACGCGGGCTGATCTGAATTCAGCCGGTTCAGCCGTTGCGGAGACGATCGGCCGCGACCGGGGAAATTCCCGCGCCAATTCGCGAATTGTTTGTGAAACAGCCAGTTGAAGCGCGCCGCGGGCCGCTGCGCCTGAACGCTCGGCTCAATTTATGCTTGAAATTCCGCGGGATAGTGGCGTATAATCCGCGCTTTTCCGAATTCGGAGTAGCGCTATGGCACGTGTATGCCAAGTAACCGGCAAGAAGCCAATGTCTGGGCACAACGTGTCCCATGCCAACAACAGGACCAATCGCCGCTTCCTGCCCAATTTGCATTATCGCCGTTTCTGGGTCGAGAGCGAGAACCGCTGGATCAGCCTGCGCGTTTCCGCAAACGGGCTGCGCACCATCGACAAGAAAGGCATAGACGTGGTTCTGAAAGAACTGCGTGCTAAAGGGGAAATTTAGTCATGCGTGAGAAAATCAAACTGGAATCGAGCGCCGGAACCGGTCACTTTTACACCACGACCAAGAACAAGCGCACCATGCCGGACAAGATGGAAATCATCAAATTCGACCCCAGGGTGCGCAGGCACGTGATCTACAAAGAGACCAAACTGAAATAAGCGTAGCAGGGATCGATTGAAAAAGGCCGCTCATGCGGCCTTTTTTATTTTTGAATTGCGCCAGTCCCGGGCAATACCCGCACTTCCCGCCGCGGATACGGGATCTCGACGCCGGCTTCCTGAAACGCGCGCCAAATGGCCAGGTTGAGTTCGGAACGGATGTTGAGCATGCCGGTCTCCGGATCGCCGATCCAGACCCCCAGCTCGAGCTCGATGCCGCTGTCGGCGAAGCGCGCGAGGAACGCCTTCGGCGGCGGATCGGCGAGTACGCGCGGGTGCTTGCCCGCCGCCTCCACCATCAGGCGCATGGCGTGCTCCGGATCGTCCTTGTAGCCGACCTGGACCGGAATCGCCAGCCGCGCCTGCCGGTTCGAATACGAATGGTTCTGCACCGTCGTGGAGATCAGCATCTCGTTGGGGATGATGGCCTCGCGCCCGTCCGGCGCGCGCACCACCACGTAGCGCGCGGTAATGTCCTTCACCTCGCCATAGAAGTTGTCCGCCGTGATCAAGTCGCCGATGCGGATCGAACGGTCGAGCAGGATGATGAAACCGCTGACGTAGTTGCTGGCGATTTTCTGCAGACCGAAACCCAGGCCCACGCCGATGGCCCCGCCGAACACCGACAACACGGTCAGGTCGATGCCGACCAGCGGCAGGACGACCAGCACGGCGAACACCAGCAGCAGCGACTTCGCCAGGCGCGCGAACACCACGCGCAGGCTGGAATGCAGCGAATCGGCCCGCATCAGCCGCCCCTCGATGGCGCCGGAGAGCCACAAAGCCGCAAGCAGGGCGATCACCACCCAGAACAATCCCTGCAACAGCAGCCACAGCGTGAGCTTCTGCCGGCCCAGATGAAAAGCGATTCCGTCGAGATAATCGATCACTTCCGGCAGCAGGCCGGAGACGTGCAGCACCAGCGCCCCCCACACCAGAACCGCAATGGCTCTCTCGAAGGTGCGCACCACGCTGCCGCGCGCGAACACGTGGCGCAGCAAATAGAAGAAAATGCGCACCAGCAGGAGCGACACCAGCAGCGGCACGAACAGCCGCAGCAGGTCGACCTCGATCCAGCGCTTCAGCAGACTGATGCACAGCGTCAGCGGGATCAGCGCGACCGCCGGAAACAGGATGCGCCTCAGGCCGCCGACGCCGAATTTCCAGATGCCGTCGGCCTCGACGCGGTCCAGGCGCAGCGCCCGGCCCGCCGCCCAGGCCAGCGCGAAGCAAGCCAGCAGGATCGCGATCTGCCAGCCGGCTTGTGGGCCCTGAAGGTCGATCCAGGCCTTTTCCAGCAGGGTGCTAAACGGTTCTTTCATCGCTCGGCGTAGGGCAGGGCATCGGCGTGGTGGCGCCTCCAGTTGGCGGCGTACGCGTTCGCGACATCAGGGTTGTGGCGCAGGATCAGCACGTTTTCGGCGTTCTTGCTCTGTGCGGCATGGGTCCAATTGTAGCTCCCGGTGATGACCGCAGCATCCGCCGTGCCGGCGTCGATCACCATCACCTTGTTGTGCGCGCTCTGGTAGCGCACCTCCAGCATCACCGGAATGCCCGCACGGACCAGATCGGGTATGCGGCTCGCCCCGCCGCCGAAGGTCTGCTCGCGGTCCGCCAGGACTTGCACGTCCACGCCGCGCCGTTTGGCAGCCGCCAGCGCATGCGCCAGAGCACGGCTGGTGAAGCTGAAGGCTTGCACCAGAATCTGCTGCCTTGCCCGGCGTATGCCGTCGACGATCATGGCTTCGGCATTGTCCCGGGGCGTGAACGCGACCTGCACCGTGCCCCGCGCCGGCAATACCGGTGGCGTTCGATTGTCCGGCGGCGCCGGCGGTGTTTGCCTGGCCGGAAATCCGGATTGACTGGAAACCTGCGCTTCGGCGGCGCAGGCGAGCAATAGAGCCAGCCCGAGCAGCACCCGTCTCATGTTCGTACTGCTCTTGCCAGCAGCGCCGCAAAGAATCCGTCGGTGCCATGCAGGTGCGGCGCGAGGCGCAGGTATTCCCCGGTATCGAGTGCGATGCGCTGCTGCGCCAGCGCCGCGTTGGCGGGCCGCAGCTCGAATTGCGCGTGCGCCGCCAGAAATTTTTCCACCGCCACTGCGTTCTCTTCGTCGAGCAGGCTGCAGGTCGCGTAGAGCATCAGGCCGCCCGGCTTCACCAGCCTGGCTGCCGCGGCCAGGATGACCTCCTGCCTGGCCCCGTGCTCCGCCAGCGACTGTTCGCTCTGGCGCCATTTGAGATCGGGATTGCGCCGCAGCGTGCCCAGGCCGGTGCAGGGCGCATCCACCAGCACGCGGTCGAGCTTGCCGGCGAGACGCTTCAGCCGCGCGTCGCTTTCGCTCGCGATCCACTGCGGATGCACGTTGGAGAGGCCCGAGCGCGCCAGGCGCGGCTTCAGTCCCGCGAGGCGCTTTTCCGAGACATCGAAGGCATACAAGCGGCCGCTCCCGCGCATCATCGCTCCCAGCGCCAGAGTCTTGCCGCCGGCACCGGCGCAGAAATCCGCCACCATCTCGCCGCGGCGCGGCGCGAGCAACTGGCACAGGAGCTGGCTGCCTTCGTCCTGGATTTCGATCGCGCCTTCCAGAAACAGCGGATGCCGGTTGATTTGCGGCTTGCCCTCGAGGCGCACGCCCAGCGGCGCATAAGGCGTCGCGCGCGCGGCAATGCCTTCAGCCGCGAAACGCGCGAGCACCGCCTCGCGCCCGGCCTTCCGCAGGTTGACGCGCAGATCGAGGGGCGCGCTCTGCTGCAAACTCTGCGCCAGCGCCAGCAGTTCCGCTGCGCCGTATTGGCGCTGCAGCCTGGCGAGCAGCCAATCGGGAAAATCGCAGCGAACCGCGAACGATTCGCCCTCCGCCCGCCCTTTGAGATCGGCCAGCCAGTCGCGTTCCCGGGGCTTCAGTGCCGTGTCCAGCTCGCGCAGACTCAGGCCGCGCAGGCGCGTCAAGCCCGCCAGCACCAGGCGGCGCGCGTCGCGGCCCGAGGTCAGCGTCTCCAGCAGGCGCAAGCGGCGCAGGACGGCGAACACGGTTTCGGCAACGAAGGCGCGGTCCTGCTGGCCGAGTATCGGGTGGGCGCGCAGATAGCGCGACACGACCGCATCCGCCGGATACTTGAATTCAAGCACCGCGGCGAGCGCGGCCACGGCGTGATCCAGCAATGGACGGGGCAAGGGCATGATTTGCGCTGCCGGCGCGACTAGTTGCCGATGCGCGTGAGCACCTGGTCCAGGCGCGCACCGTCTATTTCGATGACCAGAATGCGCACCGGCAGGTAATCGCGGCCGCTGGCGAGCCAGATTTCCGTGCCTTTGTCTTCCTTGCCTTCGCGCTGCTTCACCAGATGCACGGTTTCCAGTTCGCCTGCCGGGGTCTTCAGCAATTCCGTTCCGGCTACGTTGTATTGCATTTGCGTCAGGCCCTTGCCATCGGCCACGGTAATCCTGATCTCCCTGCCCGGCTTCAATTCAGGCTCGCGCTGAAACGCAAAATCGTAGAGAAAGCTCAGCCGGTCCTGCAGCGGCGACACGATATTCGTGGTCGCGCTCCTGCCCTCGTGCTCCTGCGTCAGCGTTTTTCTGACCCAGTCGAAGCGGGCAACGGCGGCGGGTTTGTCGCCGCGCTGGTCGCGGTATTCCAGCGGCCGCAGGCCTGTGCTTGTGACCTCCCCGCGGCACCAGCGCTTGGCGGCGCTGCGATAGAGCAGCGCGCCTATGCCCTTGCCGCGGCCCTCGGAGGTCAGCAGGAAATTCCTGCCGTCGTGCTCAAGCACCTCGGTCAACTCGGCCGCGACCAGGCCGTTGTAGCTAAGGTCGTAGCTGAGGCTCAGTTTGTGCGGTGGCTGCGCCGCGCAAGCGCCCGCGAAAAGGCAAGCGGCGAGAAAAGCAGGAATTTTTGTCACGGCGCGTACAACTGCTGGGGATGATCCCCCTCAACGCGCACCACCCCGTTTTCGATGACCAGCTTCCCTTCCAGAAACCAGCGCACCGCCAGCGGATAGATACGATGCTCCCCGGCCAGTACGCGCGCGGCGAGCGCCGCTTCATCATCGTGTGGAAGCACCGGCACCGCCGCCTGGATGATGATCGGTCCGTGATCGAGCTCGGCGGTGACGAAATGGACGGAGGCGCCGTGCAGTTTCACCCCCGCGGCGAGCGCCCGGGCATGGGTGTCCAGCCCCGGGAACGCGGGCAGCAGAGACGGATGGATATTGAGCATCCGCCCCTGGTAGCGCAGCACGAAACCGCCGCCGAGTATGCGCATGAAGCCGGCCAGCGCCACCAGGTCGGGTCGATAAGCATCGATCGCCTGTGCCAGCGCAGCGTCGAACGCCTCGCGCGTGGCATAGCCGCGATGCGCCACGACGGCAGTCTCGATGCCGCGGGCGGCCGCATAGTTCAGCCCGGCCGCGCCCGCCCGGTTGCTGATCACCGCCGCCACCGGCAAGCCGGCTTCGACCATGGCCTGCATATTGCTGCCGCGGCCCGAGATCAGGATGACGATGCGCTTCATGCTGTCATTTTACGGCCAATCGAGGTGCGCCACGAAACGCAATGGCGACGCGGCCGGTCGCTTATCGCTGGCCGCTAGTAGACGCGCGTGACCCGGTAGCCCTGCTTTTGCAGCAGTCGCAGCACGCCCTTTTCTCCGTAGAGGTGGTCGACGCCAATGGCTACGAAAACGCGCCCCTCGCGCAAAGGCATGAACAGGCGATGCGCCATGACCACGCTGCGCTGGTCAACGATATGCCTGGTCAGCGTGCGATAGTGCCCCGCCATCAATGGAAAACGCGCCTCTACCGCCGGATTGAGCTGGATTTCCATGGCGTAGCTTCTTGACTTGGACAGCGCCTGCATCACCGCATCGGGGATAAGCAGCACGCGCGGATCCGCGACATGAATGGTGCCGAATATGTGGCTCGCCGCGACGCCGCGCTTGGACACACGCCAAAGCAGGCCGCGGCTGAAGCGCGCTTGGGCAGGTACTGCCTTGACCTCGGCCGCCTGAACCTGCTCAACATTTCCGGTGAGCGACGCCGACAACAGCACTGCAGCCAGCAGGAAGATTGCGGCCTGTTCGGGCAGGTGCATGGCGATTCCTCAAATGATCGCCGGGACCGACGGTGCGGCGCGAGGCCGTGCGCTCATGCTCCAGCCCTCCCTTGGGCTTCTCTTCTATCGCAGCGTCTTCAGCGCCGCGGCGACGCGGGCGACGCGCTTGCCCTGGTATCGTGCCACCTCGAGGTCATCTGCGCCCGGCGGCGCGCTGTTCGTGCCGGAAACCGAGGAGGCGCCATACGGTGTGCCTGCCCGGAACAGCGCGGGGTCGCCGTAGCCTGTCGGCACCAGGATCAGGCCAAGATGCGCCATCGGCGCATACAGCGCGGTGATGGTCATCTCGTTGCCGCCGTGCAAGGTCGAAGTGGAGGCAAACGCGGAACCTGCCTTGCCGACGAGCGCGCCCTTGAACCACAGACCGCCGAGGCTGTCGATGTACGCCTTGAGCTCGGCCGTCATGCTGCCGAAGCGCGTCGGCGTGCCGAACACGATGCCATCGGCCCACTCGGCGTCGGCTTCGGTCGGCGTCTCGTACAAGGCATTCATGCGCTTGGCGCCTTCGAGCCAGCCGGGCGCCTTTTTCATGACCTCCTCGCCGACGAACTCGCGCGCGCGGCGCAGCCGCACCTCGGCGCCTTCGGCCGTGGCGCCCTCGGCAACGGCTTTGGCCAGCGCTTCGGTGACGCCGCCACGGGAATAGAACGCGATCAAGACTTTACTGCTCATCATCATTCTCCTGGTTAAGTGCTTTTCTTCGCATCGAGGCTGAAGCCGCCGGGGCCGAATGCGAACAGGCCCAGCAAGCCGCCCATGATCGATAGGTTCTTGAACAGGTGGATCATCTGTTGCTTGGCGAGCGCCGGATCCAGACCGGCGGGATTGTGGAACACCAGCGTGACGGGGATCAGGAACAGGAATATCACCGCCGCGGCCCAGCGCGCTTTCCAGCCGATGGCGATGAGCAATCCTCCGCCCAGTTCGATCAGGATGGTAAGCGACAACAATACGTCGACCATGGGCAGCCCCTTGCTTGCCATGTAGCCCGCCGTGCCTGCATATCCGGAAATTTTGCCGTAACCCGAGATGATGAAAATCAGCGCCAGCAGGACGCGGCCGACCAGGGCAGCCGCATCGGCCGTAACGCTACCGCCGTCGGTGGAGTTTTGCAGATCGGTGTTCATGTGCTCGCCCCTTTCATGGATTTTGCTCAACTCAAATCGAACAGGATAAATTCAGCCTGCTCACCGTTCTCGAATACCAGCTCGGCCACGCCGCTCGCCTTGAGCCCATCGCCGGCTTCAAGCTTCTGACCGTTCACCGTCAGCTTGCCGCGCGCCAGGTGCACATACGCTTTGCGCGCCGCAGCGAGCTTGTGGCAAATGCGCTCGGCGCCATCCAGCAGCGCTGCATGGACTGCCGCGTCCTGATGGATCAGCACCGAGCCTTCGCGCGCGTCGCCGGAGGCGATCAGCCGCAAACGCCCGCGCCTGGACGCCGTGTCGAAATGCTTCTCTTCGTAACTCGGCCGGATGCCGGTGACATTGGGCTCGATCCATATCTGCAGGAGATGCACCAGCGCGGCGGACGAGGCGTTGAACTCCGAATGCATCACCCCCTTGCCGGCGCTCATGCGCTGCACGTCGCCGGGAACGATGGTGGACCCGTTTCCCATGCTGTCTTTGTGCGCCAGCGCGCCTTCCAGGATATAGGTGATGATCTCCATGTCCCGGTGGCCGTGGGTGCCGAATCCCTTGCCCGGCTGCACGCGATCGTCATTGATCACGCGCAGGCTGCCGAAGCCCATGTGCTCCGGATCGTGATAATCGGCAAACGAAAACGTATGGAAAGTTTGCAGCCAGCCGTGGTCGGCATAACCGCGCTCATCGCTCTTGCGAATCTGTAGCATGCCTGTCTCCCATCTGTTTGTTCTGAAGTATTGAAGTCAATGATCAGATGATAAACTTGCAATAACTAGAATAAAAGCGAATAATTTTCACTTAATACTTCAAAATCACTGAATATCCATTTCCAAGATGAGACTGACCCTGGATGCCCTGCAGGTGGTGGACGCGATCGAGCGCCTGGGCAGCTTTGCCGCCGCCGCGGCTGAACTGCACCGCGTGCCCTCCGCGCTCACTTATACGGTGCAGAAGCTGGAGCAGGATCTGGACCTAACCCTGTTCGACCGCAGCGGCCATCGCGCCCGGCTGACCCCGGCCGGGCAGGAACTGCTGCAGGAAGGCAGGCTGCTGCTGCGCGCCGCCGGCGAACTCGAATGCCGCGTGAAGCGCGTCGCCACCGGCTGGGAGACCGAACTGCGCATCGCGCTCGACATCATGATCCCGGCAGTGCAACTGTTCCCGCTGATCGCCGGGTTTTACGCCGAGGAATCGGGCACCCGCATCCGCCTCGCGCACGAGGTGCTCGCCGGCACCTGGGATGCGCTCGCGTCGGGGCGCGCGGATCTGGCCCTGGGCGTGTCCGGTGAAACTCCGGCGGGCGGGGGCTACGCCATTCGCGTGCTCGGGTACAAGGATTTCGTGTTCGCCGTCGCCCCGCGGCACCCGCTGGCCGCGCTGCCCGAACCGCTCCGGCGCGAACAGATTCTCGCCCACCGCGCCATCGCCATCGGTGACAGTTCACGCAATCTGCCGCCGCGCTCGGTGGGCCTGCTGACCGGACAGGACGTGCTCACCGTGCCCGATCTCGCGGCCAAGGCGGCGGCGCAGGTCGCGGGCCTGGGCTGCGGTTATCTGCCCGCGCACGCCGCGGCGCCGCTGATCAAGGCCAAGCGCCTGGTGGCGAAAGAGGTGGAGGAAACCAAGCCGTCGGGCAATCTCTACTACGCCTGGCGCGCGCGCGAGAAAGGCAAGGCGCTGCGCTGGTTTCTCAAGCGCCTGGAAGATCAGGACGTTCGAGCGTCATTGCTGCGGTACTAGACTAGCGATTCCGCCGATCGCTGCGGGGGCGGCGTTCCCGCGAAAATCGACGATCACCACCTCGTTGCCGGCGACGACCTGCTCGAAATTGTCCTTGGTGAGATCTACGGTTGCCATGCGCGCCCCAAAAAATTCCGGCGCAAGTATGTATATCAGGCTGGCGCGGCCGGCCGATTCAGCGCAGGCGGTGCAGGAAGCCGGCGATGGCCTGCCAGTAATCCGGCTCGCCCGCGAGGCTGTCGTGGTCGGCCGGACGGATTTCGCGCCACGCCTTGGCCCCGCCCCATGCCGCATACAAACGCGCGGAATGCGCCCGCGGTATGACGCGATCGTCGCTCGCGACCACGCACAGGAGCGGCGCCTTGATCCCCGGCGCGCGCGCGAGCGAATCGAAGCGGTGCTTGAGCATCAGGCTTATCGGCAGGAAAGGATAGACGCCCCTGGCCACGCTCTCGACGCTGTCGTAAGGCGAAACCAGGATCACCCCCGTCACCGGCCGCCGGCTCGCAAGATAGACCGCGACGCCGCTGCCCAGGCTGCGCCCCATCACCGCGACGCGGCTCGCATCGGCGCGCCTGGCGGCGTAATCGTAAATCTGCAAGGCATCGGCAAAAAGTTCAGCCTCGCCCGGCTTGCCTTCGCTCCTGCCGTAGCCGCGGTAATTGAACATCAGCAGGGACCAGCCGGCGTATTGGCCCGCGGTCTGCGCAAGCCAGGACACTTCCTCCGCGTTGCCGCCGAAATAGATCAGCAGCGGCGCGGGGGTCTGCGCCGGCGCCGCTTTCACCAGCCAGCCGTGCAGACCCACCTGATCCGCCGTGACCAGACTGACTTCCTCGATCGCCGCACCGGTATTGGCTTTCAGCGGATCCTGGACGAGCGGCTGGGGAAAGAAAATCAGCCGCTCCTGCAGGAAATAGATCAACACCGGGAAACCCAGCGCGACGCAGGCGGCAAGTTTGAGCCAATCGACGAGCCTGGCTTTCAGTGCGGCGTTCAATGCGGCTTTACCGAACGCCGGCTGTGGCTCCTGCCCGAAACGAAACAATTTGGCGGCGTCATGCAGCTATCATAGTGAAGCCCAGCGCCGCTGGCAAAGCAGGCGGACTGGCCAGCCGTTCGAAACGCAGCTTATGCCGCTTCCGCCTGCGCCAGTTCCCGCGAAAGCAGGATGCGTTTGCGCAACGCACCCCAGCGGTAGTCGCCGAACGCGCCGGTGTTGCGAATCACGCGGTGACAGGGAATGAGATAGCCGATATGATTTGCGGCGAGGGCGCTGCCGACCGCGCGCGCGGCACCGCGTTGGCCGAGACCGACTGCGAGTCCGGCGTAAGTCGTGATCCGGCCGGCGGGAATGCGCAGCAGCGCCTCCCACACCTTGATCTGGAAATTGGTGCCTTTCACCAGCAGCGCCAGCGGCGCCCGCTGCTTTGCGCCCGGATTGAAAATGCGTGCGGCGACCGGCGCCGTGATCCGCGGCGCATGCTCCAGCCGGGCGTTTTCCCAGGCCATGCGCAGCCGATCCAGCGCCTCGCCTTTGGTTTCAGGATCGAGAAAGTCGAGCGCACAGACCCCGCGCCGCGTCAGCGCCAGCAAGCAGTTGCCGAACGGACTTGCATGCACGCCCCAGGAGATCATCAGCCCCGCGCCCCTGCGCTTGTACTCTCCCGGGGTCACGGCCTCGACGTTGACGATCAGATCGTGCAAACGGCCAGGTCCGGACAGTCCTGCGCGATAACTCGCTTCCAGCAGGTCGCCGCTTTCCTGCAGCACGCGCTTGGCCTCCTGCGCCGTCCGGAATTGCAGAAAGCGCTTCGGGCTGACCCCGGCCCAGCGCAGAAACAGGCGCTGAAAGTGAAATTCCGACAGGCCCACGCTGGCGGCGATCTCGCGCAGTTCGGGCTGGAGCCCGGCGTTGCGATCGAGAAAGTGTATGGCCTGCTCGACCAGCTGGTAATCGGTGGCTGACATGATTTGCCTATGCATTGATGACGGCGCCATTCTATAGTTGGCAAAGCCTGCGCCGCCACCCGATTCTTGCTTACAATCGCCGCATGGACCAGTATCGCGGCCGCTTCGCTCCATCGCCCACCGGCGCGCTGCACTTCGGCTCGCTCGTGGCCGCATTAGGCAGTTACCTGGAGGCGAAGACCCGCGGCGGACTATGGCTGCTGCGCATGGAAGACCTCGACCCGCCGCGCGAGCAGCCAGGCGCGGCCGACGCAATCTTGCGCGCGCTCGATGCCTGCGGCATGGCCTGGGACGGCGGCATTCTGTACCAGAGCCGGCGCAGCCCGGCCTATCGCGCCGCGCTGGCGCGCCTCCAAGCGCAAGGCCTGGCCTATGCCTGCGGCTGTTCCCGGCGGGAAATTGCAGACTCGGGTTTGGGACCGGATGGCGCCCTCATTTACCCCGGTACCTGCCGCAACGGCCTTGCGCCCGGGAAAACGCCTCGCGCCACGCGCATTCGCGTCGGCGAAGCCGTGATCGAATTCGAAGACGCAGTGCAGGGAAAAATACGGCAGGACCTGGCCGCCGAAGTCGGCGACTTCGTCTTGCAGCGCGCCGACGGGTTGTTTGCGTATCAACTGGCGGTGGTAGTCGATGATGCGGAACAAGGGATCACCGAGGTGGTGCGCGGCGCCGACTTGCTGGCCTCGACGCCGCGGCAGATTTGTCTGCAGCGCCTGCTCGGCCTGCCCTCGCCGCGCTACCTTCATCTGCCGGCGGCGGTCAACGCCGCGGGAGAAAAGCTGTCCAAGCAGACGCGGGCTGCGCCGTTGAACGAGAGCGACCCGGTTCCCGCGCTCGCGCAAGTCATGGATTTTCTTGGCCAGGCGCCGCCGGCGGAACTCCGCCGCACGACGCTCGCTGGCTTTTGGGCCTGGGCGCTCGCGCATTGGGATGCGAAGCGCATCCCGCGCCGGCGCAGCCTGCGTGCGCCACAGGACCGGATTACAATCAAGGGGTAGGCCATGAAAATGAAACTGTTTATCGCCCTGTTTTTTTCCCTGTTCGCGACGGCGGCCGCGGCGCAGGAACTCGTACCCGACGTGCAGATAAGAAAACTGACCGATGAAGTCATCGATATCATCAAGCGGGATCAGAGCGCGGAAGCGGGCAACCCCAGAAGAGTCGATCAACTGGTCGAAGCCAGGGTGCGGCCGGATTTCGACTTCAGCCGCATGACCGCGATCGCCATGGGGCACAACTGGCCCGCGGCGAGCGCGGAGCAGCGCAAGGCGCTGATCGGCGAATTCCGCGCCCTGCTGGTGCGTTCCTATTCGAGTGCCCTGTCCACCTACAGGAATCAGCCGATCGAGTTCAAACCCCTGCGCGCCGCCGCGGGCGATACCGAGGTCACCGTAAGAACGCAGTTCCGGCAAGCCGGCATCGAGCCGATCAACATCGATTACCGCATGGAGAAAACCCCCGGAGGCTGGATGGCGTATGAAATTGTGGTCGGGGGGGTAAACCTGGTGACCAACTACCGCGAGACCTTCAATGCCGAGATTCGCGGCGGCGGCGTAGACGGTCTGATCAAGACCCTTGTCAGCAAGAACCGCGCCCTGGAAGCCCAGGCCGCCTCCAAACCCAGGTAGTTGGCCGCGCACAGCGTCCGGCTGCCACCCTTTGCGCGATTTGGCATAGTGCTTGCGCAGATTGACGCGAGGGGTGGCATGAACCATCGCCGCGACGTTTCCGGGTCGCGCAAGCGGTCTGGCGCAAGCCGCTACTTCCTTCCGCTGAGGATTTCCCGTTTGACGTCGGTGATGTCCCGGGCGCGCGCCGCCGGAGCCACGTTGCAATGTCCCTGGCGCGGACAGCGTGAACTGCGCGGACAGATGATGCGGGCAGGCTGCTTCAGGGACTCCTCAACCCAGGCAATGCTGAGAATATTGGCGACTGCGCGTATGGCCTCCGCCGCGGCGCCGCCTATCTTTGCCTCGCCTCCATTGCGAAAACAGTCTTGCCCGATGCTGTCCACGATCTCCGCGGCGTTGGTCTCGTTCGAGGCGAGCGCAGGCGCCAGGTCGATTCCCACTGAGAGCACATGCGGGGTCCCTGCCATGTCGCGCGTGCGCAGCGTGTGACAGCAGTAGAGTTGCCAGCGGTCGTTTTCCCTGAGTACGGAGATCTGCGAAGTCGAGGCGTTCGGTGTATTGCCGACCATGCGGAACACGGCCCAATTCGGGCACGGATCCGTAGCCTGCGTCATGTTGCCCCAGGGCAGCGGGATGCCGTTGCCCCGATACACGGCGCGGAAGTGCCCCAGCGCCGTCGCGTCGAAAAAATGCCAATACGGATAGGGAGACACCTTGGTCATGCGCCGCATGATCACCGCGGGCGTCAGTTCGACCGAGCGTCGCGCCTCGATCCGATAGCGCTCCCTTATCAGGAAGCGGCGAAACGGTACTTTCGGACAGAGCAAGGCGCCGGCGAAGAAACTGCATTCGAAGTCCCGCCACGCGAGCAGAACGTCTCTTGCCTCGATGCCGGCGTGAAAAGGCGAGCCGCTGTCCGGGCTTTCGCCCATTTCCCCTCCCGTGGCGTGAGATGATTTCAGGCCGTCTCCCCCATGCAGCACCTTATGCCCGATGTGGGACGCCAGATCGAATTTCAGGCGCGCCGGGTCCGACTGCAAGGCCTTGTTCAGATAGACGGTGCCGGGCGGATCGAAAAAGGAGCGAACCAGGCTGCGCACCTCGTGATCGTTGTCGCGCGCAAACAGGGGCTTGCGCTCGAACCAGCGAATCTCAAGGCCATGGCGCTTGCATAGCGCCAGCAGATCATCGACCTTGAGCGGGAACGCCCGCTTGCCGACTTTTTCGGCGGCGCGCTCCAGATCGGGGAATTCATTGCGCGACGTTTCCTGATGCGCGCGAATCAGCAGATGCGCGAACTGACGCCCCGTGGTTCCGGTCTGCGACAAAAGCTCGGGGATCGCGGCCTGCAGCAGATTCTTGGAAAAAAGAAACGAAGGCTCGAAAGGAATTCCTGCCGCGCCGCCGCTTGCCTGTTCGCGGCTCGCCGGAGCGAATTCGGCGTTCTGATCCAGAAACCACGTTGGTTTGCGCTGGAACACGCCCGCGATCAGGGCCAGCACCGCCTGCGACGGGCTGCGGCGCCCGCTCTCGATCATGCTGAGGTAGGACACCGACGGCGCGGACTGCGGATCGATCTGGGCACAGCGCGCAGACAGGTCGTCGAGCGTGATCCGGTGCTCCTTGCGCAGGGCGCGCAGCTTCGCCCCGAGGAAATGGCTGTTCCTGGCGATTCGTTCCATGTCTCGTCCGTCCGGCAAAAGTGAATTAGTGAACTTACGGCAGTTTAGTTATGTGAAATTGACATTGTCAATTTTTATTATGTAGATTTCACACAATTTCTGCTCTACGGTGGCTTCACTTACTTCAACACCCAAGGAGACGGACATGATCAAGTATCCGAACCAGCACGCTGCCGCGATCGAAGCGATCGAGGAAGACTGGAAAGAGAACGCGCGCTGGCGCGACGTCAAGCGCGGCTATAGCGCCGAGGACGTGTTTCGCCTGCGCGGATCCTTGGCCATCGAACATACCCTGGCCCACCGCGGCGCCGAAAAACTGTGGCGCCTGCTGACCACCACGCCTTACGTCAACACGCTGGGCGCGCTGACCGGCAATCAGGCGATGCAGCAGGTGAAGGCGGGATTGAAGGCGATCTACCTGTCGGGCTGGCAGGTGGCCGCGGACGGAAACGACTCGTGCCAGATGTATCCCGACCAATCGCTGTACTCGGTATCCAGCGTGCCCAGCGTAGTGCGCCGGATCAACAACGCGCTCATGCGCGCAGACCAGCTGCATCACGCCGAGGGCGACCATTCGGTGGACTGGTTTGCGCCGATCGTGGCCGATGCGGAATCGGGCTTCGGCGGCGTGCTGAACGCGCACGAGCTGATGAAGGCGATGATCGAGGCCGGCGCGGCGGGTGTGCACTTCGAGGACCAACTGGCATCGGTCAAAAAGTGCGGCCACATGGGCGGAAAAGTGCTGGTGCCGACGCAGGAAGCGGTGCAAAAGCTTGTCGCTGCGCGGCTCGCGGCGGACGTCATGGGCGTGCCGACGGTGTTGCTTGCGCGCACCGACTCGGAGGCCGCGTCCCTGGTCACCAGCGACGTCGACGAAAACGACAAACCGTTCATCACCGGCGAGCGCACCGCGGAAGGCTATTACCGTGTGCGCGCGGGGTTCGACCAGGCGGTGTCGCGCGGCCTCGCTTATGCGCCGTACGCGGATTTGATCTGGTGCGAGACCGGGACCCCCGATCTCGTGTTCGCCAAGAATTACGCCGAGGCGATCCGCAAGGCCCATCCGAACAAGATGCTCGCCTACAACTGCTCGCCGTCGTTCAACTGGCGCAAGAACCTCGACGCCGCGACCATCGCAAAATTCCAGCGCGAACTCGGCGCCATGGGCTACAAGTTCCAGTTCGTCACGCTCGCCGGTTTCCACGCGCTCAACTACGGCATGTTCGAGCTTGCATCGGGCTACGCGCACGAACAGATGAGCGCCTATGCGCGCCTGCAGGAAGCCGAGTTTGCAGCCGAAAAACTGGGCTACACCGCGACCAAGCACCAGCGCGAGGTCGGCACCGGCTATTTTGACGCCGTGACCCAGGTGGTCCAGGGCAAGCAGTCTTCGACCACGGCGCTGTCCGGCTCCACCGAGGAAGCGCAGTTCCACGACGCGCCGGCGAAGATAGCCGCCGTGGGCTGAGCTTTGGTCTTTCGCCCGCAACGAAGAAAGCGCGCGTCCGTGGCTGCACGGACGCGCGCTTCAGGTGCGCGCAGCAGGCATGAAACGGGAACACCCAAAGCATTCAGGCAAAGAAACGTGGCGCTCCTGCCGGTTCAAGTCTTCTTCCCGGCCTTCAGTGCCATTTCGGCCGCGCGCAGGTCGGCGCTGGCGTAATCCAGTTCCCCGCACTGCACCGCGGTGCAGAGCCGTTCGAATTCGGCAGCGTCCAGACTCTCGATGCGCCGCTTCAACCAGTCCGCGGCGCTCGCGGCGATCAGGCGCCGCACGCGCCCGCCATGCGATCGCCGCTGGCTGGCGCAGGTCGCGCCATGCCGTGCGATCAGGTCGGCGAGTTCCGGCACGCCCGCGCCACTGGTGGCGACGGTGCGCACGACCTGCGGCGTCCAGGCGTCGTAATGGCGCAGCGATAGCATTGCCAGCAATTCGCGCTCGGTGCGCTCGGCGAGCGGCAGGTCGGCTTTGTTCACCACCAGAATATCGGCGATTTCGAGGATGCCGGCCTTGAGCGCCTGCACCTCGTCGCCGAGGCCGGGCGGGCACACCACGATGCGCGTGTCGGCGACTTCCGCCACTTCGACCTCGGATTGTCCCGCGCCCACGGTCTCGACGATGACGTGATCGTAGCCGGCCGCGTCGAGCAGGTCGACCACCCGCGCCGCGGTGCGCGACAGGCCGCCGCCATGGCCGCGCGAGGCGAGCGAGCGGATGAACACGCGCTCGTGCGCCTGGTGCTCGCCCATGCGGATGCGGTCGCCGAGTATCGCACCGCCGGAGAAAGGGCTCGAAGGATCGACCGCCACCACGCCGATTCTGGCGCCGCGCGCGAGCCACTCGCCGATCAGCGCGTTGACCAGCGTGGACTTGCCCGCGCCGGGTGGGCCGGTGATGCCTAGCACGCGCGCGCGACCGAGGTGCGGGTGCAGTCCATGCAGCAAGGCCTTGCCCGCCGCGGTCTCGTTTTCCACCGCCGACATGGCACGCGCCAGCGCGCGGCGCTCGCCCGCGAGGACGGCCGCGAGTGCGCCCGCCGCCCCGGGATCAGTCTTCATGCGGATCCTGCGCGGGCAGCGATGAAGCCGGCCTGCCGCCTGACGATCTCTTCGGGAAACGGCACCGCCTTGCGCGCGTCGGTGTCGATGTGCGCGCCGACGAGCTCGGTGCTGGCCACCTCCTCGCCGCTTTCGGTATCGTACATGCGATGCACAAAGCGGATGGTCTTCGGCTTCATCTCGAGCAAGCCGGAGCTGATGCGTATCAGCGCGCCCGCATGCAGCTCTCTCTTGTACAGGGTGCGCTGCTCCAGGGCCGCCATGCCGCGCCGCTGTTCCCTGAAATAGCGCGTGCTCATTCCGAGCGCGGCAAACAGGTGCCAGGTCGCCTCGTCGAAGCGCGCAGTATAGAACTGCACGTTCATGTGATCCATGTGGTCCATCTGCCAGGGATAGACCACGCCCCGGTAGGTTTCGATTTCCGTCGCGGCTGACATGTCCTCCCCCTTCACACCATGACCAGCGGCTGGCCGAAGCCGAGCTCGCGCCGCAGCGTCGCGCAGATCTCGCCATGGGTGCAGCCGGCTTCGGCGGCTTCGACCACGCGCGCGAAAATATTCTGCTTCGGATCGTCGGCCGCGGCCGCCAGGCCGTCCTGCGCCGAGCGCACCGCGGCCTGCGAGCGCCGCCGCTTGTATTCATTGAATGCGGCGATATGCGCGCCTATTTTCGCCGGATCGGGCGCCGGCAGCGCCTGACGCTCGCTTCGGCCTTCTTCCACCTGGTAGGCGTTGACACCGACCACCGTCTGCTCGCCCGAATCGATCTTCTCCTGAAAGCCGCGCGCGGATGCGCCTATCATTCTCTGCGGGAGGCCCTGCTCCGCCGCCTGGTACATGCCGCCGGCGGCTTCGATCTCGCCCATGACCGCCAGGATCTTCTGCTCCATCTCGTCGGTGAGCGCTTCGACGTAGTAGCTCCCGCCCAGGGGATCGATCACGTCGGTGAGGTGCGCTTCTTCGCGCAGGATGTTCTGCGTGTTGACGGCGATGCGCGCGCCGAACTCGGTCGGGCAGGACAGCGCCTCGTCGTAGGCGTCGGTGTGCAACGACTGCAGCCCGCCGAAGATGCCGGCCATGGCCTGAATGGTGACGCGCGCGATGTTGTTGAGCGGCTGCTGCCGCGTGAGATCGACCCCCGAAGTCTGGCCGTGGAACTTGAAGCGCCAGGAGCGCGGGTCGCGCGCGCCGAAGCGCTCGCGCGTGATCCGCGCCCAGATGCGCCGGCCGGCGCGGAACTTGGCGATCTCCTCGAACAGGCTGACCGAGATGTCGAAGAAGAAGGTGAAGCGCGGCAGGAAACTGTCCGGCGCCATGCCGCGCGCGCGGCAATCCTCGGCGTACTGGATCGCGGCGCTCAGGGCGAAAGCCATGGCTTCGGCCGGCGTGGCGCCCGCCTGCTGCGTGTGCTGCCCCACCACCGACATCGGGTTCCAGTTGGGCACCTGCCGCTGGCAGAATTCGATCTGGTCGGTGAGGATGCGCCGCGCGCCCGGAAGCGCGATGCGAAAGAACATGTGGTTGGCGATGAAATGGCTCAGGTAGTCGCTCTGGTTCGAGGTGCCGCTGATGCTGTTCCAGTCGACGCCGCGCTTTTTCGCGGTCGCGAGCAGAAAGGCGAACAGGGTAAACGGCGAAGGATCGTTCATCGCGCAGGAGGTGCGCGCGAGATCCACGCCGGCGAGGCACTGATCCATGTGCTCCACCGTGTTCACCACCACGCCGCAGGTGCCGAGCAATTCGGCGTGGACCTCGTCCATGTCATAGCCGCGGAACACCGAGTTGCACGGAATCAGCGACACCGCCGTGGTACCCTGGTCGATCATATCGAGCAGGCGCGCGTTGTAATCGTGCGGCGTGCCGAGGCCGATCAGCTGGCGCTGGGTCCAGGTGCGGCCGCGATGCATGCTGGCATAGATGCCGCGGGTGTAGGGCGGCTGGCCCGGATAGCCGAGCGCGGCGGCATAGTCGCCGCTCCAGTCCTGCGGCGTGTACAGGGGTTTGACCTCGATACCGGAACGATTGCGCGTCGGCTTGCCGCCGCCCACGCTTGCGGCGTATTCGCGCTGCCATTGTCCCGGCGCGATTTCCTGTGCGGACAGGCGGCCGGCCTCCAGCGGTTTGTTCATTTGCGTCTCCTTTCAAATACTGACTGCGCGCCGCGCGCGGGCAAGCTGGCCGATCTCCGCCGCGATTTCCTCGAGCGCGCTCCCGGGGTGGAACACCCGCGCGACCCCGGCTTCGAGCAGCATCGCCTCGTCCGCGTCGGGCACGATGCCGCCGACGACGACCGCGATGTCCGCGAGGCCGGCCGTGTGCAGCGCCCGCATCAGTTTGGGAACGATCAGGTGGTCCGTGGCGAGCGAAGACACCCCGATCACGTCCACGTCCTCCTCCATCGCCAGCTTGACCACCGCGGGGATGTCCTGCCAGGGCGGCGTGTACACCACCTCCATGCCGGCATCGCGCAGGTAGGACGCGACCACGCGGCTGCCGCGATCGTGGCCGTCGAGGCCGATTTTGGTGACGAGTACCTTGGGGGGTTGCGTAGTCATGATGCGCCGCCTTTTCGAGGATGAGTTGTCTTCATGCCTTCTGCGCCTCGCGCAGCAGCCGCAGAAAACTGCGCGCGATGCTGCGCGGGGAACTCCGGCCGCCGTCGCGGAACCAGTGCTGGGTCCAGTTGAGCGCGCCCAGGAGCAGCAGGCGCAGGCTCTGGCGGTCGGTCTCCGGCGGCAGCGGCAGAGCCGCCACCAGTTCCGCGAACAGGCTGTCGTAGCCGTCGCGCAGGCTCACCAGGCGCGCCGCCGCGCGGGGCACGTCCTGCGGCAGTACGCGGATCACCACCAGCGCGTAGTCCCCGGTCCTGAGCAAAACCTCCAGATGCGCGACCGCCGCGGCTTCCAGCCTTTGCCAGGGGTCCTCATGCCGGGCGATCGCTGCGCGAACCTTCGCGGTGATCAGCCGCACGCCCTGCTCGTATACGGCGACGAGCAGGTCTTCCTTGGCGGCGAAATGGTAATATAGCGACCCGGGCAGCATGTCGACGGCCGCGGCGATGTCGCGCATCGAGGTGGCGGCATAGCCTTTCTCGCGGAACAGCCGCGCCGCCTCGTCGAGGATCAGGGGCAGGCGGTTGTCGCTGCGCGGGATGCGCAGGGCTTGGCTCATAGGGTCAGGGGCGTTAGAAAAACAAACGACTGTTTGCTTTATAGACCACTTTTCCCCGAGGGTCAAGCTCCAGCCTCATGCGCGGCTGGAACCCGATTCGGCGCCCTCGCCTCCCCCGGTTCTCCGGCCGCGCACGCGCGCCGGCAATGGGTCCCGGGCATGACGGAAATCAAAAAAAATGGTTAAGCCGATCAACTCGATGTCCGCGCCAAGGCATAATTCGCGTATCCGCTCCCAGACCTGCCTTTCATCTTGAGCCCTGCGAAAAAAGCGATGCGAACCTGGTCCATTCTCGGGCGATGTCACCTCGCCTGGCTCGCCGGTTTCGGCGCGGCCTTCGCCCTGGCCGCCGCAGCGCACGCGGATGTGATCAAGATCGGCGGCCGGCAGAGCGTTAACATCGGGACCAGCATCGGCATCGCCCTCTACCCGACGGACGGCCGGGACGCCGATGCGCTGGTCACAGCGGCGGATACCGCCATGTACAGCGCCAAACAGGTGGGGAACAGTTTCCACTTTAGCGGAAACGAGGGACAGGCCTCGCTGTTCGATCCTGCAAGCGGGGGCTGAACCCGTGAACGATTCCGAAAAGCGTGATCTGTCCATGGTTTTGCTGGCACTGTCGCTTCTGGGCTGCGCGACGGAGTCCGCCCCGCCGCACGCCGGCCCCGCCATCGCGCGGATATCGGCCGAGGAACTCGCGCGCCTGCTGCCCAGGCCCGATCCCAGGCTGCCGCAGGAAGATCTGATACGCCTGTCCAGGGAGGGCGCGACGGCGAAGGACATCATCGCCCGTATCAGGGAAACAGGTTCGCGCTACGATTTGAGCGCGTCGCAGGCGATCGAACTGCATCGCCAGGGCGTGAACGCGGAGGTACTCGATTTCATCCAGTCGGCGCGCGAGCAGGAATTGCGCGACCGCATGGCCGAGGAGATCAATCAGCGCGAGCGGCGCCACGCGGCGGAGCTCAGGCGCGAGCAGGAACTGCGGCGCAATCTGTTTTACTACGACCCGTGGTGGCCGGGCTATCCGGGCTGGACCCACGGCTACCCGGTCCTCCCCCACGGCGGCCTCTACTGGCGCCGGTAGACCACCATGGCCACGCCGGTCGCCGCCAGCGCCATCCCCGCCATCGCCATCGCGCTGAGCGTCTCGCCGAACATGGCGTAGGCCATCAACGCGGTGGTCGGCGGAACGAGATAGAACAGGCTCGCCACCTTGGTCGCGGCGCCTTCGCGGATGAGCACATACAGCAGGGAAATCGCGCCGATCGACAGCACCAGCACCAGCCAGGCCAGGGTGCCGATGAATTCGGCAGTCCAACGCACCTGCATGGTTTCGAACACCAGCGCCAGCGGCAGCAGCACCAGGCCGGCGGCGCTGAACTGAATCACCGAACCGGCGCGCAGATCCACCGCCCCGCAGTAGCGTTTCTGGTACAGCGTGCCGGCGGTAATCGACACCAGCGCCAGCACGGACAAGGCCAGCGTCGCCGGCGTAATGCCCGAGAGCGCCGAGCGGCCCAGCACCACCAGCAACACTCCGCAAAAGCCCAGGACCAGACCCGACCATTGCCGGGCGTGCAGCCTCTCGCCGAACAAGGGTGCGCTGGCGAAAGCGGTGAGGATGGGCTGAATGCCGACGATCAGGGCACTTACCCCGGCCGACATGCCCAGATGGATGGAACAGAACACGCCGGCGAGGTAGCCGCCCTGCATCAGCACCCCGGCCACCGCGACGTTTCCGATCTGCGCCACCGTACCCGGCCAGGCCGCGCGCATCGCCAGCGCGAGCGGCAGCATCAGTGCAAGCACCAGGACAAAGCGCAATAGCAGAAAAGTGAGCGGCTCGGCATAGGGCAGGCCGTACTTGGCGCTGACAAAACCGGTGCTCCACAGGAGCACGAACAGTCCCGGCATGGCCTGCAGCCAGAGCCGCGCCGCCCTGTTGTCAGCGGAAGGCATGGCGGCTACCGCGTCGCGGCGATGAAGGAGTCAAAGGGAGCATGAGCGCTGACATAAAGCCGCGCAGTATAGCAAGCCGGCCCCTGCGGGCATGAGCAGGGTTTTCGCAGCCGGGACAGGCAGGAAACGTCCGCCCGCCCTGGAACAGGGAGGCAAAGTCTTACATAACCATATGATATTTATGTAACTTACTGAATTTATCCGGGCGAGGTTCCGGCCCAGGCTAATCCAACATCCTGATTTAAAACTGTTTTGTGCATCACATCAAACAAATCCAGAGTAATTCAAAAAAGTACTTGACAGGCAATCAGTTGAGCGTAGAATTCAAATTGTTGCAGTGCAATATATTCCTGGTTCTGGAGTGATTGCACCCGAGATTGCTGGACCTGTTGAACAACCTTTTTTTGGAGATTTAAAATGTACGCAAGCCCGGAACAATTTGCTGCTGCCAACAAAGCCAGCGTCGAAGCGCTGTTCACCATCGCCAACGCCCAGTTCGCCGCTTTCGAGCGTCTGTCGGCGCTGAACTTCAACACCACCAAAACGGCGTTTGAAGACAGCGTCAATCAAGCCAAGGCGCTGCTCTCGGTCAAGGATGCACAGGAATTCGTCAACCTGAGCGCCACCTCGGCCCAGCCGGCCCTGGAAAAAGCGATCGCCTACTCGCGCAATGTGTACGAAGTGGCGACCCAGACCCAGGCCGAAGTCACCAAGCTCGCCGAAACCCAGGCGGCCGAAATGAACAAGACCGTCGTCTCGCTGATGGACAAGCTGACCAAGAACGCGCCCGCCGGTTCGGACGTCGCCGTCGCCGCGGTCAAGTCCGCCATGGCCGCCGCGAACTCCGCCTACGACAGCTTCACCAAAGTGGTGAAACAAGCGACCGATCTGGCCGAAGCCAATGTTACCGCCGCCACCGCGACCGTGGTGAAGCAAGCCTCCAAAAAGAAGGCCGCCTAAGCTTTCTTCAAGAACTCGCTGACGGTTTCTCCTCCTCCTTTACTGTCAGCGGCCCCGAGGGCAATCTCGGGGCAATCCAAACCCCGGGCCATGTCCCGGGGTTTTTTTTGCCTGAGGCCCGCACGGGACTTTGACTATTGTCATGATCCGAAATCGCGGCACGGGTACGCTTCATCGAAGGAGCTGGAGCCTCGGGTCCGGCCCGGCCACGACGATAGAAAGGGCCTGACGCTTGCGGCGTCCAAGCCAACCGGCGCGGGACAGCACCCGCGGTTTTCAACAGAGAAAGGAGTGCAATCATGGCGAATCTCACTCGTTGGGATCCCTTCGGCGAAATGGCCCGATTCGACCCGTTCCGGGACATGAACGACTATTTCAAAGGGTTCATGCTGCGGCCCGTATTCCAGGGCCTGGAAGCGGAACCTGAAATCAAACTCGAAATTTCCGAAGCGGACAAGGCCTATACGGTCAAGGCGGATGTCCCCGGCGTGAACAAGGAGGACATCCAGGTATCGATCGACGGCAAGCAGGTTTCCATCGGTGCCGAAGTCAAGCACGAAAAGGAAGAGAAGGAAGGCAAGAAACTGGTTCGCAGCGAACGCTACTATGGCAGGCAGTTTCGCAGCTTCACTCTGGCTCACGACATCGACGAGGCCAAGGCCGAAGCAGAGTACAAGGACGGCGTGCTCAAGCTGACCCTGCCGAAGAAAGCCGGCGCCGAAACCAGGAAGCTCGCCATCAAATAGCAAGTCCCCTGTTCCTGGGCTGTTCCGGTGACGCCGAAACAGCCCCGGGGAAACCGCGCCGGCCCGGGCGAACGCAGCCCGGCCCGTCAGGGCGCGGCGTTGCGCGCGGCAGCGCGCCTGGCCAGATGGGTGTCGAGCCTTGCATAGACCTTGCGCGCGTTGCCGCTCAACACCTTTTCGCGGTCCCCGGCCGACAGCCAATCGACCGCGTCGATGTAGCGCTTGGTGTCGTCGTAGTGAAACCCCGTGTCCGGATCTATGCCTTTCACCGCGCCGACGATCTCCGAGGCAAACAGGATGTTGTCTGCGGGCACCACCTTGAGCAGCAGCTCGATCCCGGGCTTGTGGTACACGCAGGTGTCGAAGTACACGTTTTTCAGCAGCTCCGTCAGCGGCGGGCGATTCATGTCCTGGGCGAGGCCGCGGTAGCGGCCCCAGTGGTAGGGCACCGCGCCGCCGCCGTGCGGGATGATGAATTTCAGCGCCGGAAAATCCCGGAACAGGTCGCCCTCGATGAATTGCATGAATGCGGTGGTGTCGCCGTTGATGTAATGGGCGCCGGTAAAGTGGAAGTTCGGGTTGCAGGAACAGCTCACGTGCACCATCCCGGGAACATCGAGCTCGACCATCTTTTCGTAGAGCGGATACCAGTGGCGGTCGGTCAATGGCGGACCGCTCCAATGGCCGTCCGAGGGATCGGGGTTGACGTTGCAGCCGATGAAACCCAGTTCATTCACGCAGCGCTCGAGTTCGGCGATGCAGTTCGCCGGGCTCACCCCCGGAGACTGGGGCAGCTGGCAGACGCCGACGAAGTTGTCCGGAAAAAGCGTGCACACCCGGTGGATCAGGTCGTTGCAGGCCCGGCTCCAGTCGCGGCTGGTGGCCTCGTTGCCGACGTGATGCGCCATGCCGCCGGCGCGCGGCGAAAAGACGGTCAGGTCCACGCCGCGCTGCCGCTGGATGCGCAGCTGGTTGTTCTCGATGCTCTCGCGGATCTGGTCGTCGCTTACCCGGAAATCGGGCGCAAGCGGCGCCCGGGACGGGTCCTCCAGCGCGGCGATTTGCCGCGCGCGATAGGCATCCAGCTCCTTCGGCGCGGTGGTGTAGTGCCCGTGGCAATCGATGATCAAGGCGTCGTTCTCCTTTGAGTTTCAATGCCGCGGGGACACGACGCGCCGCAGCTCGGCCGCCTCGCGGGACACAAGCGTCCAGCCGATGGCCTCGGCATAGCCGAGGATCCGGGCCTGGACGGCTTTGTGCTCGCCTGGCTTCATGAATAGGGTTTCAGATTCAACGCGCGCTGAATTTTTTCGCGCACTACATCAGGCACGCCTGCCTGTTCTGCGAACGATCGCCATTTCGATACCGCCGCCTGCACCTCGGCAACGATCTTCGCAGCGCGCCCCCGTTTCATCGAAGCAGTCTTTGCGCAGGCGTTGAAGTCCTCCAGCGTGAAATGGTCGCGTTTTCCGTTCATCGTCATCTGATGGCTCGCCGTCCACGCACCCGCAGGATTGAAGCTGTAGGTCATGTCGAAGGCCGGTGATAGCGACCACTCGCCGGATTTATTCATCAGGAAGGCGATATTCTTCACGTGGTCGTCCTGATTGCGGGCCACGATGTTGAATACCATGCGCCGAAACAGTTGCTCGATGGCCTGCATGGGCAATTGCAGTTGCCGCATCACCAGCAAGGCCTGTTCGTAGCTGTACGCGCCTGCCATGTTGAAATCGTAGTGCGCCAGGGCGCAGAGCGACTGCATGTGAAGTTTTTCACCGCCGGCAAGACGATCGAAGCGGCGCGTCATGAAATGCGAGCGGCCATGCTCCTTGAACAACCGGCATTCGCTGATATCAACGCCGCAGTCGAGCGCCATCAGGTAATACGCATACTCGATCAGCCCGTAGCCTTTCGGGTCATCCAGTTCCTTGTCTTTGTTGCCGCTGACGCCGTCGAACTTGAGCAGCCAGTATTCGAACCCCTTGCCGGCTTTGACCTGGCCAGACCGCACTTCATTGGTTTTGGGGTTCCATGCGATGACCGCCTTCGCCCTCGCGCCACCGGCGGAGGTGCCCAC
>Ga0172373_10000355_pt1 | contig 74754 bp, 68 predicted proteins | sample Lak10m_2_FD_114546 | JGI IMG/M metagenome (GOLD analysis project Ga0172373, IMG submission 114546) | Freshwater microbial communities from Kabuno Bay, South-Kivu, Congo - kab_092012_10m | ecosystem: Environmental > Aquatic > Freshwater > Lake | place: Democratic Republic of the Congo...
CTCAACAGTAGGTCTCAACGAAGACGTTATCCGAAAATACATTGAAAAACAGGGCCACGAAGATAGGGGGCAAGCTTGCTTGTAGCAGGCTGATACCACGGGGCTTGCCCCGTGGAGATTCACGCTTATTCTTTTGACACACTTAAAATTGATCGGACTTTTTTAAATGATCTTTCCTCCAATAGAAAGTCTCGTGGGATGATTACAATGGTTCAAGTTCTTGCAAAAACCCTTGGAATGAAAACAGTTGTAGAGGGGGTTGAAAATGCCGATCAATTGGAATTCGTACGAGATATCGGGTGTAATTATGTCCAGGGCTATTATTTCAGCAAACCAAAGTCTTTTAATGATATGACGATACAGCTTCAAACTATGCCAAATCCAAAATCCTGGGTTGAAGAAGAGGACACTCAGGGGGCAGAAATTATTTTAATGCAACCTTCTGATCATGAGGGGGTTGCAGTAAGCACAACTTGAAAAGTTAGCTTTTGAAGAATAGCTCTTTTCGAGAGATAAGATATATCTGTTTAGCTTCTTAATAAGAGGCGGTCATCATCCACTGAGCTTCCAAATTTCGCCATTAAATCTTGAGGTGTAAGGTTTTTTCTCTCTTCACCGCTCACATCATAGATAATCTTGCCTTCGTGCAACATAACCGTTCGTGTGCCAAAGGATAAAGCTTGCTGAAGGCTATGGGTAATCATAAGTGCTGTAAGATTTTTTTCTGCGATTATTTTTTGCGTGAGCTCCATCACAAAATTTGCGGTTTTAGGATCAAGGGCAGCTGTATGTTCGTCCAAAAGTAAAATCTTGAGAGGGCTGAGGGTTGCCATCATCAAGCTTATGGCCTGACGTTGTCCCCCTGAAAGGGATCCCATGAGTGTATCGAGGCGATCTTCAAGCCCAAGTCTTAGGCGATTGAGGAGCGATTGATATTCTTCACGTTTTTTCTTTGAAAGGGATAAAGAAAGTCCCCTTGAATGACCACGGCGTTCCGCAAGTGCAAGATTTTCAGCAATTGTAAGATCTGCGCATGTGCCAGCAAGGGGGTCTTGAAAAACGCGGGCGACCAAAGCTGCTCGATTATAAGACGGTTCTTTTGTGACATCTACATCATCAATTTTAATGGTGCCTGCTGTGGGAATGGTTTCTCCTGCAATGGCATTAAGAACGGTGGATTTTCCGGCGCCATTACTTCCAATAACCGTGATAAATTCGCCATTGTTAATTTTAAGGTCTACGCCGCGCAGAGCTTTTTTTTCGGTAAGAAGTCCTTCGTTATAGGTAACCTTGACATGCTTTAAAATAATCATGTTTTGCTTCCCCGTTTTATGGATCTTCTGAGTGTGGGGAGGATCATCGCAAAGGCAACAATCACTGCGGTTACAAGGTTAAGATCTGATGCTTGAAGGCCAAGTTCGGTGCTGTTTAATGCAAAAGCAATCACTAGGCGGTAAATGATGGCTCCTACAATGCAAGCAACAAGAGCAAGGGCAATAGTGCGCGCTTGGAAGAGAGCTTCACCAATAATCACCGCAGCAAGACCAATGATAATGGTTCCCACTCCCATGGAAACATCAGCAAAACCATAAACTTGGGCAAAAAGAGCTCCAGCAAGAGCTACAAGAGCGTTGCTAAGAGAAAGACCTACTTGAATCATTGTGTGGTCGTTAATTCCAATGGAGCGTCCCATGCGTGGGTTTGACCCTGTTGAACGCAAAGCAAGGCCAAGGCGTGTTTTGAGGAACCATTCAAAAATGCAAACAACTATGATGACAAGAATGAACAGCACGATGAAGTTTCCGCCATCCATTTTGCTAAACGGGGTAAAGAGGGTTTGTTCACCTAAAAGAGCAAGATTAGGGCGGCCCATAATGCGCAAATTTATGGAATAAAGGGCTGTCATGGTTAAAATACCGGCAAGGAGATTGAGCATTTTGAGGCGTGTTGCCAGAAGTGCTGTGATGTATCCTGAAAAAGCACCCGCAACCATAGCGAGGATTGTTGCTGTATAAGGATTAAACCCTGCTAGGATGGATGCGCTTGCAACCGCTGCGCCAAGGGGAAAGCTACCATCAGCGGTAAGATCGGGGAAATTAAGGGTGCGAAACGATAGATACACACCAAGGGCGACAAGGCTGTAAATCAGCCCTAATTCCAGTGCACCTAAAAATTGAATAGTATTCAAAATTGTTTCAATCTTGTTATGATATGGGTCAGTTTATATCACAAGAACACGCCCAATTGCCAGAACGAAAGAGCGGTTGTCAAGGGAAAATTCTGAGGGTGATGTATTTAATGTTGTTAAATTGATATTATTCGTAGCTATTGTTTTTTAGGGGTATCTAATGTCACCAAAGCTTGAAATTGTTACAAAAGAAATGCCTATTGAGCAATCTCATGTGCTTACGACTCCTTCAAAAGAGGTCACTTTCCCCCTTTCTGAAGAAATGCGCACCCTAATTTCAGATATGAAGCACGAGCTTATATCGCGGGATGCAGCTGGATTTGCTGCTCCACAATTTGGGGCGCATTGGAAGGTGATCGTTTACCATGTCACAGAACTAGCTTTAAAAGTGCGTGAAGATGCTCGGGGCCTTGTTCCTGTGACTGTTTTAATTAATCCCACGTATGAAATTATTGAAGATTCTGGCACGACTTTTGATTGGGAATTTTGTTTTTCTGTGGAAAGTGAGGGAGGTAAAGTCATTCGTCCCACATCCATTCGCTATACAGCTTTTAACGAGGAAGGTCAAAAAATCCAAGGTGAAGTGCACGGGTTTGAGGCACGGCTCCTTCAGCATGAGATTGATCATGTGCATGGCCTTCTTTGCTCACGCTTATATAAGGCTGGTGGACTTTATGGTCCTCGGGAGGAGATGATGAGCATAAGAAAGAAGGAGCTCGAAGAAAAACAAAAAAATTCTGCGAAATAGAGTCCGCAACAAGAGCACATGGAAATGCTTCATAACATAAGGAGGATCTTGCCTGTCGAGATGAAGTCCTTGCGTGAAAAACTTCAACTTCAATTGGAGAATCATCACTCGAAGTCCCCGCAAACCATTACTTTTCCTGGGAAAGAATTTTATTCATGCATTTTTATTAAAATTGCATACAATTAAAGTAGATTTTTTTTTGCACGATTTTTAAGTGTTGGTAGATAAGGGAATGTTTATCAAATTCTTCTTTGTTTTAACGATAGTCTTATCCTTACCAGCTAAGGCTGCGCAGCCTATTCCTGGTGTTCAAGAGGCTGTTCCCCAAGATTCCGATGCTGCGTTTTCGTTAAAACATAGGGAAGCAATCGAACTTGCACGGAAGGGGGAAAAAAAAGTATCTCTTACAAAAATTGAAAAACTTGCTGAGGAGTATGGTTGGAAAGATGAAATTCTTTATGATTATTTAGTGGTTCTTGTCTGGGATGAACGATATCAAGACGCCTATAATCATTATCAAAAGCGTGTTAAAAACAAAAAAAATATAGATAACATTCCCCTGTATGTGCTTAAAGAGGCAGCAAAAGCAGCTCAGGAATGTAATGCCCATTCTGATGCGATTTTTCTTTACAAAAAGATTATAGAAAAAGGAGAAAAAGCAGCTGGTTATTATGTTGGCCTTGCTTCCATTTACCGTAAAATGGAGAACTTTCCAGAGGCTATTTACATTTTGCACGAAGCTGAAAAGTTCGATCCTCTCAACATTGAAGTCTTAAAACTCCTTGAGCACTCTTATACAAAAATCAATCGTCACTCAACGGCGTTGCATTATGAGAATATTATTCTAAATCAATGGCCAATGGATAGGGATACTATTCGAAATAAGGTTTTCACTCTTGTGGAGATGAAGGCGGCTTATCAGGCCTTTAAAATATTGAGTGAGAATCCCTTATTATTTAGCGAAGAAGAGACTCAGAATATTGAAAAGGAAAAAGTTGCCATTGAAATTAATTGGGGTGTTGATAGTTCAACTGAAGAGGATAGAAAATATTATTTTGATAGGGCGATAGAGTCCCTTCGGAGGTTGATTCATAAATCTCATGACCCAAATTTCATTGAAAAAGCGCGCTTTGATTTGATTCTTGCCCTAAATAAGCGTGGATTGCATAAAGAAGTTATTTTGGAGTTTGAGAGTAATCTGGCTCCTCAAAAAACTCTTGCAGAATTTCCAACTTATGTTTTGGCCCCTCTTGTTGATTCTTATATTAACGAAAGAAAACTCATAGACGCTAAAAGTGTCTTTGATGTTCTGTTAAGGCGAAAAGATTTAGACAGAGATAAAGATATTCAAATTGAAACAATACAAGGATATTTTTTCTGCCTTCTGGAAAGCGAAGAGATTGATAGAGCGCTCGATTATGCAAATGCTGTTCGATCTTATATCAAATATGATATGGAGGAATTTTACCCCTCCGCGCTTTATTACGCGGGACTTAATGCTGCTGCCCAAAAACAAACAGAAGCTGCCATTGCCGAAGCACCTCAAAATATAACCCTTAGGAAGCTTATGGGGGATGTTTATGCTGCTCGTGGGTTGCCCCGTAAGGCGATGATGGAGTATGACATTGGACTTACAACAGCTCCGGATGATGTAAGTCTTCTTGTTGGGAAAGCTGAAGTTCTTATGACCCTTCATCATCCTGATGAAGCAGAGCGTATTATTAATGACCTTCATGCAAAATATCCCGATAGCTCTTCAGTCAAAAAACTTGTTAACAACTGGAACGCCAGAAATACAATGGAGTTTGACGCATCCTATGAGTATGAGAAAAGCAATAAAACAGTTGTTGGAAATGGCGTCTCAACACTTAAAAGTTATCTCTATTCCCGTCCATTTTTAAATCATTTTCGAGCCTTTCTTGGTTCTACATATTTATTTGGGAAGTTTGCAGAGGGTAGTTTGTATTTCTTCTCTAAGAGCGTTGGTCTTCAACAAAAATCTGAAAACATTAGTTCATCTATTGAGTTGAAAAATATGCGTTTTCGGGGCATTGAAAAAAATGGCGCTAATATTCAAGTGGAGGTTACCCCTACGGATGAAATTTCTATCGAAGGGAGGACCGATATTAATTCTTCGGATACTCCTGGGAGAGGGTTAACAAATTATGTTATGTCCAACTATTTTGAGGCACGAAGTACCTATACAAAAAACGATCACCTTAAAGTATCACTTTTTACATTTGTACAGAAATTTACAGACAAAAATATATGGCATGGAGGAGGGGGGTATATCCAAAAACGTTTGATAGAACAACCGCGTTACTTTGTTGATCTTCGATTGGATATGGGAGCGCGAAAATCCAAAACAGACGATGTCTACTATTTTAGTCCTATTAAAGATTTTTCAACATCCCTGTCACCTATTTTTCAACAAATTATTTATAGAGACTATGAATTCTCTCTTACCCATAGAATCACACCAAGTGTGACACGGTATTGGCAAAAAGGTTACGGAACAAATTCTTTGTGGGGCATTAGCTACGAACATATTTGGGCAAAGACAAATGTTTTTACATTCGGCTATGGGGGGCGTTATCGCAAGGCGATTTATGATGGGGCTAGAGAAAATTCAATTGATGTTTTCTTAAATTTTAATATGAGATTTTAAAATGATAATCCGAATATTGTTTGTGTTTTTTTTATATGTATCGCAAGGGTTTGCATCGGATTCATTCTTTATTATTACGTATCACCAGGTTACCTCGGATAAGGGAGAAGGGTATCCTGATAGTATTTCGGTTAAAGAACTAGCCAGTCAATTCCAATGGCTTAAAGACCAGGGATATGTGGTTATATCCATTGATGATGTAGTAAAAGCTCGAAATCATGAAAAAAAACTTCCCCCCAAATCTGTGCTGCTTACGTTTGATGATGGATATGGAGATTTCTACACAAATGCATGGCCACTATTAAAAGCGTTTAATTACCCCGCTGTCATTGCCATTGTTGGCAATTGGATTGATGGTGACCCAAGTGGTAGCGTGCACTTCGGGGATAAACATATAGATAAGCATATTTTTATGACGTGGGATCAAATTAGAGAAGTTTCTGGTTCTGGATTGATTGAGGTGGCTTCTCATACTTATCATCAACATATAGCCGTTAATGCAAATCCTCAAGGAACTCAACCAGCACTTGTAACCCGTATCTATGAACCGATGAGAAAAAAATATGAAACGGATGATGCGTTTATGAAACGAATTAAGGACGATTTTAAAAAAAATTCTGATGTTATTTTTAAACAAATAGGAAAGCGTCCACGGGTTATGGTCTGGCCCTATGGACGTTTCAATGAAATAGACGTAAAAATTGCGAATGATTTAGGGATGTTTATTAATATGGGCCTTGAAGAAAAGGGTGATACGTTTTCGGATCTTCAAAGCTCAACGAATAATCTTAACTATTTAAAAAGATATTATTATGTATCCGGAGATGGTGTTAAGGTTTTCATTGACAAGATGAATGCTGCTAACAAGAAAATAGAAATCATGCGCGGATTGCATGTGAATCTTGATTATATTTATAATCCTAATCCGAAAATTTTTGAAGAAAATTTGGTTCGTGTAGTTGACCTTGTAAGTGAATATGGGGCTAATACGGTATTTTTAAAGGCATATGTAACACCTCCCAAAGGACATCCTATTCAAAGTGTTTATTTTCCAAACAGGCATCTTGATGTAAAAGCTGACATTATGGGAAAAGCTGTGTGGCAGTTAGAAAAAAAAGCTGGGGTAGAAGTTTATGGATTATTGTCCGTAGGAAAATTTGCTTCATCATTTTCTGAATCAATGCTCAAAGATATTTGTGAAGATATGGCAAAACATACTGCAATAAATGGAATTTCATTTTTAGTTAATGATAGAATATCAAGTGTATTTAAATCAGAAAACAAAAATCAAAAAAATAACGATTCCTTTATTCAATTAATACAACATGTAAGGAGAAACACGAGGATATATCAACCTTATGGTAAAATGAACATTATGTTTGATTCATTTGTTGTTGATGAGTTTTGTGAAGAAAACGCTCAAAATACTCGAACAATTCAGTATTTAGAAAACTATATCGATAATATGACATTTATTCTTCCATCATCCATGGACATTGATTACATGGATATGAGTGGTTTACTACCACTAGCAAAAAATAATCCTGCTCTTGCAAGAAAGTTAATTTTTCAGTTTGAACCTAGGGATTCTCAAGAAATTTACAACGTGAATTACTTGAATTTAATTATTAAAAACACGAAGAAATTAACCTCTTTGGGCTTTACAAGTTATGCTTTGTTCAAAGATTTTGTCCCAAAAATCAATCCTGATTTTCATGTTCTTAAGGAGGCAATCTCGACACACGGACAGCTCAAAAAAAGAGTGGGTAAACATTGAAGAGGCCCCACCTTTCTTTTTCCCAGAAGATTATTCATGGTATTGTGTTGGCCGGTTTTTGGGGTTTGTATCTTGCAGGCCTAACTCATGTTTGGATATCACCTAAATATATATTTGAGGGACTCGAAATTATTTTGGGGGCAGAGTTTATATTGTTGCTGACTTTGACAATGTCATGGATAAAATACCATCTTATTTTACACCGCGCAAAAGGACCACGCACCCATATTCCAATTAGAAGTTGGAAATATGATTACGACTGGCTGGGTTATGAAGTCGTTGCAGATTTTAAAGCCTTAAAAGAAGCGCATTTCATCGTTGTCCAGATTTGTCCTGAAGAAAAGAAGAAAGTATACCATATGATCAATTACGGAAAGGAAACCAATGGGTGACCTTTTTTATCATTGTATCATAGTATTTGTAGCTTTTTATCCTATTGTTACATCTATCATGTGGTGTGTTTTTTCCGTTACGTACAAAATACGGTGGGAGGAAATGCATCATGAAGTTTTTCCACATCATAAACCTTATGTGTCGATCATTGTGCCAGCATACAACGAAGGAAAAATTATAAGCGAAACTCTTGATGCTATTTGCAAGATCTCTTATCCGCACTATGAAATCGTTGTTGTAAATGATGGCTCTCCTGATGATGTTTTAGAGAAGGTACTTCCATTTGTTCAAAGTGGACGTGTTAGACTTCTTACAAATGCGGAAAATCAGGGAAAAGCACTCGCACTTAATGATGTGATCGGGGTGCTTAACGGTGAAGTTATTGTTATTTTAGATGCTGATGCAGAACCCGAACCCGATATACTTCATCATTTAACTTGGCATTTTCAGCACGCTCGCGTAGGAGCTGTTACGGGACATCCACGCGTTAAAAACGTTAAGAATCTGTTGACTCGGATTCAAGTAATGGAATTTACCTCAATTATTGGATTGCTCAGAAGATCCCAGCGTATATGGGGAAGAATCGTGACGGTATCAGGAATTGTCACAGCATTTCGCAGAGAAGCCCTTTATGAAGTAGAAGGGTTCTGTCCGAATATGTATACGGAGGATATTGATATCACATGGAAGCTTGAGAGAAGACACTGGGATGTTCGATATGAACCGCGAGCTGTTGTTTGGATGCAAGTTCCAGAGACATTAAAACTCTTCTTTAAACAGCGATTGAGGTGGGCCCGAGGACTTTTACAGGTATTAAAAGTGAACCGAGACATTCCCTTTGTGTGGCAATATAGAAGGCTATGGCCTATGTACTATGAATGTTGTTTATCCATATTGTGGACCCTGCTTTTTGGAATAGTTAGCCTTTATGAAGGCGGTAAATTTTTATATGAGCTACTTATTCTTGAGCAATCTCCTTCTTTTAGATTGCAATGGCTTGTACTTATGGCCACCTTTAGCCTTTTTCAATTACTCTTGGGAGGTCTTTTGGAAATAAAACATGACAAGGATGTTGTTCGATTTTTTCCTTATATGATTCTCTATCCCTCATTCTATTGGGTTTTTATGATTATCGTAACTTTGACGGCCCTACCTGCGCTTGTACGGTCAACGGCAGGTAAAGTAAAATGGCTATCCATTCGTGGACATTAAGTGGTTCATAAAGTTGATAAGGGCGTAATACTCTCACAAATCTAGAGAATGCAGCTAATGCCTCCCTTAAGGGTATGATCAAAATTAGTGAAGCCAAATAAGGGTGTTTACAAAGAATAAAAAAGCAAGGAAAGAGTGAATAGTGTTCTCTTATCCTAGGACAATAGCGCTTCTGACGATGGTGATGGGGTCGGATTCTGTGCGTTTAAACTGAACTTCTTTGATTTGTAATTCTAAGAATTTTTTTGGGTTTTGTTTTGAACGCTTCATCTGCCCCCTTAACCACAATATGGCATGATCTTGAACAAGGGTCGTATCAAGGCCGTTTTCAAATGAGGCTGGGATAAAAGTTTTCCCTTGAGAAGGTGGGGACGATGGAACTTTTTTTGTGGGATTCTCTAAAAAACCAAAGCTTGGTTGGTCGACGTCAATGGTCATTAGATATTCTATCCTTAAGGTGGTGCCTGCTGCCGGAGTCGAACCGGCACGCCCAGAGAGCGACAGATTTTAAGTCTGTTGTGTCTACCAATTCCACCAAGCAGGCCTTCACCTATTAATAAAACGTGTGTGCTTTTGGTGCAAGGGGAAAACATAGTGTAGGGCTAGTGTTTTCGAATTCTTTCAATCACTTTATCTTTATCGAGGGACACAATAAGGCGATCAGGTTCCCTATATAAACCATTGGAAATGCTTCCAAACAAAGGTTCCAGTGTGGGGAGGAGTTCTTCAAGATTCTCGTTTTTAAGACCTTCAATATCGTAAACACGATCTACAATGAAACTATAAAAATCATCGTCAATATCTTTTAACACAACGCACATGCCCCTTGGTGGAGGTGGCGATGCCATCCCTAAAAAAGTTGATGCATAAATAGCGGTTACAATATGTCCACGTAAATTAATGAGGCCTGCAACATCAGAAGACGCAAGGGGTACTTTTGTAAGTTTAGGGGTGTACATTACATCTTTGATAAGATTAATAGGTACGGAGAACCATTGCTCCCCGACCTTAAAGGTGAGGCTTTTTTCCTCGACGCTATGGGATGAAGATGACATGGGATTTTTCCTTTCTCATGCGATCTGGTTCAATACACGAATAAGTGCTTGTTGATCGGTTTTAGGAACAAAGTCAAAAAATCCAGCTGTGCGGGATTTTTCAATATCACCTTCTGTGTAGTTACCAGAAAGAGCCACAACGGGAATTTGTGAAAAAACCTCATTGGATTTTAGGGCTTTGATAAAATCAAATCCATCACGATCCGGCATTTCAATATCGCTCACAATAACATCAAAGGGTGTGCGGGCATCCCGACATATTTTAAGGGCCTGATCCACACTGGCGGCTGTTTTGACATTGAATCCTGATACCTGAAGAAGGGGGGTGATAAGGTTGAGGAAGAACACACTGTCATCCACAAGCAGAAGGCGCTTTGCGGATTTTTCTTCGGCAGATCCGCGACGTTCGTGCCAGTGGGGGTAAGCCTTCTTAAAGTAAGATTGGCTATCAATAACGGTTGTTGGGGTTCCATTGATAACTGTTGTTCCAAGATCCTCTGTGCCGTGGCTTTCAAGGTGGATTTTGGTGGGGTTTTCAATGATATCAATGATTTCATCGATTTTGAGGGCTACTTTATATCCCCGATCTGTAAAAATAAGTATGGGGACGGGGGTTTCTGAGGGATAATTACCATCCGTATGATCCATCAGAGGAATAAGTTGTTCGCGATGTAAAAACACATGTTGCCCATTAACATTTTGAATTTCTGAAATTGTAATTTCATCAATGCGGCTTACAAGGGCTAGGGGCACAGCTTTGACGTGTTGATTGCTGCGGAAAATAAGGATAATTGTATTTTTGCTTTTTTCCTCAGATCGTGAATCCGAATTAAGGTCAAAACTTAATCCTCCGGACTTTTCAGCATGGGGGCAGAGGCTGTTGGGCTCAAGGATAAGAACAACTTCCCCATTACCTAAAATTGTGCTTCCTGAGAATGTTCCAATGCGTTCGAGTTTCCGAGAAAGAGGTTTTACTACGATTTCTTGGGAATCAAAGACATTATCAACAACTAGCCCAAAAAAATAATTAAGGGCTTGGGTAACAATAATGTATTGAGCAGGGTTTTGTTGAGAGGAAGACGTGTTAATGACTTCTGATAGTCTAACAAGTGGGAGAACTTGATTGCGCCATCTTAAAAGGGGGTGCCCTTCAACATTTTCAATTGCGTAATTTTTATTCAGCTTAAGATTTAAAATCTCAACGATTGAGAGTTGGGGAAGGGCGAAAATAGTATCGCAAACGCCGACGAGAAGGACTGATATAATGGAAAGCGTTAAGGGAATTTTTATGGTAAAAGTGCTTCCATTTCCTTCCCGGGAAGAGAGTTCAATGGTGCCGCCAAGTTTATCGATATTCGCATGAACAACATCCATGCCTACGCCGCGTCCTGAAACACTTGTGACAACATCTGCTGTTGAAAATCCTGGTTTGAAAATAAGTTGCAGGATTTGTTCATGGCTCATGGTTGCGGCTTCATCATCAGTGATGAGGCCTTTCGACAAGGCTTTTTCCCGAATCTTGTAAGGAGACATGCCCTTGCCATCATCACTTACCTCCAATATGACGTTGCCGCCTTGGTGATAAGACCGAAGAGTAATTGTTCCAGTTTCATTTTTCCCAAGCTTGTGACGATCTTCGGGCATTTCAATTCCATGGTCACAAGAGTTTCGAATCATGTGGACGAGTGGGTCCTTGATTAACTCGATGACTTGACGGTCGAGTTCAGTATCTGCACCTATTTGACGGAGTTGTATTTTTTTCCCAAGTTCTGATGCGATATCGCGGACCATTCGTGGAAGTTTTGTCCACGCATTTTCAATGGGTTGCATGCGCGTTTTCATGATGGTTTGTTGAAGCTCTGTTGTAAGGTGAGACAATCGCGACAAAACAATATTATGATCGCCACCATTTTTCACAGAATTTTCATTTTGCTGAAGGAGCTGGTTACGTGTTAACACCATCTCGCCCACAAGATTCATGAGATGATCAATGGTGTCCAAGTTAATCCGAATAGTCTGTTGAGTTCCCGTTATATGTGCAGAATCCTTGGGGGTGGATTCCTTTTGTATGGATGGTTTCTCAGGAGATATTTCCGTAGCTGATTTAACAATCTCTTTGGGAGTCTCTTCTTTTTGAGGGGTATTGAGTTCGGAAGATAAATCACCACTTAATAAAGGTTCTTGTAAGGTGGATTTAAGCTTTTCATTGATGTCTATGTCGATTGTCTCTTGTATAGTACATTCGTTCACACCTTCTATTGATGGAGGGGGAGCATCTTCTAAAGAAGGAGAGTGTGGCTCTACGCATTTTTCCAAAGATGCTAGAATTTCACGGTCATCTCCTTGTGGTTCAGCTCCTTTTTCTTCAATCCCTTCGCAAATTTTCCGAATCGCATCGAGGCTTACAAAAATTGTGGATGTGATGAGGGGGGTGATTGTTAAAGAACCTTCGCGGGCTTTACCAAAAATATTTTCAGCATGATGGGAAATTGTTTGCATGCGATCCAACCCCAAGAACCCACAGGTTCCTTTGATTGTATGTAAAATACGAAAAGCGTCACGTACGATTTCAAGGTTATTTGGATCGGATTCAAGGGACAAAACGAGCCCTTCAAGCTGCTGCAGCCCTTCGTAAGTTTCTGTCAAAAAATCACTTAATAACTCGTCCATACGATCTGTCTTCCCAGGATCCTTGGACTATTTTATAAGAGCATTTATTAAAATAGCGTAAAGGGAACAAGGGGAACTTAGCGTTTCCTGGAATATGATGTTTTTAATTTTAAAAACTTAAAAGACCGCTTTGGGGTGTGGTTTGAAAATAAGGTATGTAAACGTGACTATGATGCCAGCAATGAGCCCCCCTAAATGGGCAGCATAATCAATGTTCCCAGCCACGGGAACAAGACTCGTGACAAGGGCAATGAGAGATTGAAGGCGACACTTAGGTGCCGCATCAAGGGTGCGACATACATTTAAGACTCCTTTTGTGAGGAGGCTTTTCCATATATCTAGAAACATCAGGGATGTTGCCATGGCAACAAGGGCTCCAGAGGCTCCTACGGTGAGCCCATCGCAGTGATAAAGAGAAGAGAAAGCATTACTAATAATGCCCGCAAGAAGAAAAAAGAAGAGTGTGACAAAGGGGCCCATGATTTTTTCAAACGATCGACCAAGCCCATAAAGTGTGAGCATATTAAAAGATAAGTGGACAATATCTGCATGTAAAAATGTGGCACAAGTCGCATGTTTTAAGCTCAAAGAGTCTGCATGGTTTAAAGCACCCATCTGAGCAAGAGTTTTTGCGCTAATACGGCAAGCTTTTGCTGTTTCTTTGCATAAAAAAAACTCGATGATAAAAATCAAAATTTGAAAAAGCAGAAGCCCTGAAAGGGCTGGGTGCTCACGAAGAAAGTGGGGGCCTTTTATAAAGCAATTTTTTAACAATGTCATAAGGGGCAAAAGGACTGGGTTTTTGACCATGCCCTTGATGTGTGCATCCTTCTTGAAATTACAACGTGTTTTTAGATGTGTTACTGGTCATGGACTCAGAAAATTAACCGTTTGTTAATAAAATCATCCTCACAATAGCACGTCGACCCAGTTGTTTAACCTAAATCATGGAGAATCTCTTATGCTTTCTTTGTTGTACGCTCTTTTAACGACGATGTTTTTAGCATCACTGTGTATGGCTTCCTCATCAGGCCAAAAAGCGCCCAAAATAGATCTTAATCCCCTGGTAGATTTAACGGGAAAGGCCTATGCAACGGATGCGTCCATTGTGAAAATGGCCTCGGTTCAGTTTAAGGATAAAATGGTGGAAGGTCTGCGCACAGCACTAGTTGACACATATCAGAAGGTATCTACTCAAAAAAGTGCTTTGGAAGATGAAATGAAAAAAGCCTTTGATCTTGCAGCCAAAAAAGCATTAACAGAAAAAGACAAAAAGGATGAGAAAGATAGTAAAGAGGCGGATAAAAAACAGGACAAAAGCTCAGCTTCTCCGTCGGCATCCTCATCATCATCTTCTTCTTCGTCTTCTTCAAGTATGTCTTCATCTGTATCGAGTATGTCCACCGCTCCCGTGGTGGATCCAAAAATACCAGCGGCAATTAAAGCAATGGGAGGGTATCTTGCAAAATTAAACGGGGTGGGGGCGCAATTATATGCTCAAGCGAGTCTTTTTGATGTCGTCGCAGGTTTTTCTGATGCATTAGGTAAAAGTGTTGCAGAGATCGAGTTTAAATCACTCGGTGGAATCATCGATACGACACTTGATTCTCAATCGCTTTTTGTTGGGGACTGTGCTGTGGTGGGACCCCATTTATTTGTGGCATCGTCGACACTATATGGTAAACCAGATCGGAATATTGAGGTTGTGCATACTAACGATAAAAATGTATCAAAATGGAAAATTTGGAATGGTGGCTTAGGCGGAGGTCGAGGATTCTCCTATGATTCAGTGGTTGTTGCTGACACTCATATACGTTTTTCAGATGGCTCTCTTCTTATCTTTGATGGTGATAATGGACAAAGCGAGGGGATTGAAAGGGTTCTTGTTCAGCATGATGTGGCTGCAAATGAAATAGCGCACATCCTTCTTAGGGATAAGGTTGCTCAAAAACAATTCAAGGTTGATAAAAACGCAATGATTTCCTTTTCATCAACGATTAAGGGATGTGTGGAAGCTTTACAAAAAATGAGTGAACGTGATGGGTTTGACGGCGCGAAAGCGGTTGTATATGCAAACCTCGTGGGGGAAATTGAGGGAGCTAAAAAGCAACTTGCAGCGCTTTTGGGAACCCTTTCAACATCGATTCAGGGCACGCTTAAGGAAATAGAATCAGGTTTAAGTAACTAGAAGATGAATTCTTAACATAATTTTCTTGCGAGAGGCCTTTTAAAGGCCTCTTTTTTTAATCGAATTTTTAATGAGGTTGACGGAGTGTGCTGGTTTTGCAAGGGTTCTAAAATTTTTTTCAAAACAATTTTAAGCGTTAACCTTTTGTTAAGTATTCCCGGACATCATAACAGTGTTGCAATCTTATCATATGGAGACCCCAATCATGAAATTCACACTTACAACGATCACAACACTTTTCCTTTCCGCTGGTTTTGCTCATGCTTCTGCATCGACCTCTCCCACAGCCTCTTCTCTTGCTTCTGATCTAACGGGATTATCATTGGGAGGATCGTCTTCTGTCGTGATTGCTCCTAAAGTTCAAGCACCTTCTAAGGATGAAGTTAATAACCATGCAGCTATTCTTGGATGGGAAAAGCAAGGTGGACCACAACAATATAAAGATTTTGGTTCAGCAATCGCAGGTGTTAAGGGGGTTCTTGATCTTTTGAATAAAGGAGATAAAGAAGGGGCGCAAAAGGCAGCAGGCGATAAGGCTGTAGCAGCATTTTTTCCAAAAGGCCCAGAGAAAAAATCTTATTCAGCATTAACGCTTGCTCTTGCTGCTTCTGCAGAAAAACCCCTTAATATTTCTGTGTTTTATTTAGAGGCTTATCTTGGCCTTGCTGCTGACAAACAAGCAAAGATGCTTGCAGACTATCGTAAAAACTTTGACGCTATGTCTGAAATATATGAGGCTTCATCAAAAAAGATTTCTGTGCTCCAAGATGCCTTTAATAAAGTAGAAGCGTGGAACAAGGCGCAAGCTGAACTTGCTGCCCAGAAGAAAGCAGAAGCGTTGAAAGCTGCTCAGGCTGCTTCTGCTGCATCAGCATCGTCTTCCTCAAGCTCATCATCGTCTTCTAGTTCTTCTTCAAGTGCAAAGTTGGATGAAAAAGACCAGAAGAGAGAGAAAGATTCAGATAAGAAAGATAGTAAGTAAAGAGTTTTAGTTTTTAAAACTAATTAAGGCTCAAAAAAACCACCAGTAGATCTGGTGGTTTTTTTTATGACATTTTACTAATAAAACTTTGGGCGCGTTTTGATTTTGGGGTTTTGAAAAAGTTTTGTCCTTCTTGCATTTCAAGGACTTTTCCACTTTCAAGAAAAATCACATGATCCGCAATTTTTTGGGCCAAACGCAGTTCATGGGTGGCAACAATCAAAAGCTTGCACGACGTTTTGATGTCCTTTAAAAGATCCGCTACATCTCCCACCATTTCAGGATCAAGGGCTGATGTGGGTTCATCAAGAAGGAGAATTTCCGGTTGCATCATAAGGGTGCGGGCAATGGCGATACGCTGCTTTTGCCCACCGCTTAACTGATGGGGATAATTATTTTTTTTATCATCAAGGCCAAAATGCTCAAGAATCTCCTCGGCCCGTCTTGTCACTTTTTCTTGTTTTGCAAGTTGCGGTGCAAGACAAAGGTTATCTAAAACACTTAAATGGGGAAAAAGTTGAAAATTCTGAAATACCATTCCAATGGCCCCTTTTTTAAGGGAATGGAGGTTGTTTTTATTCCACAAAAGGGTTCCACGATCATATTTCTCAATGCCGGCAAGAACACGGAGGAGGCTTGATTTGCCACTACCCGATGGGCCTAAGAGAACGGCTGTTTCATTTTCAGGAAGAGAAAACGAAATATCGCTGAGGATATCAATCCCTGGAACAGATTTGAACAGATGTTGAACTTTAAGCATAGGCCAACCTATTCTCAAGGCGTTTTGCCAAGAATGTAAGGATCATCACCAAGATGAAATAACAAAGGGCCACGGTGACATAAGGCTCAAAATACAGATATTTTTCAGCGGCAATAACTTGGGCGCGCCTGAAAAGATCCGCTTCACCAATAATGGAAACGATGGCGGATTCTTTGAGAAGATTAATCCATTCATTCACAAGGGAAGGTAGGGTTGTTCTAAATGCTTGGGGTAAAATGATGTGACGAAAAGCCTGTTTGTGGGAAAGTCCCAAGAGTTCTGCTGCTTCCCATTGCCCTTTATCAACACTGACAAGGCCGGAGCGAATATTTTCTGAGATATAGGCTGCGGAGTTTAAGGAAAAGGTAAGTACGCCTGCTACAAAGGGGGACATGTTGTATCCCGTGAGGGCGGGAAGGCCAAAAAAGATAATGCTGAGCTGAACAAGGAGGGGGGTTCCCCGAAAAACGGAAGTATAAGCCGCCGCAAGGGATTTTAGGATGCAACTTTTCCCAATTTTACAAAAAGCGAGACAAACTCCCAAAGGCAATCCACACGCAAGGGATAGGAGGGTGAATTTTAAAGTGACAAGAACCCCCTCAAGTAAAAAGGGCAGTGATGAGAGCATAACATCAAACTGCATCAACAAAGCCTTCCGTCATAAGTGTGCTTAACATCTTTAAAGTCCTAGCTTAATTTCCATTTTTTCTTAAGATTTTGCAAGGATTGATCGGCACTAAGGGTTGCAAGAGCATCGTCCACAATGCTTACAAGGCGGGAACCCTTTGGAAATGCAACGGCCTCAGAGCTACTGCCTTCTGGCAGTTTGAGGGCCTTAAAACTTGGGTTTTGTTCGATAATGCTATCGGCTTCAGCAATTCCTGTAATCAGTCCAGCAATGCGGCCTGTTTTTAATTCTTGGATTACATCGGTGAGTTTTCCAAGGCTGCGGATTTGTACTGTGGGTACATGTTTAAGAAGGATACGTTTGCTATAATCTTCGTATGTGGAGCCAAGTTGCACGCCCACGGTTTGTCCTGCAAGATGTTGGACGGTATCCACAACAGTCAGTCCGGCTGTAATCAAAACACTCTCTGTTGAATGATATTCCTGTGAGAAATCGACCGCTTTTTTACGGTCATCTGTAGGAGTAACGGCTGAAATCACCATATCCACCTTTTTGGCGTGGATAGCGGCAATCAGGCTGTCAAATGGCATATCAATGAATTGTGGGGTTTTACCCATTTTATGGGCAATGGCTTTGCCAAGTTCGATATCAAAACCTGTGAGTTCACCATCCTTGTAAAACTCAAAAGGTGGATTATCCCCTGATGTTCCAATGATAAGAACGTTTTTATCTGTTTTCTCACATGAGGAAAAAGAAAGTACCATGAATAATCCAATGAAGGCTTTGAAAAGGGGGGTATTTCTCATGGTTTTTCTCCTGCGTGTTTAAAAATCGTCATCCGTTTCAGGTGTTGATGGTACTTCTTTTTGCTTTTTAGTCATGACGTGGTGGTGAAGGGCACGAAGCACATCTTGAACACCTTTTCCAGCAATAGCTGAAATCACAAAAACTTTGCTTCCGCTGGCTTTTTCAAGGGCTTCCTTTTTCTCTGCGATGGCTTCTTCGCTTAATGCATCACATTTATTAAGGGCAATCACTTCGGGTTTTTCAGCAAGGCCTGCGCCATACTCCTTAAGCTCATGGCGAATAAGGGTGTAAGGCTCGACGATATCCTCCGCTGTGGCATCAATAAGATGTAAAAGAACGGAACACCTTTCCGCATGTCCTAAAAAGCGTGTGCCAAGGCCAACACCTTGGTGGGCATTTTCAATGAGCCCAGGAAGGTCTGCGAGAATGAATTCACTGCCATCGATATAGATAACACCAAGCTGAGGATTGAGTGTTGTAAATGGATAATCGGCAATTTTGGGTTTTGCACGGGAGGATGCCTTTAAAAACGTCGACTTTCCAGCGTTGGGTAGCCCAATTAATCCTGCATCTGCAATAAGTTTAAGCTGAAGCCATACCCACATTTCTTCCCCAGGAAAACCGGGGGTTGAGTGCCGGGGTGCTTGGTTTGTTGAACTTTTATAGTGGGCATTTCCAAATCCACCATCGCCACCTTTTAAAAGGACAAGGCGCTGTCCTTCTTGTGTAAGATCAGCGAGGAGGGTTTCCTTGTCATCGGCAAAAATCTGGGTGCCGACGGGAACCTTAAGGATAATATCTTCCGCGTCTTTTCCGGTCCGGTTGCGTCCCATACCATGTCCACCTACGGACGCCCGGAAATGTTGCTGGTACCGGTAGTCGATGAGGGTATTTAGAGCATTTTCTGCAATGAAAATAATGTCACCACCACGACCGCCGTTACCGCCATCGGGTCCGCCGTATTCGATAAATTTCTCTCGCCGAAAGCTAACACAGCCTGCGCCACCGTCTCCGGATTGAAGGTAAATTTTTACTTGATCCAAAAACTTCATGGCGCCCTATTTAAATTTAATTTTGTGACGTAGCTTGAAAATGCCCGCAACGTTAAAGAGCATTAAAAGCCCCCCCGAAAGGCTCATGACCAGGATCACTTTACTTTGATCAAAGAATGAGAAAAAGATAAACGATGAAATGGCATAGAGGTAATATAAGGCCTTGCCAAAGCGTGGATAAAGGAAATTAGCACATTTTAGGCCTACCGCGAAAAACGCAATAAGTGTTGTGTATCCCGCAAGGAAAAAGAACACAGCCATAAAATATGGAATACCAGGAAAGTGCATGCCAAGGGCTGCTGCAACATATTCGGATGCTTGCATAGGGGTTGCGATTTTCCACAATCCCGTGACAAGAACAACGAGCATACTCATGGTGCAAATGAGGGAGTCTGTGAGAACAGAGAAAACGGCCATGCGTGCTTGGCGTTCAGGATGTTGGGTTCTCGTTTCGCTTTGGATGGTGGAATCATAACCGATGCCGATGTCGCCAGAATAAACAGCACGGGCAATGCCTTGTTGGGCGACCATGATCATGGAGCTTCCAACAAATCCACCAATGGGGGCATGGCCATTAAAGGCACCATGAAATACTGTGGCAAGAACGTCAGGAAGCTCATGGATGTTGAGGCCAATAACGTAAAGGCACATGATCACATAGGTAATCATGAAGGCTGGCATCATGATGGTGCATATATTGGCAAGGCGTTTGATTCCGCCAAGACCGCTATAGATAATAGCAACAATCAATAATGCAATAATCAGATGGCGATTGAGGCTAAATGTGCTGGCGAGAGTGTCGGTAATGATGACAAATTGATAAACCTCAACACCGTAAATGCACAGCAATACAGATACAATCATGGGAATAAGGGGAGATCCAAAAGCCTCTTTGAGGTAATACATAGGCCCGCCATCATAGCCGCCGGATTTATTTTTGACGCGGTATTTAACACCTAAATAAATCTCGGAATACTTAATAAGCATGCCGGCAAAAGAGGCAATCCAAAGCCAGAAAAGGGCACCGGGTCCCCCAATAATAATAGCCGTAATGACAGCGACGATATTACCAAGGCCAACCATTCCTCCCACGGAAGCGAAGTACAAGCGAAGGGGATGGGTGCCATCGGTGCTTGTTTTGCTGTCGGCTTGCAAGTCCATCACGGTCTTGCGCAATTGACTCATTACCTTGAATTGGAAAAATTTTGTTTTGTGGGAAAAGTAAAAGCCTGTGAGTGTAATAATGGCAAAACCAATATAACTCCAATAAAAATTATCGATGGTGTTGAGGATGTCGAAGAACGTGTTGATCATTTTAGGGGCGCTCCGGAACTTTCAAAGGTATAGGTGTTTTTGTGGGAGTATGTTTTAAACGCAAGAAGCTTAGGAACGCTTTCGCTTTCGGCGCTGTGATCGGATGGATTGAGAAAATACCAAAAAATTCATTTTTCTAGAAAATTGACGATCGAGAATACTCTGCTTATACACCTAACATGATATCCTTACATCAAAACGTCAAGAAATTCTTTCATGAGTGTAACTCTAAGAACAATAGTTAGGCTGTGGCTAGAAAACAAGAGCGCCCAAATATGTGAACTTGTGCACTCTTCAAATAAAACAAACAATATTAGTAAAAAAAGCGCGTTACCTGCTGTAATACATTTTAAATTCAACAGGATGTGGTGTGTGTTCGAATGCGTGAACTTCTTGCCATTTAAGATCCATATAGGAATCAAGGAAGGACTTTGTGAAGACATCTCCTTTGGTTAAGAAATCATGATCCTCTTCAAGGGAGTGAAGAGCTTCGCGCAAGCTACCGCAAACAGTTGGATATTTTTTAGCGGCCTCGTGGTTATGGAAAAGATCATGCTCAGCTGCTTCTCCTGGATGGATTTTATTGTGAATGCCATCAAGGCCAGCCATAAGCATGGCTGAAAAAGCAAGGTAACCACAGGCCAAAGCATCAGGGAAGCGTACTTCAACACGTTTGGCCTTTGGACCAAAGGAAATGGGGATACGACAGGATGCAGAACGGTTTCGTGCTGAATAAGCGCAAATGACGGGTGCTTCAAATCCAGGAACGAGGCGCTTATAACTGTTTGTGCTGGGGTTTGTAAAAGCATTCAAAGCTTTAGCATGCTTTAATATGCCGCCGATGTAATAGAGGGCTTCATCGGAAAGTTCTGCATACTTATCCCCTGCAAACAAAGGTTTGTCTTTGTTCCAAAGGGATTGGTGAACATGCATGCCCGACCCATTATCACCATAAATAGGCTTTGGCATGAAGGTGGCTGTTTTTCCATAACGGTGTGCGACCATCTTGATGGCGTATTTATAGATTTGCAGAGCATCCGCTGTATTAGTAAGAGTTCCAAAACGAAAACCAAGTTCGTGCTGGGCCGTGGCGACTTCATGATGGTGCTTTTCCATATGCAAACCCATGGAGGTCATGGTTTCAATCATTTCACTGCGCATATCCATAAGGCTGTCTTGGGGGCCGCAAGGCATATAGCCAGCTTTTGGAAGGGAGCGATACCCGTGATTAGGTTCGGCTCCGGATGCAATGGGAAGCTCGTCCGAGAAGAGATAGGCGAAATTCGCATAGGCCCCAGATTCGTATTGAACATCATCAAAGACAAAAAATTCAGCCTCAGGACCAAAAAAAGCCGTATCGGCAAAACCTGTTGACTTAAGGTGCGCTTCTGCTTTTTTTCCGATGGAGCGCGGATCACACTCATAAGGCGTGTTTGTAAGTGGCTCATACACATCACAAAAAATCACAAGGGTGGCGTGGGCTGTGAAAGGATCCATCACCGCTGTGGCTGTGTCAGGCTTAAGGAGCATGTCTGATTCGTGAATGGCCTTCCATCCAGGAATGGATGATCCATCAAAGGGGATGCCATCTTTAAGCATGGTGTCATCAACTTCCGATGTTGGAAACGTAATGTGATGCCAGGTGCCAAGGGGGTCTGTGAAGCGGAAATCAACAAAGGACGTGTTTTTTAAGGTATCGTGAAAAGAAGTCATGGGAAATAATCAAAATAATGTGTCTTTAGGTTTTATAAAATTTTTACTAATTTCGCACAAGCAAATATGATCTTACGAAATGTGCCAAGGTAGGTGTACAGGTAGGATCTTTGGGAAAGAAGGAGAATGTCATGTTAAAAGCTATTTTAATAAGTGGAATTGTGTGTATTGCCTCTCCTGTGATTGGTTTTGGAGGGGAGCATGGAGACTTAATCGTTAGGGGATATTTGGCGCGACAGGGGCAGGGAACTGAATCCCTTCAAAAAGACGCTCTTCGCGGTGGAATAGTCCATTATGATAAGCATGTTGGCGATATCACTCCTGAGCCAAGTCCCACAAACGCCCAACAGCAAAAGCAAACATCGGCGAATTTATTATCCCCCACTGTTGTGTCGTCATCACCATCGCCATCTTCCGCATCTGTTGTTCAAAGTCCTTCTTCTCCAGTTTTGCAAGAAATTTCTCTGACACCATTTGATTCTAAAGACTCCACGGGGCTGACACGTGTGGTTGTTCGCCCGCGTACAAGCCCAACAACGGAAACACAGCCGCAGGTAGTAGATGAGAAAGCGCAAGCGCAAGCTCAAGCACAAAGTTCAACTTCTAATCCTAAAAAAACTGGCTGGCTTTATTGGATTTGTTGTTGTGGATGTTGTGAGTAAATTTTACTTTCTTTGGGCTATATAGGACAGCGCCAAAATCTTTATTACAGTCTTGTAACCATTTAAAACAGCCTTTTCTATCTTCAGCTCACTATGGTTCTGTATGAAAAGCGAATTTGTGTCTTTATATGCTGTTTGTTTTTTTAATAAAATTTTAAATAATTTTTTCTAAAAAAAAGAGGAGATCAATTTTTATTAAGAAGAAAATGATACGAAAATGCCGTTTATCGTTAATTAGTTTTCTTTCTTTCATTTTATTGAGTGGGACGACAACTTCTGTGTGGTCAGATCCTCTTGTTGTGCCTGGAGGTGCCAATAGCACAACGCAAAACACCTCATATGATGGGGGGAATATCACAGCCAATAGCACTTTTATAAATGGATATAAGGCAATTTTTAGTGTTGGGAATACTTTCACGATTGATGCCGGAAGTATTTTTGCAAACATACAAGCTGGAGGAGGAGAAGGAGGAGAAGGAGGTTCTGGCGGAATTCCAGAAATAGACAATTATGGTTTACTTAATAACTTAGGAATAATAGAAAGCGGTTCATATCCATGTCGTATTACGAATAGAAATACAGGGTCTTTTTTGAATAATGGTGTCGTTAATAACTCACTTTTTAGTAATTTTGGATCTGCTAGCAATAATGGAACATTTACGAATTATTATAGCTTTTATAATGCCATAGGGGCTGTTTTTACAAATACAGGGTTATTTATTAATAACGGATATATAATGCCATTTCAAAACTACGGTACTTTTACTGTAAGTGGCGCAGGAAATCTGGACGGATCAGGATCTTATGTTAATGGTGAAGGTGCAACTTTAAATATAACGGGAAATGCCACTCTTTCCCCCAATCTTATCATCGTAAACAATGGCGTTATTAATCTTGCAGGGTGGAATGGTGCAAGAGTAAATCTGGAGGTGTTGAGTGGTGACTCTTCGGGGACATTTATAAACGCGGGTGGGCATGGTTTAACTGTGCGTGGTGGCGCTTATAGTGGAAGCTTGGGAAATCTTTCTTCTTTTGAAAAAGAAGGGGGTGGGACGTTTCTTTTGCTTGGAAACAATGAGTCATGGTCAGGCAATGTAAACGTTAATATGGGTACTCTAGCTGTTGGTAATCAATTTGATACATCTGGGAAGATTGGTAATGGCGCGGGGGCGCTATCTGTAGCTAACGGCGCAACGGCTGGTGGATATGGTACCATGAATTTTGATCATGCAACATTTAACCCTGGGTCAACCCTTGATATAGGGGTTATTCTTGGATCGACGACTTCAGGAAAAATTGTGACAACTAATAACCTGGACCTTACAGGTGCAACAATCAATGTGAGTCATTCTGGGGAGGGAAATCCTGGAACTTACGTTATTGCGCAGTATGGATCTCTCACAGGATTTAACCCTGCAAATGTTATTGCTAATGGTTTGACAGAGGTTCCATATGTTAATGGGGATGTTCATGGAACAATTACCATGGAAGTTCAGCGAGCAGCTGTGAATAATGCAGAGGCATCTCCGGCAGCTGCTATTGTAGAAACGGTTTCAGAAATGGCTCATGCTCAAACAAGTCTTGTTTCCCACGAGATGTTTAAAGAAACATTTCGATTTCAACGGCAGGGATTGTCGAGATCAACGCCAAAGCAAGGGAAATTTTATAGAGGGCGTACTTATTCTATGGGAGAAAGGGAATCTACCTTATCGATGGACTCTATTCTTCGTGCTTTAGCAGATGACGGTCCCATTGTTGCTGATAAAACGAATCATCGTTTGTGGGCGTCTTCCTATTATATGCAAGGTGCAAGTGGTAGTAAAAATAACAAAAGCAGGGATTATCATGAGGGTATTGTGATTGGTTTTGAGCATCGTCCCCACAATAAGTCATGGACATTAGGATTTACTGCTAGTGGAGGTGTAGGTAAGCAAATCCTTCCCTACAGACTTGATCAAAAGACAAAAGTCAATTCTAAGGTTTCTTCCTTGGGATTTTATCATACTTTAGGGTTTTTAGAAAATGGGAGCTATAGTTTGGTTGTAAACGGAATTTTAGGGCACAACACATCAGAGCGTTGGGGTAATCCTACGCCGGGTTTTATTTACCGTGCAAATGCTAAGTATACAACAAAAGCCCTTTCAGGGAGTTTTATGACTGCTTGGAAATTTGTGATTCAAGAAGACTTTTCTATTCGTCCTGACTTGGGAATAAGTATGGATATTAATAAACGCTCTGGTTATACAGAAAATTCAGATTTTGGTGGAGCTGCTCGGTATCTTCAATCTTATGCACCTCAAAAAAGCAACTCTTGGGAGCCTTATGGAGGAATTGGTTTTAGGAAAAAGTGGAAAACGGAGAACTATGAATTTAAATTAACAGGAGTTTATGAAGAGGGGTATTCACTAAGGGATACAACATCTGTAATTAAAGTAAATACACCTTCAGGACCTGCGGAGGGGACTCTTATTAAATCAGAAGGAAGTGGACGGCGTTCTCAATATGTTACTGCTTATGCGTCTCTTCAAAAACTTAACAGTGATTGGAAATTTATGATTGGGTATAACGGAACTTTTCAAAAACAACGATCTTCTCATGCTTTTACTCTTAAAGCTGAATGCCATTTTTAAAAAGAAGAAAAGGATCCTTTTGTTTGTTAGTCCGGTAACAACTTTAGTTTTGTATTTGTGTGTGGAACATAAAAAAACCCGAGACCTCTGAAAGTCTCGGGTTTTTTATGTTTTAAAGCTTAAAGTAAGCTGAAAAAGCAGGTTTTACGCTGCTTTGCTTTCTTTTGACTTTGTAAGAGCTTCAAACTTTTTGCTAAGACCAGCAACGCTGAGGCACCATGCGATCACAACAACGATCACGATACCACCAAGAACGGGTGCAAGGCTTGCAAGAGTTGTAGCGCCACCAAAAGCCATCAAGAGTGTAGACTGGATCGCAGCACCACCGGATTTACCAGCGCGACCGCCGATAACTTCCACTGCAGCCTGACCTTTTGTCTTAAGCTCATCATCAAGCGGAATGTAAGCCATTTGCTTGGTTGAGTCGAAGAGTGAGTACTTCGTTGCTTTGGACAATACGTTTTGAATCTGACCGATAATCAATGCCGCCATCACGATTGTGGTTGCAAAGAAAGGTGTTGTGAGTTCTGTAAACGGATCGTAGTTGTTGCCGTAGATGATGAAGCCAAAGAATGCAAAGCTTGTTACAAGAAGCATAATTGGTGTGATAACTGCGGCAGAGAACCAGCTCAAACGACGAAGGATGTTGTTACCGATAAGCATTAAGATAACGGTTGTTACACCTGTTGAGAAGGAGAACTGACCCATAAATGCAGCGTAATCATTTTCATTCGGGAAGCGAATCTTGATTTGACCTTTCCAAACACCTTCAACGAGGTTGATGGAAATACCGTATGCAAGAACGATCACTGCGATGAGAAGAAGGTAAGGTGAGCTCATGATGTATTTAAAGCTTTCACCCAAAGAAAGTTTCGGCTTACTTTTCTTCTTGCCGCTTTCTTGGCCTTCTTGATAGAGGCGTGGATCCGTAAGAACGTTGCGGTTCATCCACCAGTAAATCGCGATAGTGAAAAGACCAGCAACAGCGACCATACCCATTTGGAGTTTAAGGTTAAAGCCCCATTTGTCAACGCCTGTGCCTTCCATGGACTTGGAAAGTTGGGAGCAGAAGAAAATAAGACCGCCAGAAAGCATCAAACCAAAGTTACCAATCATACCGAAAAGACCGTAGAAACGCTTTGCTTCTTGAACCTTTGTGATTTGGTTAGCGAACTGCCAGAAAAGCATGGAAAGAACAACAGAACCCCAAAGCTCAGCAAGGATATAGAACAAGCTAAAGCTCCAGTTTCCGATCACAGGAATAAACCAGTGAAATGTTGGATAAGCTGCTTGTAGTCCTTTGATTGTGTCAAGGGACATATGAAGCGCTTCTTTGTTTGGATAAATCACAAACGCAAAAGCTGCAAAGAACAACACGAATGGAATGATGATGGCGTAGAACAAATTTTCCTTAGAAAGAGCATTTGCCAGCTTCACAAAGACAACCATGAAGAGAACTGCGGATGGTGTTACGCCCCAAAGCTTAAGGAAGGAGATGGTTTCAGCGCCGCCTGCGGGAGCGAGAACAACGAGCACGTCCTTAATATCGCGCAAAATTGTGTAGTTAAAGAGGATGCAGAGCATCATAAAGCCCATAGGTAAGAACTTTTTAAGTTCAAAATTATGTATGGGCCACAGAAGGCCCCGTATACCTGTAAACTCAGGTTGTTTTTCTGATTGTGTCATTGTATTTGATCCTCAAATCATGTTGAGAGCTTGTTGTTGTTAATACTTTGTGGTTCAGAATATACATAAATTCCCGCAAAGTTCGAGAGGCAATACTAGCAGAGTTCGTTTTGAGTGTTAAGAAGTTTTTGCGATATTTTTGTTGATTTTTATGATATCAGTAATTATGCAATTTGTTTCGAAATCGCACTGCTAATGATGACACCCCTTTTGTTTACAAAGGCCGAGGCCCTTGGTAATGACTTTGTCATTATTGAAGAGAGTTCGTGCCGGGGAAAAAGCCTGTCGGTTATGTCACAACTATTGTCAAATCGTCGCAAAGGGGTTGGGTGTGATCAGGTTATTTTTTACTCTACCCCCAAAAACGATGAGGGAAACTTTTTCCTAAGGTTTTTTAATGCAGATGGTAGTGAGGCTGAGGCCTGCGGCAATGGCACGCGGGCCTTTGCCTTTTTTGCAAGTAAACTCCTGAATCAACGTCAGGTTGTTTTAAAAACCATGGTGGATACGTTTTTGTGTGATGTGTCTTCCATAACATCATTTCGGGCTGAAGTCTCTGTGTGGCTGAAGCCAGGGAAATTTGAAGATGATTCTTTGAAAATGAAAACATTAGGAAAGGATCTTGAATTCTTTTTTGGGGAGCGCTTGCAAGGATTTGAAATAGTTGACGTTGGCAATCCGCACCTTGTCCTTTGTTTAGAAAGTTATACGCAGGAGGATGTTGAGAATATTGGATCTCAACTCACATGCCATCCTGTGTTTCCGAAAAGAGTTAATGTGGGTTTTGTAAAAGAAAACTCTTCTGGGAAGTTTGTATTGCAGGTGTTTGAGAGAGGAGTGGGGCCAACTCCAGCGTGTGGAACGGGGGCTTATGCCGCTTATCTTGTGGCTCAAAAAAAATTGACTGATGCTGACTCAATAATTATTCACCAAGAAGGTGGATCCTTGACCTTTTCACAAAATGATACCACCTATGAATCAGCGCCATATAAGGTCACGGGTGAAGCAACCCTTGTTTTTCAAGGGGAATATTATCTATAGTGGCTGTCGATAAGAAAAATGATTAAGAAATGACACAAGAATCCCAACTTCCTCCTTCTAATAGCAACGTCCAAGTCGTCACTTTTGGGTGCCGGTTAAACACGTATGAGTCAGAAGTGATGAAGTCTTTGGCTCAAGAGGCTGGGATTGAAAATGCCATTCTTGTGAACACATGCGCCGTGACAAGTGAAGCAGAGCGCCAAGCCAGACAAGCGATTCGTAAATTAAAGCGCGAAAATCCCTTGGCGGAAATTATTGTTACGGGGTGCTCTGCACAAATTAATGCCAAGCAATATAGTGATATGGATGAAGTTTCCCGTGTGTTGGGAAATGAGGAGAAGCTCAAGCTTGAGAGTTATCAAGCCCATGATGAGCGTGTCCTTGTCAATGACATCATGTCCGTTAAGGAAACGGCCCTTCATTTGATTAGCGGGTTTGAGGGCAAGGCACGCGCTTTTGTTCAAGTTCAAAATGGGTGTAACCATAGGTGCACATTTTGCACGATTCCCTATGGTCGTGGTAATTCGAGGAGCGTGCCCTTGGGGGAAATTGTTGCGCAAATCAAAACGCTTCTCGCATCTGGGTATCAGGAAATTGTTTTTACGGGTGTGGATATCACTGATTACGGCAAGGATTTGCCAGCATCTCCAACACTGGGGCAAACCATCAAAAGGCTTTTTACCCTTGTGCCAGAACTCAAGCGTTTGCGACTTTCGTCCCTTGATCCCGTAGAAGTAGACGATGAGTTGTGGGAATTGATTGCATCAGAGCCGCGCCTTATGCCTCACCTTCATATCAGCTTGCAAGCAGGAGATGATATGGTCCTTAAGCGTATGAAACGTCGTCATCTACGTCCTGATGTTGTGGCCTTTTGCAAAAAAGCGCGAGAGCTTCGTCCTGATGTTGTTTTTGGGGCGGATATTATTGCGGGCTTTCCTACTGAAACAGATGAAATGTTTGAAAATACGCGACGGTTGGTTGAAGAATGTAATTTGACTTTTCTTCATGTTTTTCCCTATTCCCCGCGCCCTGGAACACCGGCTGCACGTATGCCCCAAGTTGATAAAAAAACGATAAAGGAACGTGCTGCTATTTTGCGTGGTGAGGGGGAAAAATCCCTAAAACGCTATTTCGAAAGCCAGATTGGAAAACAAGGGGTGGCTCTCATTGAATCTGCTGACAAAGATGGTTACGCTTATGCCAAGACAGATCATTTTGCAGATGTGCGTGTGCTTTTTCCTGCTTCAATAAAACTTATGCCTGGTCAAGTTATCCCTGTAACATTTAGGGGCATTGATGAAAAAAATCACCTTATAGCTGAAGTTGTTGATAGCTCATCAAATGCTGTTTGTGGGAATTGCGCTGCATGAGTTTTTTGAGTCGCCTAAAACAAGGTCTTAAAAAGACGTCCACAAAGTTTACATCAAGCCTTAAGAACGTGTTTGTTCACAAAAAACTTAACGCTCAAACCCTGGATGAGCTTGAAGAAGTCCTTATTACAAGTGATCTTGGTGTTGCTGTAACCGAGCGTATTCTTGCCAAGGTAAAAGCTCAAAAATATGAAAAAGATATTTCCATTGAAGAAGTTAAACGCATTATTGCCGATGAAATGATCGCGATTTTGGCGCCATGTGCTCAGGTGTTTTCATTGGAAAAGTATAGCGAACCCCCCTGTGTTATCGTTATGGCGGGGGTGAATGGTGCGGGTAAGACGACAACCATTGCAAAGCTTGCTAAGCATTTTCAAGGTCAGGGAAAAAATGTTCAGTTGGCAGCGGCGGACACATTTCGTGCTGCGGCCATTGATCAGCTTAAGGTGTGGGGAGAGAGGCTTGATATCCCCGTGCACAGTGCCCAGGAGGGGGCTGATCCTGCATCCGTAGCGTACAAAGCTTATGAACTTGCTAAAAAAGCAGATCTTCTTATGATTGATACGGCAGGGCGCCTTCATAACAAGCAATATTTAATGGATGAGCTTGAAAAAATAGGGCGTGTCCTTAAGAAAATTGATATAGCGCTTCCCCACGAAGTGATCCTTGTGCTTGATGCCACAACAGGGCAGAATGCAATGAACCAAGTTGATATTTTTTCAAAGACAATCCCGTTGACGGGTCTTATACTGACAAAGCTCGATGGTACAGCGCGAGGAGGGATTATTGTTGCTATTGCTGACAAATATAAACTTCCCATCTATGCCATTGGTGTTGGGGAGAGTTTTGAAGATTTGCAACCCTTTGATGCAAAAACCTTTGCAGAGAGTCTTGTTGGGCTTGATGATAACGAAAGTGAAGAAAAGTAAAACGAATGCCAAAACCTTTTAACCATACAGCAGCTCCTACACTTGATCATGTAAGAGATCTTGAGGCTTTTACAGATGTCGATAAGGCTATTATCCGCGTCACAGAGATTTACCAGAATCATTGCGAGCTTATTCAGCGAGCTTTTGATCACCTATGCAATAATGAAGGAGATCATCTGGCTCAAGCTTTGACAACCATTAAGCAGGCAACCTATCCCTATGCCGCTGTGATTATTGAACCGAAGGATCTTAACAAGGATGTCAGTCTTTCCTTTGGTGCGGCCCATGAGCCGGGGGTATACGGGATCACATTGACGCGTCCTGATATTTTCTCAACCTATTATCGTGAGCAGTTCTCCTTGATTATGGAGCGTCATAAAGTTCCAATTTATATTGGTATTAGTGATACACCGATTCCCCTTCCTTTTGTGATTGATCATACTCCTACGAGCCTTGATCCAGAGCAGCTCTGGCAAATGCAAGAAGGGTTTGTCTTGCCAAATTTAACGCGCATTGATGATACCATTGCAAACTCAACTTTTGAGGCTGAACAAGGACAACCCAAGCCTTTGGGGCATTTTACAGCGGAGCGCGTTGATTATTCATTACAGCGCCTGCACCACTATACAGGAACGGCTCCTGAACATTTCCAAGGATTTGTCCTTCTTACAAACTATCAACGTTATATTGATGAGTTTGTGCAAATGGGGATGGAGGAAATTGAAAAGGGAACAGAGTACTCGCATTTTGTAATGCCGGGAGATGTTATTTTTTCTAATCCGCATTTTGATAAAAGTGATATGCGCGGAGAACACCCAAAGCATCTTCCACAGATGCCCGCGTATCACTTGAAAATGCCAAATGGCCAGGGGATAACATTCATTAATATTGGTGTTGGGCCGAGCAATGCAAAAAACATCACAGATCATTTGGCTGTGCTAAGGCCCCATTGTTGGCTGATGTTGGGGCATTGTGCGGGCCTTCGTGCGAACCAAGTTTTGGGGGATTATGTCCTTGCACATGCTTATGTTCGTGAGGATCGTGTTTTGGATCAAGATCTTCCCACATGGGTGCCAGTGCCCCCCATTGCAGAAGTTCAGCTTGCACTTGAAAAAGCAGTTCTTAATACGGCAGCTGATCATAACGAGGAGCATGATATGCATTCTCTTAAGGTGCGGATGCGTACAGGAACCATCGTAACGACGGATAACCGTAATTGGGAGCTTAGGATCAAAGAGCTTTCCGAGAGGTTTCGTCAATCCCGAGCCATTGCTTTGGATATGGAATCTGCCACTATTGCTGGGAATGGTTTTCGTTTCCGTGTGCCTTATGGAACGCTTCTCTGTGTGTCGGATAAACCCCTTCATGGTGAGTTGAAGCTCAAAGGGATGGCTAATAGTTTTTATCGTGCCCGTGTGAGTCAGCATTTAAAAATTGGCCTTGAAGCGTGCCGCCTTCTTCGCGAACGTTGTGTAAGCCAATTGCATTCCCGTAAACTCCGTGGTTTTGACGAGCCACCTTTCCGCTAAGAATTTACGCGAGCCAAGAATTTGATTCGAAAAGAGGGAGTTTTTTCATGAAGCTCCCTTTTTTGTTTTTGATTCTATAAAATTTTCCTAAAATCATTATCACATTTATCGCATTGTTAAGATTTTTCGTCTAAAATGAGTCTTTGAAAAAGATTATCTTTTTTACGAATTTTTAGGAGATCTTAATGAGCAAAACACACACAATTTCCCTTATATACGGTGATGGTATTGGCCCCGAAGTTGTAGGGGCGACACGCAAAATTATTGAGGCGGCCGGTGTAACGGTAAATTGGGAAGAATGCGAAGCAGGCTCAAAGGTCTTTAAAAAAGGTCTTGCAACGGGTGTGCCCCAAGAAACCATTGATTCCATTGCAAAAAATCGTTTGGCCCTTAAGGGGCCCCTTGAAACGCCTGTGGGATTTGGTGAGAAAAGTGCCAATGTGACTTTGCGCAAACTTTTTGAAACTTATGGGAATATTCGTCCCGTGCGTGAAATTCCAGGAGTGCCTTCTGCATTTTCAGGGCGTGGAATTGACCTTGTGATTGTGCGTGAAAATGTTGAGGATCTTTATGCAGGCATTGAACACATGCAAAGCCCTGGTGTGGCCCAATGTTTGAAAGTGATTTCTCGCAAAGGATCCGAAAAAATCGTTCGCCTTGCTTTTGAATTTGCCCGTTCTGAGGGACGGAAAAAGGTTCACTGCGCAACCAAAGCAAACATTATGAAGCTCACAGAAGGGCTTGTGAAACGCACCTTTGAAGAGATTGCAAAGGAATATCCGGATATTGATGCTCAGCATATCATCGTTGATAACTGTGCCCATATGCTTGCAAAGCAGCCTGAAATGTTTGATGTGATCGTTACAACAAACATGAATGGTGATATTTTAAGTGACCTTGGAAGCGGCCTTATCGGGGGGCTTGGTTTTGCGCCTGGTGCTAATATCGGTGATAATATTGCTATTTTTGAGGCGGTTCATGGATCGGCTCCTAAATACGCTGGTCAAAATAACATCAATCCAACGGCTGTCCTTTTGTCGGGGGTTATGATGCTTCGCTATCTTGGGGAGTTTGAGGCTGCGAATGCTATTACTCAATCTTTGTATTGCACAATTGCTCGGGATGGATTTGTGACACGTGATGTTAAAATTCCTGGGAAAGAACCCGTTTCTACGACAACATTTACTGATAAAATTATTCAAAACCTCGGTCAAAAATATAATGACGAGAATCGTCCTTATAAACCCATTAAGCCTGTTAAAGTTTCTGATGCCCCAGATTTTGTTAAGCCTGCGGAACGCCAAGTCGTTGGTCTTGATATTTTTGTGGAAACAGCACGCGCTATGGATGCTTTTGGTCCCCATCTTCAACAAATTGCCGGCAAGCATGACCTTGCGCTTAAGCTTATTTCTTGCCGTGGGGTCAAAGTATTCCCATCCGATCATGGTTTGATGCCAGATATGGTGGATGTGGTCCGTTGTCGCTTTGTTCACAAGGATGCAGGCAATGAAATTAAAGACGATACTTTGTGTGCCGTTCTCCAGGACATTTCTGTTCAGGATCGGTGGATGCATATTGAAAAACTGCAAAGCTTTGATAATGCCCCTGGTTATTCCAAGGCCCATGGTGAAGATTAAAAATATAACTGATGGTTGAGTTTTAAAGGGCGTTCATAGGGGCGCCCTTTTTTTGATGAGTTAAAAGGAAATTTAATGGAACAAAATATTGTAAAAGTAGGCGACAGAAAACTTGTTGGCCTTAAGGTTCGAACCTGCAATCACAATGAATTTAACCCTCTTACAGCCAAGATTGCCCCCCTTGTGGGGCGTTATTGGGCTGAAAACATCGCTGACAAAATCCCTCACCGTAAAAACCCTGGGACTGTTTTTTCCGGATATGGCGATTACGCTTCGGATTATAATAGTGATTACACTTACTTTATTGGGGAAGAAGTAACCTCCTTTGAAGGGCTTCCCCAAGGGCTTGAAATTTTTATGATCGCCGAAGGATCATATGCAAGGTTTACAAGTGACTCAGCCCCTATGCCCCAAGTAGTGATTGGTGTATGGCAGCATATTTGGCAACTTGAAACATCCCATAAGTTAGGTGGCGATCGTCGTTATTTCACGGATTTTGAAGTGTATGATGAGCGCGCAAAGGATCCCCTTAATACAATTGTAGATGTGTATATTGGCCTAAAGAGTGAATAGCCGCTTTCAGGAAAAAAAATCTCTCTATGACATTTAAAAACGATTGGGAAAAACCGAGTGCTCGGCTTTTGGTTGATGAGTCTACAGTTTTTGGGATGGTTGCCCAAGCATGGCCGGATGCAGATTTAATCTCTCATCATGTGATTGAAGGTGGTTGTGCAAATTTGAATGTCCACCTTGTCTTTCATAAAAGTAACACCGCTCCAGAACAATGTATTTTGCGGATCTACCTGCGGGATAGGGATGCCGCATGCCGTGAGCAAAAACTTTCCTTGCTAGTCCATCATAAAATTCCCGTTTCGCAAATATTTTTTGTGGGGGGGTATGGTGAGTTCCGTTATGCCCTTGTGGAGTATTTGCCGGGAATAACGTTGCGTGCTTTGCTTTTGGATCATCAAGATGAGTACACAGAAGGGGGTATGAAAGACCTTCTAAATGAATGTGGTCGTATGTTGGGCATCTTTCAGACGTTTCCCTTTCCCCAGGGTGGTTTTTTGGATCAAGAGCTTGAAGTGACTTCTCCCTTTACGCAAAAGGATCTTTTAACTTTTGTGAAAGAGTGCTTAACGAATGAGGGCGTCATTAAAGAGTTGGGGGTGGAGCGTATTCATCAAATCTCTCAATTGCCCCTCTCTTGCCAAGATTTTTTCCCCGATGAAACAGCGCATGCCCTTGTCCATGGGGATTATGATCCTTCCAATATCCTCGTGAATAAGGATGATGAAGGAAAATGGCAGATTTCTGGGATTTTGGATTGGGAGTTTGCGTTTTCGGGATCATGGTTGTGGGATGTGGCGAATATGCTGCGTTATGCTCATCATATGCCCAAAATTTATGAAGAGTCATTCTTGCAAGGTATTGAAAGCTCAGGACTTATATTGCCAGAACATTGGCGTGAGACTGTGTCTTTATTGAATCTTTTTTCTCTCTTGGATTGTTTAAAGCGATGTCCACAAGATTCTTTTCGTCAACGCAAGGATATTGTCGATCTTATTTCTTACCTATTCCAAAGACTGGTGGTCGAGTAAGAGTTGTATTTTTGGATGGGGAAGGATTATCCAGAAGGCCGCCGCAGACTTCAAAAAAAACTGGCTCACATATTTTTCGTCGATCAAATTGAGAGAGAGAAAGATTAATGCCGTGAATTAAGAAATCGGGTGGCATGTAGCTATTATTTCGGTCATAGGCAAGGACTGATGTTGAAAGGTTTCCTTCAAAAAGAGTCAGGTTAAGATATCCTTGAAGGCGGTGTGATGTTCGCGCAAAGGAGTATGCCAAATAATAGTGTCCAAGAACGGCCTGTGGCCCAAGGGTGAGCGTAATTTCTTTTGTGTATGACGATACACTTTGGGTTGAGTCCTGCTTGATATAATAGGGGGTCAGCGCATAGCCTATAATGATGGAAATAAGATCTTGGGGAAGATCGGGTAGGACTTGGGTACAAGATTGGTGCACACATCGCTGGAGTTGATGGAATGTTGGGAGTTGCTGTGTTGTTGAAAGCAAGATGTGTGGAGAGGGAGAGAGGTTTTGTGAAGAATTAGATGAAGAAGAGTTTGTGACGAGTTGTTCTTTTGTGGGGTCTTGATCTTTTTCCATAGCCAAAGAGGAGCTTATGCCAAAAACAATGAAACAAATAATCCACTGTATAACGGATCGTTTCGTCATGTGGTGCTTGCCCTAATCAAAACAACCTTTTTGCATTTTAGAAAATGGGTGTGCGGAAGGAAATGCAAAAGATTATGGTTTTGCCAAATCTTCTTGTTGACGCATAAAGCTTGCAATTTGGGGCTGGATTTCTGTGCGCCAGCGTGTGCCGTTAAAAATACCATAGTGCCCAACGCCCATTTGGAAAAGTTTCTGACGTTGATCATTTTTCAAAGACGAACAGAGTTCATGGGATATAACAGTTTGCCCGGGACACGAAATATCATCGAGCTCCCCTTCAATGGTCATGAGACCTGTATGTTGGATGGTTTTTAAATCAATGGGATAACCGCGCCATGTCATTTTACCGGTGGGGAGGGAATGTCTTTTAAAGGCATGGTCAATGCTTTCGATAAAATATTGCCCTGGAACATCCATCACAGAACGGTACTCATCATAAAATTTCTGATGATTTTTGGCACCATCATGGTCCCCCTGAATCAGGTGATTAAAAAATTTATGGGAAGCTTCACCATGGCGCGAAAGGTTCATGCTCATGAAACTTCCTAAAAGAAGAAATCCAGGGCAAACAATCCGCCCTACGCCGGGGTAGTAGGGGGGGATGCGCGTAAGAATATGTTGTGCAAACCACTCAACACTGTGGTTTTTTGCGAATTTATTTACCTTGCCTGGGTTAATCCGAGTATCAACAGGCCCCCCCATAAGTGTCATAGAATAAGGTTGGCAAGGCTCATTATAGCTGGCGAGTAAACTTGTGGCCATAAGAACGGGGACAGAGGGTTGGCACACAGCAATAACATGGATACGGCGCCCTTCATGGCGCGTATAAAGGGCGCGGATAAAATCCAGGAGGTAGTCCACATAATGATCGAGGGCAAAATCTCCCTCGCTTATGGGTACCATTTTACTATCCTCCCAATCCGTGATGTATGTCTGGTGATAGGGGATTATGGCGCGGGCTGTATCGCGTAAAAGGGTTGCAAAATGCCCTGAAAGAGGGGCGACGATTAAGACGATGGGATCCTTTTCTAAATCCTTATTTACTTTGCTGGATGTGCTTTTTCGTTTAAAAAACTTTAACTTACAAAATGCCTTTTGATAGAGATCCACTTCAGAAATAGTAAGTTTATCTTTGCCGCGTTCCACGGCATGAATCCCAAAATCTGGCTTTGTAAAAATGCGCGTACCCCGTTCAACAAGGGCATTGGTGGCGGCTAAAAAACGGATGTAAGGATTGTCAGTGTCTTCTCCAAAAGCGTCAAGCAGAGAGGTTGTTGCTTTGCTCATCAAGTGTGCAGGCCATAAAGCTGCATTTTTAAGCTCATTCAAGTGGTAAAGCATATACATCTCTCTAAACTTTTCACAAATCTACCAAGAACAATGGTCCATGATTGATTGTAACGGATTGATCTTAATGTGATGTAAACATTCCATAAAATTTTACGTATTTGAACTTATTTTGTGTGGTTATTTGATGATTCTTATAAATAATTGGAATGTTTATTCATTTTGAATATATTAGGTGTGATTGTTTTTATTTCTTTGAGCGGGGGAATTTGTATGTTGTGCATCAGGTGGGTGGTTTTATTTTTAGGGTGCTTTGCTTTTTCTGATTCTTTTGCATCGAATAAAAAAGTAGATGATTCTTTTTCAGGATTTAACAGGGGGTTTTTGCTAGGCAAGCAAAATTCTTCTGCGAATCCTCATTTAGCAGCATCATCTGCGTTACCTTCATCATCTGCGTCCGTCCCTTCCTCTGCTTCAAATGCAGTCGTTCTTAAATCACCAGAACCTGAACGTAAAGTCCAAAAAGAAAAAGGCAAAGCCGAAGTGGATCTTAAAAGGATTCTTGAGTCTTACAAACCATCCAAGGGCAACCCACAAACAATTTGGGATGATCCACGTATTGTGGGGAGGGAAGCGCGAGAGATGCTTCTTGCAGTTTTTTATTCTTTGTTCCCCAAGGAAGTTGAACTTTGTAAAAGTACACGACAATGCTTTGCCGCTTTTGAGGCGGATGCTTTGCATTCCAGAGCTCTTCCCTATCTTGAAGAATTTAAGCCGTATTTAGACTATTTAAAGCTAAGGACGTTATTCCTTTCGCGGGAAATTATCACAATGCTTGGTTTTCAAAAAAAAGAATCCGAGCTTAACCAGCTTTTTTTAATTCTTCAAGGTATGGATCATCAATTTTTGACCTCTTTTTGGGGAAATTTCCAATCAAAGGCTTGCTTGCCAGGAAGTCCGATGGAGAAAAGACTCAGCAAAGTTATAAAAAAAGGGAGCAACTCTGAAAAAGGGGAATTTGATATTGATCCCAAGGAATTGCCGCAAGATCCATGTTTTAAAGATCCCTCCGTTCTTAGGTATTTTAAGGAAAGTGGCCCAAATGGGCGTTATCGAATCTATGACGCTACAAAAGCTACGAAACTTCCCAATGAATCGTCTTTTTTACTTTATGGTTGGGGGAATGAAATTGGGGGGAGTTATCACATGGATGATAAAAGTCTTCCCCATGGAGATGGATTTATTTTGGATAAGCAAGGACACCTCGTGACTCAAAGGGGGATTGTTTTTATTCATGGGGCTATTTTTCGTGATGATACCCATGTGTATTCCTATGAGCGAAATCCTTTTATGGCGGGGATGTTTTTATCAGATAAGGGAATGCTGGCCTTTAAACAACAAAATGCTCAAAAATACTTTTCACCGGATATCAGTGAATTTTTGAGTGATCTTGCGGGGGGAATGGAAAGAATTAAAAAGGAAAAATTGGTTTTTGTGCCCATGCCGGAACCGGAAATGGATGAAAAATCATCGAATGATGGGGTTACTGTAAGAGACGCGCAAAATATCCTGCCCTATTTCTATAAGCTTCAAGAGTATGCCAAGGGTGAATCCGAAACGGATGAAAAAGATGAAAAATCAGGGGGAGAAAACGCCAAAGTAGATAAGGCTATCCTGGCCCTTGAGCATATTATTGCCGAGGATGCTTACACAAAAGTCGGCAGGCTTTTAGAGGATGAAATTGCAAATGAACTGGCATCCAAAGAAGTGGATGAGGCTGTTGAAAAAGATGAAAAAGAAACACGTAACTTGCTAGAGCAAGAGGCTGATAGAATATATAAAGCGTATCCTCAACCTGAAAAAAAGAAATCTGAGGATGGGGGTAAAAAGAAACGCAAACCAACTGAGCAAGAACAAAAAGAAGTTGCTGCTGAAAAGGAGAAGGCAAAAAAACAAGCTATAAAGAAGTTAAAAAGTGAAAAAGCTGCTGCCTTAAAAATTTCTAAGGCTAAACCCATTCAAGAAAGTGCAAAAGCAAAAATGTTGGAAAAGATTCGTACGAAATATCGTGCGCAAGCGGCAGAGAAAAAGCATTTTGGTTCAACGGCAGCTCAAAGGATCCTTGGAAATATGCAAAAAGAAATCATGGATCAAATGGCGCTAAAGGAAACAGGCGAAACCATGAGGGGATCCCACGGGGGCAAGGAAGTTGTATCCCTTGAAACAGGAAAATCTGTCATATTGCCCCTTGTAAGAAGGCCTGAAAAAGAAGGTTTTAAAGATGGAACCTTGAAAACAATTATTGAGGATCATATTGAAAGGGTCCTCAGAATCCTCAAATAAAGATTCATCATATTATCTTGTAAGAATTTAGCTAAGGCCCCCATTTTCTGGGGGTCTTTTTTTGTGAATCCATCTGGCATGGAATTTGCATAGATAAAAGCAAGATAAATTTAAAATTTTAGTGATTCCATGGCGACGGCAGTTTTTGTTCCTTCCGGTTCTGTGAATAACTCAAGCACCATTGTTCTTTCGGCAAAAGAGCTTTTGATGCGGCAGATTGATACTGCATCCGAAAACCTTAGTAATGCAGATACGGTGGCTTTTAAAGGGTTTATTCAAACAAGTGCCGAGACGGTTTACAAAAATAACGATCCATCTTCACCTATTCCCCTTGTTTCCTATGTGCAGCCAGGAGAGGTGACTCGGGATCTTACCCAAGGATCACTCAAGCAAACGCAAAATATCTATGATTTTGCCCTTAATGGAAGGGGATATTTTATTGTGCAAGCGGGAGATCAGCGGATGTTCACGCGCGATGGTCGGTTTCGCCTTAATGCTCAGGGAATTCTTACAACCATTGATGGACAAGTTGTCCAAGGTGAAAATGGGGAAATCAAGTTGGGGGACTATGAGACATTTTCAGTGCAGTCCGATGGGACGATTATGGCCCTTAAAAATGGGGCGCAGGCTAATTTAGGAAAAATCAAAGTCGTGCAATTTGACGATGAACAACACGATCTAACGTATTCTGGATTTGGTCGGTTTGTAAGCGATACAGAAGGAAAAGAACCGGTTAATTACACGGTGATGAACGGATTTGTAGAAGGTTCTAATGTGAATCCTGTGGCTGAATCTGTTCGACTTATGGTTGTGATGCGCAATTATACAGAAGCACAGCGCATGACTGAGAGTGACGACGATCTTAAAAGCAAAGTTATTAATCTACGTGTTAGTTAGGAGATAAGACAATGACCGCAAGCGTTGAACGCGCCCTTCACACAGCACAAACCGGCCTGGGGTTTTATACAACAGCCCTTGCTAATGCTTCTCAAAACCTTGCTGCAACGGGGGTAACGGGATACAAAAAATCCTATGTTATTGGGACAGATCTTCCCTATACACGGTATGATCCGGCGGGTGCAAATACATCAAATTCTGGCACTAAAAATCCTACGGGGATTGAGCTTGGCATGGGGGTCAAGGTCGCAGCTGTGCAAAGAAACTTTACCCAAGGGGATCTTACAAAAACAGATAATGCCCTTGATCTTGCGATTAATGGGGACGGAATGTTTAAAGTCACTCTGCCTGATGGAACCATTGGGTATACGCGTGCGGGCCTGTTTACGGTAAGTCCAACGGGTCAAATTGTAACCCAACCCGGAGGGTATGTGGTTTCACCAGGGATCACGATTCCAGCGACAGCCATGGGGCTTAAAATCACCGAAGATGGCATGGTTTTTATTCAGCAAAGTGGCCAAACAACATTGACACAAGTAGGGCAGCTTGAGCTTGCTTCTTTCTTTAATCCTTCTGGTCTTGCTGCTATTGGGGAAACCCTTTTCTTGGAAACAGAAGCATCTGGCACCCCTGATTCTGGTGCTCCTGGTACAAGCAAGCGCGGCAAAATTAAACAAGGATACCGGGAAGCATCCAATAGCAACACATTGGAAGATGTGATTGAGCTAATGCGTATTGAAAAGCACTATAACTTCCTTACCAAAATCATGACAACCGCGGGCTCCATTTGGGAGCAAGATGCAAGGATAGGAGCATAAATCATGCAAAAATTATGGGTCACTAGGGTTGTTTGGGTTTTAGCAATTTTCTTGTGCATGGCTGTATTTGCCATGGCCCATGGTGCGTCGGCGCTTTTTTTGGAAAAGGCCACAGCCCTTGTTCAAAAAGATTTTCTCGGTCAAGAAGTGCGCCTTTCATTGGATTATCCTGAAAGGCTTCAACATCTCAAAGGGCACGAAGAGATTATCGATTATAAAAACCTGGGCCAAGGTCGGGTTCAATTTCGTTTAGTGGGGGATGAAAAACCCATTACGGCCAAAGTGGATATTCTAATTGCGGTGCCTGTTCTTTCAAAACCTGTGTCATCTGCAAGCGTGATCGAGGAAAGTGACTTGGTCCTGCAAAAAATGCCGGCCTCTCAAATCAATGGATCCCCTATCTTAAAGGCTCAGGATCTTATTGGAAAAAAGCCTAAGGGGAAAGTTATTCCTGCTATGACGACGATTCAAGCAGGTGATATTGAGGCGCCCATTGTGATTAAGCGCGATTCCCTTGTAAGGCTTTTTTATAGTGTAGGTACCCTTGAGCTTACAGCCCAAGTAAAGGCCCTGAAAGATGGCGCTGCGGGGCAGCGCATTACGTTTGAAACAACGGGAAAAATAAAAAAACAGATTGATGCGGTTGTTGTTGATAGCAATCGTGCCGAAGTGAGGGCGTAATGACGGTCGAACAAAATAAGCTCAACTTTAAACCCCTTCAAAAGAAAGTAAGTAACAGTGCAATTCGCCTTATGATCCTTACTCTTTTATCGGGATGTTCCCTTGCGGAAAAACTTGCCACCATTGGGGAACCACCACCCCTTAGTCAGATCCAAGATCCAACCCTGCACCCTGAATATCAACCCGTGAGCATGCCCATGCCTGATCCCATTGATGCTCCTCCTTCTGGGACAAATTCATTATGGCAAGTGGGGTCCAAGGCGTTTTTTAAAGATCAGCGCGCAAACAAAGTGGGTGATATTGTGACGGTCGATATTGAAATGGACCAAGAGCAATCCACCACCATGACGCCAGATATTAATCAGAAATCGACCCTCAGTTCAACGGTAGGGAATCTCTATGGTATCCAATCGCGCTTCCCAAAAAGGATGAACCTCCCCAATATTTTGGATGCCAGTACAAATCCTTCTCTCAAGGGAAGTGGCTCTTATAATGTAAAGGATAAAACAAAATTTAAGATTGCGGCAACCGTTACGCAGCTTTTGCCCAATGGAGCCATGGTGATTGAAGGGCGCCAAGAAGTTGGGCTTGTAAATGAAGTGCGTGAAATTTACATCAAGGGTATTGTGAGGCGGGAAGATATTAGCTCATCCAATACGATTACCGCACCTAAAATTGCTCAATTGCGAATTGGGTATAGAGGTCGAGGGGAACTTAGTGATAATATGGCACCACCCATTGCCCATCAAATTATCAATAAGCTTTCACCTTTTTAATGAATGTCTAGTTTTTGCATTAACGACCTTAACAAAGATTTTTTATTTGATGTGGCTCGTATCACCGAGGATGCGGGCCATCTTATTATGCGTTATTTTCGTGGAAGTTTTGAAAAATCACACAAGCTTGATGGAAGCCCTGTCACAACGGCGGATCGTGAAGCGGATTTTTTTATTCAAGGAGCTTTAAAGAGCCTCGTTCCCACAATTCCCGTTGTCTCAGAAGAAGGGCACCAAGATCATAAAAACAGTGAGTTTTTTTGGCTTGTCGATCCTGTCGATGGAACAAGCCAGTTTGCCAGGGGTAAGGAAGAATTTACGGTTAATATTGCGCTTGTCCACAATAATAAACCAATCCTCGGGGTGATTTACCATCCGCCCTCACAAAAAATGTATGCAGCTCTTGGGGGCGATCTTTACCTTGGGAATAATACATCCCTTATGCCTGTAAATACGGAAACTGCTTCAACGCAAGCTGTTGTTATCGGCAATATGTCCGAGAAGAACACACAATTTAAAAATACTTTGATTCAGCATGATCTTCATCATGCTGAGATTCACGTGATTCCAAGCTCCCTTAAATTTTGTTTTATGGCTGAGGGGAATGCATGTTTTCAGTACCGCGCAAGACCAAGTTCCGAGTGGGATACGGCTGCGGGGCATGCACTGATTATGGCGCGTGGTGGGAATATTTTGACATTGTCAGGAGCGCCCCTTATATACGGTAAAGAGGATTATCGAAATCCTGGGTTTATTGCATTCCTACCACGATAAAAATGACAGAAGACATTCAAAAAGCAGTTGATTTATTGCGCCGGGGCGAGCTTGTGGGTATGCCAACGGAGACTGTATATGGTCTTGCGGGGGATGCTACAAATTCCAAAGCCATTGCTAAGATTTATGCGACAAAGGGGCGTCCCTCCTTTAACCCCCTTATTATCCACGGATATGGTGTCTCTCAATTAGAGGGCGTGGCCGTCTTTACTCAAGTGGCCTATGATCTGGCGGAGCGTTTTTGGCCAGGTCCATTAACCCTTGTTCTTCAGAGGCGCCTTGATAGTCCTATCGATTTATTGGCAAGTGGGGGTCTTTCCACAATAGCGCTTCGCATACCTCAGCATCCTACGGCACTTGCTTTGTTAAAGGCTTTTGATAAGCTCGTTGCGGCCCCTAGTGCGAATCTTTCTAATAAAATAAGTCCCACAACGCGGGAAATGGTGCTGCGGGATTTTCCTGATTTATACGTGTTGGAGGGGGGCTCATCCCAAGTGGGATTGGAGTCGACAATTATTGACCTTTCTGAAGGCATACCTACACTTCTTCGCCCGGGAGGTATTGCCATTGAAGAAATTCAAGAGGTTGTTGGCAATGTGCATCTTTACCAAGGAAGTGATGTCACCGCACCGGGTATGTTGAAAAAGCACTATGCCCCGCAGCATCCCCTTCGATTGAACGCATCTGAAAAACATGCGGGAGAAATTTTCATTGGGTTTGGAAAAATATTGGATGCTGATTTGAATTTGAGCCCATCGGGGGATTTAACCGAAGCCGCATCCAATCTTTATCATATGCTGAATCAAGCCGATGATATGGCAATGGATGCTGGAATTGCCGTTTCCCCCATTCCTTTGGAGGGGCTTGGTGTTGCTATTAATGATCGACTTGCCCGAGCAGCCGCCAAATAAATCTTTTCTTAATTTATGCCGTGATATAATGTTACTTACATAAATAATTGCAGGTAATATTTTTTTATAGAATGATTTATTTTAAATATTTTTTTATTTTAATGATTTTTTGTGGAAATCAATCAATAAAAGCCTCTGATTCTTCTGGTGGGCAGGGAAGCTCCATGCAAGATTTAAAACTTGAGGAACGCGATAAAAAATTATCTTCTGCTGCTCAAACTATGAGTTTTTGGGGAGCTTCTGGTGCAGCCAGTGCAGCCAGTGCAGCTGCAGCTTCTGCAAGTGAAGATAGTGAAGATTTTGTTCAAGATGAGGATGGTGTTAAAAATATCGCAAAAGGGTTGTGGGATCTTGTAAAAGATAAATCTCAAAAAAGTCTTTCGAATGAACAAATGAAGCTTTTTGGTGGCCATGTTACTGCAATTAAAAAACTTTCTTGGAAGAAATATAAAAAATTTACAACAGAGGCTGATCATCTTTTTGAGACTCTTACTAATATTGCTACAGCTTATGGATGTTGTACCAATGACCCTGAGGGGCTTGTTGTGGCAACAAAATATGGTCTTTGGAGTAAGCAGGACTATTTTTTGAAATAAACAATAAATCGCCTAAGAAGAGATGAATTCAGATCTTTTAAGCTGCTTTGGTCATTTTTATGGAACCCCACAAAGTCTCAAGGGCTGAAACGAACTCAGCGATCATTTCTTTTGTGTGGAAGGGGGTGACGGTAACGCGCATACACTCCTTGCCCCGTGGTACTGTGGGAAAATTAATAGGCTGCAGATAGAAACTATACTCTTGAATCAATTGATCACATAAATCTTTACACAAAAGTGGATCCCCAATCACAATGGGAACAATGTGACTATTGTTTTCTAAAAACGGAAGATCTGTTTTACGAAGAAGTTCCTTCATAAAATGAACATTTTCGAGGAGTTTGTGTGCTAAAGTGCGATCTTTTTCAAGGATTTCAACTGATTTGAGGCATGCTGCTGCTGTCGCAGGGGGAATAGACGTTGTAAAAATGAATCCCGTGGCATGGAGGCGTACAAAATCGATGATTTCGTTACTGGCCGCGATATAACCACCAATAACTCCATATCCCTTAGCAAAATTTGCTTGAATAATATCAATCTCATGATCAAGACTAAGCTGTGCTGCCAGGCCATTGCCCTTGGGGCCATAAATGCCTACAGCATGCACTTCATCTAAAAAGGTAAGGGCATTATATTTTTTGGCAAGGGCGATAATTTCCTTAATTGGGGCAAGATCCCCCTCCATGGAATAGACGGAAATAAACGCAATAATCTTGGGGTGGTCCAAGGGGACGGATCGGAGTTTTTCCTCAAGATCCTTCATATCATTATGCTTGAACACCATTTTTTCAGAGCCACTTTGGCGAATGCCCTGAATCATGGAGGCGTGATTTTTCTCATCGCTAAAAATAATGCATTGGGGAATATGACGACCAAGTGCGCCCAAGGCTGCTTTGTTGGCGGTATAGCCAGAGGAAAAAATAAGAGCTGCCTGTTTGCCGTGTTGTTCGGCCATTTTTTCTTCAAGTTTTGTATGGATGTGAGCTGTGCCCGAGATGTTGCGGGTGCCGCCGGATCCTGCACCATATGCTGCAGCGGCTTCTTGAAGTGTTTTAATGACGTCGGGGTGCTGACTCATCCCAAGATAATCGTTGCTGCAAAACACATTTACTTTCTGTGTGGACCCATCTTTTTTGTGCCAAAGAGCAAAAGGGGCTTCTCCTGTTAATCTTTCAAGGGGAATAAACGTGCGATAACGGCCATTTTCTTTGAGGGAATTAACGGCATTTTTAAAAAAGGAGGAGTAATCCATGAATGGTTTACGAGAGGAGAAGTTCATGATTATATGAGAGACAGGATATCCTCTCTCTTCACGAACGTAAAGCTGAGTCTTTAAAGGAAAACGCTATATGGACGAATTGTCACTTGCAAAAGAAGATACTTTTCCAATTTCTTCTGGAGAAGAGCAGCCCGTTTATAGTGTCAGCCTTATAAGCAAGGTCCTTAAAGACGTTATTGAGTCATCGTTTTCAGGTATTCGTGTGAAAGGAGAGGTAAGCGGTTTTAAACGCCATACCTCGGGGCATTGTTATTTTTCCCTTAAGGATAATGATGCGGTGATGGACGCTGTGTGTTGGCGGGGTACTCCTAAAAGCCAGCTCCTTCGAGACGGGCTTGAGATTATTGCTTTTGGGAAAGTTACAACCTATCCAGGGCGTTCAAAATATCAAATGGTCATCTCTTCCTTTGATCCAAGTGGAGAGGGAGCACTCCTTCAATTATTACTTCAGCTTAAAGAAAAGCTTTTGAAAGAAGGGCTTTTTGATGCGCGTCATAAAAAAGAGATTCCAACCTTTCCAAGGCGAATTGGGGTGATTACATCCCCGACAGGGGCTGTGTTGCGGGATATTTTACACCGTTTGAGGGAACGCTTCCCCTGTCATGTTCTTTTAAAACCTGTGCTTGTGCAAGGTGACGGATCAGCAGAACAAATAAGGGATGCTATTGATGTTATGAACAATTTACCTGCTGAACTTAAACCTGATGTATTGATTGTGGCGCGCGGGGGAGGAAGCTTAGAGGATCTTTTTACCTTTAATGATGAATCCCTTGTGCGTACGGCTTTTGCTTCGTCTATTCCTATTGTTTCAGCCATTGGGCACGAGACGGATTACACGCTTCTTGATTTTGTAGCGGATTTGCGTGCGCCCACCCCGACTGCAGCAGCAGAACTTGCAACCCCTGTTTTGCCCCAGCTTTTAATACGCCTCCAAGAACTTCAACTGCGCCTTTCTCAGGTGAGTGAGAGTTTTATTAAAACGTTAATTTTAAGATTGTCACGATTTGAGCAAACTCTAAAAGATCCGCTGCGATATGTTTTTGAAAAACAACAAAAATTGGATGATTGGAGTGAGCGTCTTCAGCTTGGGATTCGCCGTTTTCTTGTGCAAAGGCGACTCCAGTTTGGGCAAATAACATTAACAGCCCCTAGATCCATCATTAATCTCGGGAGTGAGCGTCTTTTCCAGCATGGAGGGCGACTTTTGCAAAGCTATAAACATTATAATAATATGCGATGTGATCGCTTAATGCATCTGAGCCAACAGCTTGAAAATGTTTCATTCAAAAAAACGCTAGAGCGTGGTTTTTGCTTTGCAGAATCGGAACAAGGCAAGGTTTTGCACAGTAAAGATGACATAAAAATGGAAAAACCGTTTAATCTTCATTTTAAAGATGGTATTTCAAAAGTGCGTGCTATTCCATCCTCTCAAAATCAGGGGACTCTTTTTTAAAAAAACTAAAAAAAATACGTTTTTTTATTTATAAAAATATTCATAAGACATTCTTTTTTCTAAAAACCCCAAGAAAATTGGGTGCAAGAAAGCTCTTTGCGTTATAAATAATTTTTCATAAATTCTTGACGCTGTTTGTAATTTAGTAATCTTTTTCACGATAGAATGTCCATTAAGGTGTTTTTTATCTTAAAGGGAGAAGCCTATGGCAGAAGGTGCGGTTCTGACAAATCGTGAACGTGTGATGCGGGATGATGACATTATCGTGAGCAAGACAAATCTTAAGGGTCTTCTTACCTATGGCAATGATATTTTTTGTGAAATTGCGGATTATAAGGTGTCTGATATTTTGGGAAAGCCCCACAATCTTGTGCGTCATCCTGATATGCCGCGATGTGTTTTTAAGTTGTTGTGGGAAACTATTCAAGCAGGCCAAGAAATTTTTGCCTATGTGGTGAATCGCGGTAAAAAGGGGGATCACTACTGGGTTTTTGCCCATGTAACACCCAGTTTTGATGAAGGTGGTCAGATGATTGGCTATCACTCCAATCGTCGCAAACCAACCCAGGCTGCTTTGCAAACGATTCGCAATCTCTACACCACTCTTCTTCAAGAAGAAAATCGTCATGGCAATCGCCGTGATGCGGCTCAGGCTGGGTATGATTTGCTCCAGAAAATTTTAAAAGAAAAGGAAACAAGTTATGAAGAATTTGTGCTCTCTTTATAAGCTGTGTGTATGTGTTGGCTTATTGCTTGGTGGCATTGGCGTATCCGCTTTTAATGGCTTTGCGTGGTTTAAATTGAGTGGGGAAGGCGGATACACAGCCCCACTTTTATGTTGGGGGGCTTCGGCTGTTCTTGTTTCTGCTGTCGTCTATTATATGTTTCGAACCGTTCGTGTTATTAACCAAGCCATTGGTGTTTTCCAAGAAATTAAAGTGGGAAATTTCGAAGCCCGTATTATTAATCGCTCTGAGGGCGGCAAGCTTGGAAAGCTTTGTGATAGCGGCAATAACATGGTTGATGTGTGTGATGCCTTTGTTCGTGAATCTTTGCTTGTGATGAAAGCTGTAAGTGAAGGACGCTATCACAGGAAAATTCGTTCCGAAGGTATGCGTGGTTCTTTTGGACGAAGCGTTGTTGGTATTAACCAAGCGGTTGATATTGTGGCTAACAAGGAAAAAGCTGAAATTTCTTATAAGCAAATGATTGAAAAAGCCATGGGAGAGATTGCTAATCTTGTGGACTCTGCAACTCAAGGTGTTTTGGATAAACGTATTGATCCGACTCAGTTTACAGGGGATTTTCGTGATCTTGTGAGCAATATGAATAGTCTTATGGATTCGATTTTGGAACCTATTAAGGATACCATTGTGGTCATGGAATCCATTGCTCAAGGGGATTTAACAAAATCCATTGAAAAGGATTACCAAGGGTCCTTTGGAACAATTAAAGAAGCCCTTAATCAAACATCCATTAATCTTGCTGAAATGGTGCGCAAGATTAAATCATCAACAGAGGATGTTTCAACGGCAGCCCATCAGATTTCATCGAGCAGTCTGGACCTTTCAAAGCGCACGGAATCTCAGGCTTCTGGGTTGGAAGAAACGGCTGCTGCCATTGAATCCATGGCTGGAAATGTGAAACAAAATGCTCTGGATGCAGGGGAAGCTTCTGTGAAAGCAAAAACTGCTCAAGACAAGGCATTAAAAGGCGGCGAAGTTGTAAGTCGTGCCATGGGAGCCATGGAAAAAATCGATGTTGCTTCTAAAAAAATTGCCGAGCTGACCAGTGCCATTGACGAAATTGCGTTTCAAACCAATATCCTATCCTTAAATGCTTCTGTAGAAGCCGCACGTGCGGGGGATAATGGCAAAGGATTTGCTGTGGTGGCCGAGGAAGTGCGTGCCCTTGCTGCAAGATCCGGAGAATCAGCAAAGGAAATACGGGCTCATATTAAAGAAAGTATTGAGCTTGTTACAGAAGGCGTTTCCCTTGTCGGTGAAACAGGGACAGTGCTCGAGGATGTTGTTCAATCAAACAATGCCCTTGCTCAGTATATTGACTCCATCTCCCAATCAAGTAATAACCAATCAGAAAGCATTCAGGAAATTAACCAAGCTGTGACATCTATGGATGAAATGACACAACAAAATGCGGCCCTTGTTCAAGAAAACTCAGCAGCAGCACAGTCTTTGTCATCTCAAGCAGAAAGGCTCTATGACATGATGGGCTTCTTTACTCTTTTGGGTAAAGGTGATGGGCGTGGTGTGTCTATGAGTGGATCTACTGGTGGCAAAAAGAAAAGTCGCTCAAAAGATAACGATAGTGAGGTTTCTGTCCCTGGTTTTATGGCCCAAGGGGACAGTGAACTTGTTGGAGGTAACTACCAAACTTACTAATGCCCTCTCTTTGCTCTGACATCCACCTTGCTGTGTTTATCTTTTCTGGATTGAGAGAAGAAGAGCGCAGCGGGATTTGTGGTCTGAGCGCGGGCGCTGTATTCTCTTCATGGGTTATTTTTCGTGCGTTTACACCTTGGATGAACAGACACAACTTCAACGGATGTTTCTCATTTCTCTGCTGTATTTGGTGACATTGAAGAGGGGGGGAAAGTGCCTTGGTTGCTAGAGCCTGTGCTTGCTAAGGCTTGTGGTTCAGTAACCTTACCTTTTTCTGCTTCTTTCTTTTTCCTTTCTTCTTGTTTTTTTCGTATTAATTCTTGTTGTTCTTGAATTTTCTTTTCAACATCTTTGATTCTTGCGTCTGCAGCTTGTTGGGAATATAGAAAATATTTAAGATGGGTTTTCAAGGTGCTCGTCGTAAATTCGAGCAATTCATCGACCGTGGATTTATCATCGGCGGCGAGTCCTATGACATTGGTATAAGCGCAGGATATCCTTGCGGTGTGATGTGCTAATTTCATGGCGCTGAGCTTTTGGAGTTTTTGGAGTTTCGCCAGTTTTTCTTTCTCCCCAGCTTCTGTAAGTCTTTTGACTTCTTTGTCGTAAGAGGCTGCATTATCAAAGAACTTTTGATAGGAACGGGTAGCTTCTTCATAAGCTTCGATAATTGCGCGATGAACGAGCTCACTCGCATACGTCAAAAGCGTAATATCGTTAGGTGTTCTGTATGGTTGAAGTGCTTTAGGAAATCCAGTTTGTCGCTCTTTTACGATCTCTTTTAGTCTTTGTACTTTTGCTTTTTCTGTTGTGGGCTCCACTCCAGCATCTTCTGCGTAAGAACAGGAGGAAAAAGCTGTGGGAGGTGTTTGGAAAAGAGATTTGGAAGAATGGTCTGCAACCGTCGCTATTGGATCCTTAAGGAGGGATTGGGCAGAGAACGCACTATTGTTGCTAATAAGAAGAAAAACAGAACAAACAATCCAAACGTAAGACATCGGTAGCTTCTAGAAAATTTATGATAGTGATGGAAGCATGGAGCTTTTGGAGAGTGCGCAATACTAGGCAAATTGTCCCAGACCCGATCAGTTCGCTGTCGATTCTGAGGGTGAGCTAGCTTGCCATGGTTCGGGAGACTAAAGCGTTTGTGCCGTAATATTCCTTATACCACTGCACAAAATAGCCTAATCCCTCATCAATGCTGGTGCCAGGCTCGTAGCCAAAATCACGTGCAGCGTGGGTAATATCGGCCGCGGTTTCAGGCACATCACCCGGTTGAATGGGCATTTTATTTTGAATAGCAGAGATGCCCAGATGCTTTTCAAGGACTTCAATAAAATAGGAAAGTTTTTCAAGTTTGTTATTGCCCAGGTTATACACTTTGTGGGCATCTTGGGTCATATCTGGTTTTTTCCCAATGGCGCCAAGAATACCGCGCACTGTATCTCCTACAAAGGTATAATCCCGCGCCATATTGCCGTAGTTATATACATCAATGGGCGTACCTTCGATAATGGCTTTTACAAATTTGAATGCTGCCATATCTGGGCGCCCCCAGGGACCATAGACGGTGAAAAAACGAAGGCCCGTGAGTGGCAGGTGAAAGAGGTGATAATAGCTTTGCGCCATAAGTTCGTTGCTGCGCTTGGTTACAGCATACAAAGACATTGGGAGATTAACGGCGTCATCCTCGCTAAAGGGCATTTTTTTATTCATGCCGTAAACAGAAGACGAGCTTGCATAAACCATGTGCTCGAGCGCTCCTTGATGGCGTGCGCATTCAAGGAGATTAAGAAATCCCGTGATATTGCTTTCAATATAAGGATGGGGATTTGTAAGGGAATAACGGACACCCGCCTGGGCTGCAAGGTGAATGATGTGGGAAAAACGATGGGTTGAAAAAAGATCTTCCATGGCTTTTTTATCAGCAAGATCAATGCGCACTTCTTCAAAATTTTTATATTTTTTAAGGATGGCGAGGCGTGATTCTTTAATCGCTGGATCATAGTAGGGGCTAACATTATCGAGCCCTACAACTGAGATGCCGAGATCAAGGAGGGTTTTTGCTGTGTGAAAGCCTATAAATCCGGCTGTTCCTGTGACAAGAATAGTCCCTTTGAGGGGCGATACGTCAGGGGAGGTGTACGATTTATTGGCGATGGATAACGTCATTACGCGACAGCAAAATTAAAATATGTTTCTGGGAATGGCTCATTTTGAACACCATAGTGCCACCATTCCTTTTTATAGGGATTAAATTTCGCACTTACCATAACATTTCGCAAATAATTGCGCCACTTTAAATATTCATCGGGAATAAGAGTTGTCTCATGGTGGGAGGCGTCATCAAAAACATCGAAATGGGAAAACATATCGAGGGTGCCATCATCAAGGAATATGAAATGGGTACCATTTTTCAAGGTGCGCTTGATGGGTGTGCTTGCCTTTATGGCGTGGTCCTTGCGTATAAGTGTCAGATCAACCGCAGCGCCCCGTGTATGTTGGGAGCGTTTCGCAATGTAACCAAGGTCAAATGCTTGGGCCTTTTCAATATGGGGGTAATAAAACTCTTTCATCCTTTGATCGTTTAGATCAAGTGCCCATTCAACCCAAGAATCCACAGCCATTTGGGGGCGATAGCTGTCATAAACGACAAGATCAAAACCATCTTTGTTGACTTTTTCTTGGGCAATAGCGAGGCCTGCGGCGAGTTCTTCTGTGACCACTACATAAGGTGCATTGTATCCTGGAACAGGACGGCCAACGAAGTTGTCTGTTGTTGCATAACGTGCGGAGGTACGAATTTGTGGAAGTGCTTCGTGCAGATAGAGGAATCCCTTTGGAAGAGTGTTTTGTCTGATGGGGGAATGGGGCGCCGTTTGATTCATTTATGCGTTCCTATCTTAAATGCGTTCACTTGCCCAAATGGCGGCACGGGAGAGTGTTTTTATGATCCCCGTCAGGACAGGATATAGGGGGGCTTCCTCTCCGCCCTGCTGTGTAGCGATTTCTTTGTGATGAATTTCTTCCCTTTGAAATTGTTGAAAAGTATCCTTAAGCGATGCTGCCATAGGGCTTTTTTCTTGGGACAACGCATCAATTTGTTTTTGATAATGTTCTTCAATGACTTCTTCAACGGCAATGGTGCATGCGTGGGCTGCTTTTTCAGAAATAGCTGCCGTAAGAGCACCAAGGGCATACCCTCCCACATGCCAAAGTGGGGTAAGAAGGGTTGGCCGAACATGATGCTCAATCATAAGGCGATTAAAAGTTGCAAGATGGACATGCTCTTGGTCCTGCATTTCTTGGATAATAGCGGTGTTTTTCTTTTTAAGGGTTAGGATGTCTTTTTGCCCTTGGTAAATGCGAATTGCGCCATATTCTCCAGCTTGATCCACGCGGAGCATGGTTTGAAGCCTTTCAGGAAGATCTTTAATAGATGTATTTTTCATGAAATTTCCGTCGCATAAGGTTTCGGCGTATCATTCCATAGGGAATTAAGCATAGTTGAAAAAGTGCAGTCCATATTGTTGCTGAGATTCCTAATATACGCCAATTAATTTCATCACACTGCTTAATTGGTGTGGCTTTGAGAGCTTGTTGCATAGCCTCGAGGCTATCAAACGTTTGAGTGGGTGTTTTGCACGCCTGAATAAAATCTGTCCAAAAATGCTGCTCAAGGCCAATTTGATAGACTGAAAGGCACAGCCCTGCAATGAGCATAAGCTGTCCTAAAAAGAAAGTGCGCGGCAGAATAAAAAAGAAAGCGGCGAGGATAAAAAGATAGCGTTGATAGAGACAGTACTGGCAGGGTTCAATGCCGAAGCCATACTGAGCGATAAGGGCAAAAGCCAAAGCACAAAGAATAAAAAACCAGGATGGAACTAGAAAAAACCGCTTCACGACATCACAAAAATAACTTTACGAGCATAAATCCAATAATGATAATAACAATCATCGCAACGAGGACATAGCCAAAAAATCTCTCAACGTAGGGCTTTGCTATGGGGCCAAAGTACCACAGCATCCCGGAGAGCAAGAAAAAGCGAGTGGCTCGAGCAATAACAGAAGCAATCATGAAATCTTTGAGGGGGAGAGCAAACACGCCGCTGGAGATCGTGAGGAGCTTGTAGGGAATGGGCGTGACACCTTTGAATATAATAATCCAAAAGCCGTAGGTTTGAAAATCAGTGCGGAGGGTTTCGAATTTCGCCTCAAGTCCGTACATGTCGATGATGGCATGCCCGATGGAATCAAAGAGGACTGCACCAATAAAATATCCTAAAAGCCCTCCGAGTACAGACGCAACTGTACACCAAAGGGCAAGGCTCCAAGCTTTACTTCGGTCATGTAACACAATGGAAACAATCCCAATATCGGGGGGAAGGGGGAAAAAAGAGCTTTCGCAAAAAGCAACGATGATGGTGGCAATGGTGGCGTGGGGGCCGCGCATAAGCCTTAAAAACCAACCCTGTGTTTCAGAGGGGAGAATGCCGTCATCGGTGGGAGAGGGGTGTGATTTTTTAGGAGGAAGAGGCATTTAAAATCCGTTTTGCAGTCTACTCTTTGCTACTGTAATGTCAGTATTATTTTACGATTTTCAAACATCATGACGATTTTTAACCACTCTTGCCAGAGCCATTTTGTTACAAGTTCTGAAAAATCAGATCTTTCCCTTCATCTACGTCATGTGGCTCCTCCAAAAGAGCATGATAAAAATCAAGCAGTTCTCTTTGTTCACGGCGCAGTATTGGCCAGTATTTTGTTTGATGTTCCTGTCAAAGGATCATCGTGGCTTACATATTTTGCTGAGAAAGGGTTTTATTCTTTTGCACTCGATTTACGGGGGTATGGATTGTCTTCCAAGGAAAAAGTAATAGAAGAGGCTGAAAAAAATGGCCAGTTTGCATGTTCCCATGAAGAGGCGTTAAGAGATATTTTTGATGCGATTCAACATATTCGCACTACTTTGGGTGTTGAACAGGTTGTGCTTTGCGGACTTTCCTGGGGAGGGCTTCTTGCGGGTGCTTTTGCGCAGCGTTACCCAAATTTTATTGAAAAACTCGTGTTATTAGGCCCTGTGTATCGAAAAAAAAATCCTGTGTGGGGGATTTTTATGGATCCAGAAAAACCTACACAGATTTCACCTAATATTGGATTTTTTCGCGAGGTTAAACCAGAAGAGTTGATGGTGATGTGGGATGCTCAAATTCCCGTGGCTGATAAAAATACTTGGCGTAATTGTAATGTTGAAAATACCATTCGAGAGGATTTTTTAGCCTCAGATGAAATATGGGCTAAAGCTAATAATGTGAATGCTGTGCGCATGCCAACGGGTGTTCTAAACGATATCGTGTCTCTTTATAACGAAATACCCTTGTATGAGGCAAAGGAGGTTGCTTGTCCCACTCTGATTTTGCGGGGAGAATACGACACGGCGGCTCTTGCCATGGATGCACAATGTTTGTTTGAAGAGCTCGGATCAAAGGAAAAGTATTTTATTCAAATGGGCCAGGCGACGCATTATGGCCTTGTAGAGGCACATGTCGCACCTTTGATGATGCGGCATGTGTATGAGTTCTTGGTTAAAGAATAGTGCAAGAAGGGCAACAGCCGGACGATCCCTGTTTAAGTGATTTCTCTGCTCCTAATTTTGCGTGGATCCAAGGTAAGAACTGCTTGCCACTAAAGTCCCTTGGCAAATAGTTGCTTGCTTTCTTGCTATTTTCTTGGCCATCTTTCGGCAAAAGGCCAAATTCTATGGCTGTTAGTGCTGTAAGTTCGCTGCAAAACAATGTGGAGGAATCATCGGATTGATTGTCACCTTTGATCGCTTTGAGCAAACTTCCGATATTGCGTTCATAGGCTGTTCCTAATTTCTCCAAGACGAAGTTTGTAAGGTTGTTCGTTTTTTCACTCGTCCACGCATCTTTGTCGAAAGTAAAGGTACGGGTGCTCACAGATCCTTCATATCCTTTGACAACATCATCCAGTGTGTTGATTTGAACCTGGGGAAGCATCCCATCATGGAGGATCTGGCCAGGGGCACCTGTGGATTCAAAACAATATTGTTTTCCCTCTGTATCCGCTAAAACCATGCCAACATGGGACCAGTCACTGGCGGTTGCAAGTCGGATGGCTGCACTAAAGGGGTCTGTGCCTGAAAAAAGAACGATCCCGTTAATACTAAATTTTTTCCCTTGGATGAGGATGCGTTGTCTTTTGATGTATTCGGGCTCATCAGGTGATGAAACAAGGGAAAGTCCCTTGCCATCTTCTTTTTTAGGGGCAACTTTTTCGAGGCTCTTTTGTTGTTTTTCATCAACTTCAGCTGTCGCTGGAACATGCAGCGTGACAATATTTGAATGTGAGGATGAGCTCGATGAAGAAGAAGCTGAAGTGCTGGAAGTAGGAAGAGCTTGTAAAAGAGGGGTAGAGGCAGAAACGACGACTGTTGCTGTTGATTTTGGCGCTGATGACGTGCTTGTAAGGATATCATCTTGTTTGTTTGATCCCATGCTGGCACTTGTTAGAAATAAGGTGATAGCGCCACCTAAAATGACGTGATTCCAAATCATTGTTACCTCCCTAATAGATTGTGTGAAATGCGGTGTTACCGTTCCCTATTAGAGCAATGAAGTATTAATATAAACTTAAGGCAGTGTTAGTTTGTGTTTTGTGTTGATGGTAATAAAAGTGGCTTAAATCCTTTTTAAAATGAGGTCTTTTGAAAAAAAATCTTTAAATCTTGGCTGTAATTTTGCATAGTGAGTGTTCTGTTGGACTAGATAAATTTGAAAAAGTATTTATCTATAACCTTAGAAACATGTTGATTCCCAACATCCATTCAATTTTTACAAAGCACGAGACAGATGCAACTTCGAAATATTGCTATTATTGCCCACGTTGACCACGGAAAAACGACCCTTGTTGACGGACTCCTTAAACAAAGCGGAACATTTCGCGCGAATCAAAACGTGCAAGAGCGTGCCATGGACAGCAACGACCTTGAGCGTGAGCGTGGTATTACGATTCTTGCAAAGTGTACGTCGCTTCTTTGGAAAGATACGCGTATTAACATCGTCGATACTCCAGGTCACGCGGACTTTGGTGGTGAGGTTGAGCGTATTTTAAGCATGGTGGACAGCTGCATCTTGCTTGTCGATGCAGCAGAAGGCCCTATGCCGCAAACAAAGTTTGTGTTGTCAAAGGCCTTGAAACTTGGTCTTAAACCCATTGTTGTTATTAACAAGGTGGATCGCCAAGATGCCCGTGCTCACGAAGTTTTGGACGAAGTTTTTGAACTTTTTATGGCATTGGAAGCAACGGATGAGCAACTTAACTTCCCCATTGTGTATGCATCAGGAAGAAGTGGTTGGGCGTCCATGGATTTGGATAAACAAGGCGGAGATTTATCACCCCTCCAAGATCTTATTGTAAGCTATGTTCCAGCGCCCAAAGCTGATAAAGATGCTCCATTCAAGATGTTGATTACAACGCGCGAGTATGATCCTTATCTTGGGCGTGTTCTCACAGGGCGTATTTACTCAGGCGTGGCCAAGATTAATATGCCTGTGAAGGTGTTGAATCAACAAAATGAACTTGTTGAACAGGGGCGATTGAGTAAAATCCTTGCATTCCGTGGCCTTGAGCGTGTGGCGATTGATGAGGCTGAAGCCGGAGATATTATTGCTGTGGCGGGGCTTGAAACACCCACAGTGGCTGAAACTATTATGGATCCCAATGAAACGGCGGCACTGCCAGCCCTTCCCATTGATCCGCCAACATTGTCGATGCGATTTTCCATTAACGACTCTCCTTTGGCAGGGCGTGAGGGATCAAAAGTAACATCACGGATGATCCGGGATCGCCTTTTAAAGGAAGCAGAAGGAAACGTTGCCATTCGTATCACAGAAAGCGACGACAAGGATTCTTTTGAAGTTGCTGGTCGTGGTGAACTTCAGCTGGGCGTATTGATTGAAACTATGCGTCGTGAGGGGTTTGAGTTAACGATTGGTCGTCCGCGTGTTCTTTTCCAAGACATTAATGGTGTAAAAAGTGAGCCGATTGAAGAAGTTCACATTGATGTGGATGATGCGTATACAGGTGTGGTTGTCGAAGCCATGTCCCTTCGTAAGGCTGAAATGATTGATATGCGTCCATCGGGTGGTGGAAAAACGCGTATTATTTTCCATGCACCGTCACGCGGTCTTATCGGATATCATGGGCAGTTTCTTACTGATACGCGGGGTACGGGTATTATGAACCGACTCTTTTTAAAATATGACGCGTATCGTGGCTCCATCGAAGGGCGACGCAACGGTGTTTTGATCTCCAATGGTGATGGTGAGGCTGTTGCCTATGCCCTTTGGAATCTTGAAGATCGCGGTATTATGTTTGTTGAGCCGGGTGCAAAACTGTATCAAGGAATGCTTATTGGTGAACATAATCGCAGCAATGATTTGGAAGTGAATCCCTTAAAAGGAAAGCAGCTTACAAACATTCGTGCATCGGGCAAGGATGAGGCGATTCGTCTGACACCACCGCGCCTTATGACATTGGAACAAGCCATTGCTTATATCGATGCGGATGAATGTGTGGAGGTAACGCCTAAAAACATTCGCCTTCGTAAAATCATGCTGGATCCCAATGATCGCAAGCGTTTTGAGCGTGCTTCAAAGGAAGATTAATTTTTAAAAAAGTATGACTTTATAAAATCCCTGGATAGCCTCCGGGGATTTTTTTGTTAGCCATAAATTATTGTGTGACGGCGATTAATGTCGATCGTATTATTAGAAAAATGAAAAGATAAGGGAAAAAGCAATGAGGGCATCTCTCATATACGTAATGTTATTTTTTGCGGGGTATTTTACGATCTCAAGTGATGTAGTCGGGTCAGAGCAAGAGGAAGTAGATCAGAAAAAACATTTAGCACCACAACGGTCATTTGATATTGTGGCTGCTCTCAAAAATCTTAGGATTATGATTCCTAATGAAAGCGAGCAAAAAATAGTAGGGACTCCAACCCCTCCCGCCCCAAGGAGTAATGAGAGAAAACAATCACGATTTGATTTTCTAGCGGCAAAACAGGGAATAAAAAGAAAGTTCGATGAGTCTCCAGAACACCGTAAAAAGCAAAAGCCGGATGATGATAAGCCATGGCCCCAATTGGGAAAACAATAGGGGGAGGTGGCGTATTTGCCTACTCAACCCCTTTTAAAGAAGTGAACAATCGTCTACGATCTTCTTAAAGAAAAGAATAATAATTAAACTATGAACGTTCAGACTTTTTCACGCAGGGATACAAGTATTCTAGGGCGGTGGTGGTGGACCATCGATCGGTGGAACTTGGGTGCGGTCCTTCTCCTTGTAGCTGTGGGGATTTTGCTAAGTTTTGCGGCGAGCCCCGCTGTGGCGGATCGTCTGCGTCTTGGGGGATTTTATTTTGTAAAACGCCATATCATGATGGTGCCCATGGCTCTTCTGGCCATGTTGTTTATGTCTATGCTGTCTCCTCGAAACATAAGACGTGCGGCGGTTCTTTTGTTTTTTGTGAGTGTTATTTTACTGATTCTCACTCTTTTCATTGGTGTTGAAGTGAAGGGGGCGCGACGCTGGGTAAGCTTTGCAGGGTTTTCTGTGCAGGCTTCGGAATTTGTAAAACCTGCTTTTGCTGTGATCATTGCGTGGATGCTTTCAGAGGCGCATAAAACCCCTCAATTCCCAGGGCTAAGTGTTGCTTTTGCTTTTTTGTGCGGCGTTTTGGGGCTTTTGTTGCTTCAGCCGGACCTTGGGATGTCTGTGGTGATTACATTAACGTGGATTTGCCAAGTGTTTGTGGCGGGCCTTCCCATCATATGGCTTGTAATGCTTGCCGTTTTAGCATTCGTGGGGCTTGTTGGAGCGTATGTTTTTCTGCCCCACGTGGCCAGGCGTATTGATCAATTTCTTAATCCATCTTCCTTGGATCCTCGCCATGATCTTTATCAGATTCAGCAATCTCTTGATGCTTTTGGACAGGGGGGGTTTTTGGGGCGTGGTCCGGGTGAAGGACTTGTGAAACGCCATGTTCCGGATGCCCATGCAGACTTTGTCTTTGCTGTGGCGGGGGAGGAGTTTGGGCTTGTTTTATGTTTGCTGATCGTTTTTATTTTTAGCTTTTTTGTCATGCGTGCCCTTACCAAAAGTCTTATGAATACAAACCTTTTTGCCATGTTGGCGGTTGTGGGGTTAGTGGCGCAATTTGGTCTTCAAGCACTTATTAATATGGCATCATCTCTTCATCTGATTCCTACAAAAGGCATGACCATGCCATTTATTAGCTACGGCGGATCGTCCATGGTGGCTCTTGGTATTGCTGTGGGGATGATTTTGGCATTTACCCGAAAAAATCATGGTACGGTTTTACAATCTTCCCTTCATCAGGAAGAAAGAGTGGGATAAAAGGTTTATGACACAAGGGGGCGTGACACAAAAAAAATCTTCCGTTGTCTTTGCAGCGGGGGGGACAGGAGGGCATCTTTTCCCAGCCCTTGCAGCGGCACAAGCCCTTAAAAAACTTGATCCATACCTTTTAATAACTATTGCAAGTGATAAAGAAATATCCGCCCAGGAAAAAGAGCAATTTGCTTATATCCCCCTCTCAATCCCAAGGCGTTCTCCCTCGTGGAAACTTCCCTTATTTATCATTGCCCTTGGTGTTGCATTTTTAAAATGCCTTCTTCAATTTCTTATCAATCGCCCCCATGTGGTTGTGGGGTTTGGTGGATATCCAAGTGTCCCTGTTGTATTGGCGGCACAAGTTTTAGGCGTTTCAACGATGATGCATGAGCAAAATGCTTATCTTGGGTTGGCGAACCGCTTGCTATCAAAACGTGCTAAGGGAATTGCTTTGTCATTTAAAGAAACTTTAGCGGTGCCTGCCTCCGCAAAAACTTATGTTACAGGAAATCCTGTGCGATTTTCATCGGATCAGGTTTATCAAAAACAACAGCCTCCCTTTCGTCTCTTTGTATTGGGGGGAAGTCAAGGGGCTGCTATTTTCTCCCACGTTATACCAGCTGCTTTTTCTTTATTAAGTGAAGAAGAGCGATCATTTTTTAAGCTCACTATGCAATGCCGACAAGAGCTTTTGTATAAAACGACCGCTGCTTTTTCGGCCCTTGGTATGCAACCTGTACTTCAATCTTTTTTCCAAGATATGCAACGTGAATACGAAAAGTCAGACTTTATTATATCAAGATCAGGCGCTTCCACGGTAAGTGAGGTGGCGAGTGTGGGGAGGGCTGCTTTTTTTGTTCCATATCTTTATGCTGCGGATGATCATCAATATTACAATGCAAAAGCTTTTGGGGATGCTTGTTTTTTAAAACGCCAACAAGAATTAACGCCCGAATATATTGCTGAGATGCTTCGAAAAATCATTCAAAGTCCTGATCTATTAGTGGAAAAGGCAAAATCCATACATACATATAGTATGAAGAATGCTTCCATGTCCCTTGCGAAAGCAGTGCAAGATTTGCTACCAACTGTATAACAAAGATTTATTCATCACAGCCATGCGACTTTCCCCCCATCTTATTCGACACATTCACTTCGTTGGTATCGGCGGCATTGGTATGAGCGGTATTGCGGAAGTCCTGCATAACCTTGGCTATTATGTTTCGGGAAGTGATGTGAGCGAAAGTGCTAATGTTCAACGGCTTCGCGCACTTGGTATTAAAATCATGATTGGTCATCGGGCTGAAAATGTTCAAGGTGCTCAAGTTGTTGTGGCATCAACAGCAGTTACAAAGGAAAACGAAGAAATTGCAGCTGCTCAAAAGCAAGGTATTGCCATTGTTCAGCGTGCAGAAATGCTGGGCGAATTAATGCGCCTTAAATTTGCTGTGGCTATTGCTGGAACCCATGGAAAAACAACGACAACGTCACTCATGGCTGCCCTTTTTGATGAGGCTGAACTTAATCCAACGGTGATCAATGGTGGGATTCTTAATGCCTATAACACAAACGCACGCCTTGGTTCCGGGGAATGGGTAATTGCGGAAGCGGATGAATCCGATGGCAGTTTCACAAAGCTTTTTCCGACCCTTGCCATTGTCACGAATATGGATCCAGATCACATGGATTTTTACAAATCCTTTGATGACATTAAAGCGGCATTTATACGATTTTTAGAGCGTATTCCTTTTTATGGAGCTGCGATTTTATGTAGTGATCACCAAGACGTAATTCAGTTGATGCCTAAGCTTTCGGATAAGCGCGTTCTTACCTATGGCCTTAAAGCTGGCGCACAAATTCGCGCGATTAACCTTCAAGCAACACCTGAGGGGACCGAATTTGATGTGGATATTACGCCTCCATCCATTCAACCGAGTCTTACAACGCTCTCACTTATGCCGAGGCGCATTTCAAAGTTATTTTTACCCATGGTGGGTGAGCATAACGTCCAAAATGCGCTTGCTGTTGTGGCTGTTGCACAGGAGCTTGGGATTAGCGATCAGGTTCTTATTCGTGCGTTGCGTAATTTTAAAGGGGTAAAGCGTCGTTTTACAAAAGTGGGTGAAGCACATGGAATCACAATCATTGATGATTATGCGCACCATCCTGTGGAGATAAAGACAACCTTGAAAGCTGCTCGTCAAGCGACATCGGGCAAGGTTGTGGCGGTACTTCAGCCCCATCGTTTTTCACGTGTTAAGGCGCTTTTTGATGATTTTGTGAGCGCTGTTCAAGATTGTGACACCCTCATACTTGCACCGATTTACCCTGCAGGGGAGAAACCCCTTGATGGCATTTCGAGTGATGTCCTTGCGAAAGCCATGCGTGATAAGGGCGTGGAAGTCATTCAAATTGAAGATTCCCAAGAGCTCCCTGAGTTGCTTGCGCAATGTGCTCATTCTGGGGATTTTGTATTGTGTATGGGAGCTGGGTCCATTACTTATTGGGCGGCATCCCTTCCATCCCAACTGCAAAAGCTTGATTTGATCGCGGCGCATTCCCATATAGGGAACAAGCGTGCAATAGCATAATATACCTATGACACAACTTTTTGTTTCTTCTGTGGATTTTGATGCTCCCGACCTTCCCATCGTGCGGGGCCGCTATCACTTTGATGCAAGTTTAAAGAATCTCACATGGTTTTCCGTAGGGGGGGCTGCAGACATCCTTTTTAAACCCAAGGATACAGAAGATTTATCTGACTTTTTGAAAACGAATACTAAAGATCATCAATATCCTGTTTTTGTCCTCGGGGCTGGGTCAAATATTATCGTGCGGGATGGAGGGGTTCGTGGAGTGGTGATTCGCCTTGCGGGGTCTTCTTTTTCTGGTATTCACATCGAAGATAATATCATCGAAGTTGGGGCAGGGGCCCTTGATCGTACAGTATCTTTGACCTGTCAATCCCATGGGTTGGGGGGGCTTGAGTTTTTTATTGGTATTCCAGGAACCATTGGTGGCGCCCTTGCCATGAATGCAGGGGCCTATGGATTTGAGACAAAGGATCGCCTTTTATGGGCAGAAGCAATTTCTCCTGATGGGCAAATTCACCGTTTAACACCCAAGGATATGGGCTTTTCCTATCGTCACTGTAGCATTCCCAAGGATTGGATTTTTACAAAAGCAGCCTTCTTAGCAGACAAGGAAGACCCCTCTGTTATTCAAGATCGTCTTACGGACATCTTGGCGCGTCGTCAAGCAACGCAACCTGTAAAAGGGCGCACAGGGGGGAGCACATTTAAAAACCCCTCCCAAGATGTTTCTGATTCATCAGTATCCCAAGCGCGTGCATGGGAACTCATTGACGCTGCAGGATGCAGGGGGATGATGGTGGGGGATGCTATGATGAGCGAACTTCACTGTAATTTCATGATGAACCTTGGAAATGCCAGTGCGCAGGATCTCGAAGAACTTGGTGAACGTGTTAGACGTTCTGTGTTTGATACAACAGGGGTTCAGCTTTCTTGGGAAATTCTGCGTGTGGGCGAGGTTTCTCGGACCACTACCCCATAAACTGTTCGCTTATGATCCGGTCTTCTAAATTATGATCGGGGTCGAACAAAAGAGTGTACGCCTTTGTTTTATCTTGGCGAATTTTGATATTGCTCACATGAATATTTGAAGATGCAGCAGGGGAATTTTTATTCTCATCGTCTCCATCGCTTAAATCCTTGTCATCAAAACTGCAAAGGACACGTCTATGCTCTGGGTTAAGTATTTTTAGTTCCACTTCAGCGTAATCAGGCAGAAGTGCTCCACGCCATTTTCTTGGCCGAAAGGCGCTAATGGGAGTAAGAGCCAAAAGATTGGCGCCCAATGGAATAATGGGGCCATGGGCCGACAGGTTGTAAGCAGTGCTGCCTGCAGGAGTCGCAAGCAAAATGCCATCACAGGTAAGCTCCTCAAGCCTTAGTTTGCCATCAATATAAACGGCAATTTTCGCAGCTTGGGCGGTTGCACGAAAAAGGGCTACTTCGTTAATGGCATGGGCTGTATGGGTTTTTCCATCGAGGGTTTGTGCATGAAGCTTAAGGGGATGCAAGGTGATCTCGCTTGCTTTTTTGATGCGTTGGATGAGCTCATCGAGATCTTCCCCTTTAAAGGTGTTCATCAAAAAGCCCACCGTGCCCACATGAAGGCCATATATTTTTTTGTGCGGGTATTCACGAAGTGTGCGTAACATCATACCGTCGCCCCCAAGAACAATTATGATGTTAGCATCTTGCGCGGGGACAATATTACTGCGTGTTGCCCATTTTTTCATAAGGGACTGGGCAAGGGGTTGGGGTGAGGCGATAAGGGCGATTTTTTCCAAGAGGATAATCGTAATCTATGGCTTTTATCTGTCGATCCTAGCATTTTGTCATAAGATTTGCTAGATTACTGCCAACGTGTATTCAAGGAATAAGTACCTGTGGTTTGGGGTTGGTTATTTTTACTTATAGTTGCTCTTACAAGCGCTGCTTGTGCTGAGGGGGATGAATCGTCCCTTCAAGAGGAAGTTATCCCCATAAAAGTTGGTGAAGGAACAGCAGAAGGTGATGCAGATCTTCCTGCTGTTGCGTCAAAACCTCAAAGTCCGCCTATATCTAAACCACCGGCTCGGGGTGTCCAGAATGATCAATCCCTTGAGTCAAAAGTTGATGAACTGTCCAAAGAATTAGTGCGTGTGAAAAGTGAACTTGCACGTGTAAAGGGTGGTGCACCTCACCATATATCTCCTGCTTCTCCATCTTCAAAAAGTCAGCCTCAAGAAGCGAAAGATAACCCTCACTCAAAAGATGCAATTGGGGATTTGATTGGAACGGGAGCTGAGGATGATAGTGGGTCTAAAAATCCTGCGGAACAAGCAGCCATGGCAAGCGCGCGGGAGCATGCAGGACACGGCACCCTTGAGGTGGATTCTGTCCACGGCCAATACAATAAATTGTGTGGTCTCTATAATGAGACGATGATGGCAGAGGGGGATGCCTTTAAGGCAAAGGCGAAGGAATTTAAAATAGCTTGTGCGCAGTTTATTCAAGAGCATAATGACCATTCGTTTAGCAGGTCAGCGATTTTTTATTTGGGGAGTGTGCTTCTTAAAAATGGGGAGCTTAAAGAAGCTCAGCAAGCATTTGCTACGGCATATAAAGGGGACGAAAAAGGGCCCCATGCTGCAGATGCGCTTTTAGGCATGGCAGAGGTCCAAGCCAAAAGTAATCAAAAGGACTTGGCGAAAGGCCTTTTAACCAAGGTTAAAAAAGATTTCGATTCCCATTATTTATCCGAAGATACAAAAGAAAAGTTTAAGCAGGTATCAAAGCTTGCAGGGGTGCAGCTAACCCTTGGCAAGGGGCAGCCTTCTGAGCAAGGTAAGGAAAAATCAAAAGCGCCTGTGTTGATAAAGGACGCTTCTAAAAAAGATCAGCCTAAGAATAAGGTTCAGAGTGTTTCGGAATCGAAACAGCCTGCAAAACCAAAAAATCAAAAGAGCACTCAAGCGTAAGAATTTTTTATCACTATCTTTATTAAAAAGGATTATTCATGAATTGGCTTAGTAACTTTGTCCGTCCAAAAATTCAGGCGCTTATCCGTCGTCAAGAAGTTCCGGACAATCTTTGGACAAAGTGTCCTTCTTGCGAACACATGCTTTTCCACAGGGATTTGGCTGAGAATCTTCGTGTATGTCACCATTGTGGCCATCACTTCCGTTTATCGGTTAAGGAACGTTTGGAAAGCCTATTCGATAATGGATCCTACACTCTTCAGCCGCTTGAAAAGGTCTACCAAGATCCCCTAAAATTTCGTGATTTAAAAAAATACAGCGATCGCCTTAAGGAATATCGCCAAAAAACGGGCTCCGAAGATGCGATTAAGGTCGCTTACGGTCCCGTGGGCGGTGTGAATGTTGTCGTTGCGGCATTTGATTTTAATTTTATGGGCGGATCCATGGGCTTAGCTGTTGGGGATGGTATTTTGGCGGCGAGTGCCCTTGCTGTTAAAAGTCGCGTACCTCTTATTGTGATTCCCGCATCAGGGGGGGCCCGTATGCAAGAAGGGATTTTGTCCCTTATGCAGATGCCACGGACGACAATCGCCGTTGAGCGTGTGAAGGAAGCGGGATTACCCTATATTACTTTGCTTACAGATCCCACAACGGGGGGAGTGTCTGCGTCCTTTGCCATGCTTGGTGATATTGCCATTGCAGAACCTGGGACGACTATTGGTTTCGCAGGGGCTCGGGTGATTGAGGAAACCATTCGTCAAAAGCTTCCCGAGGGATTCCAAAGTGCAGAGTATCTCCTTGATCACGGTATGATTGATATGGTTGTTCCCCGTAAAGAGTTAAAAGAAGTTTTGGGGCGTGTGATGGGATTGCTTACAAAAAAAGCGGCATAGTTAAACCATGGGGTTTGTGCTTCGTGGGGGTTTATAAAGTATTTGGGTCTAGACCCTAAGGTATATTTTGAGAATCGCGGCCACGTCTTCGGGGCGTTTTTTGTTGCCATTCACAATAATCGTTAAGAGAGATGATCTTGCGTTCAGCAAGGTCTGCTTTTATGTCGTCTCCCCAAGAAGCGGGGCCATGCGTTCGTGTTATTGTTAAAAGTTCTGAACCAAAACCAGACCCATAGGAAAAACAGGCAATCTTTTCTCCAGCCTTAGCATGGTGCAAAGCATGAGCTGCATTCATCCAAAGGCTTGCTGTGTAGGCGTTTCCTACCTCCCTATTCCAAGCCATAAAAGGTAAAACCTTTTTATTTAAAATATGATGATATTTCTCTTCAGAATAATTTAATGTCGTGGCGAGATGCTTTAAGGCTTTAAAAACCATTTTGGGAAAAGGAGTGTGAAAACATAAAGCATAAAAGTCATCAATAGAAACGCCGGGTTGATCCTCAAAAAACGCTTGATAGCAGCTTTCTACTGCTTTGAAATAAGCTTTCAAACTTTCAGGACCATCAACTTGAGGAAAATCATTGCCAGTCGGACGCCAAAAATCAAAAACAGGCTCACTGTATGCATATGATCTTATGTCGATTGAACAAATATCATCCCGTCCCACAATGAAAGCAACGGCCCCTCCCCCTTGTGTGGGTTCTGCAGGATGACCTGGCTCATAGTTACATATATCGGCTGCAATCACTAACGCAACTTTATCATCATTTTGTGTGGCTGCCTTCCATTCAAGGGCTTGCCTGAGCGCCACTGTCCCTCCATAACAAGCGTGCTTTACCTCATAAGAACGTATCATTCCCTTGAGATCCAAACGATCTGCAACCCATGCACTTAGGGGCCTAGATTCATCAACTGAAGACTCAGTTCCGACAGCAATCAACCCAATGTTTTTAGGGTCTCCGCCCCAATCTTTTAGGGCGCGTTCAGCCGCACCCACAGCAAGATCAACAACAGTTTCGTTGTCTAAACACAAACCAATCATATGGCAAGCCAAGCCAACAGTAACTTTTTCTTCAGGAATACCATGCAGTTTTGCTATTTCTTTAGCATGCATTGCATAAGACGGTATTTTGATTCCCAATGCTTCTATTCCAAAGTTATTCATAAAGAAATCTCCGTGTGCAGTAAGTTCGACCGATAAACCATCATCATGATGGACGTATCACAGGTGTATAGGACTCTAAGGTGGGCTTGAAATTATCAAAATAAGTAATAATCTCCCTTAGGCTTGAAAAATCGAATGAAAGCCCAGATAGTAAAGTCAAAAAATCGCCAAGAAGTTGATCGCGCATCAAATAAGCTGCTTCTACTCCAAGAAGTCCAGGGATAGTAGGTTTTTGATTGAGGATATCTGAGTTTGGACTCTTACCCAGTGATTCAGCTGTTTCTGAATAATTACGCAAGTCATCTTGAATTTGGAAGGCAATGCCCATCTTGAGAATAGATTTCTCAATAATCTGTAAATCATTTTCTGAAATATCTTTACCTGCATAAGAAGCCATCAGCGCACAAGCAGCGAAAAGTTTCGCCGTTTTAAGATAGTAAGTGAACTGCAATTCGCTGATATTTATAGTTTCAGAAAATGATTCCAAATCAAAAAATTCACCAAGAGCAAGACCTTTGCTTCCTGTCAGAGAAGATAAAGTTTGAATAATCTTTATAATTTTCGAAGCCGGCAAATCAAGTGTGGATAAAATTTCAAATGTTAAGTACGTCATAGAATAAGCGGCTAAGATCGCGGTGCTTTCTGTGAATGCAATGTGACAGCTTTGTTTCCCATGCCTCATATCATCATTATCAAAACTAGGTAAGTCATCGTAAATAAGGCTAATCACATGTGTCATTTCTGCGCAAATTGCGATTTTATCTAAAACTTCCAGCGGCGCTTCTAAGGCCATTCCTGCGCTATATACAATGAGAGGGCGAAGACGTTTTGCTTTTGAAATCAATGTGTATTCAATAGCTTTTATAAGATTATTTTTATCACCTACGCAGTGTAGAGTTTTTGTGGATTCCAAATCATTTTTATAATGTGGTGGATAAGCAAAAATATCATTTGGGACTTTTACTTTTAGATCCTCCGTATTTTCAAGATAGTGTCGCAGCTTATCTTCAAATCTTTCTTTAAATTTCAGCAAGTTCTTCATTTGATGCCCGCTCTCTATGCCTTAGACACGTTCATAGCTAATACATGGTTTTTAATTATTTTCAGAACATCAGGGAACCAAGCTGTATATTTATGTGAATTTTCCTCGGCATCTTTACAAACATCGTTCAAATCTTTCCACTCTAGATCTGTCATCTCTTTTGGATCAAAAATGGGAAGATCTTGGTGCCATGTTCCTGTAAAGACATGATCATATTCAGCCTCGCTCGTCCCATTTTTAAAATCTGCACTATAAGAAAAATGTCCAATTTCCTTAAGAGGTGTGCAAATGCCTGTTTCTTCTTTCAAGCATCTCTCTGCAGCTTCAAGTAAGGTCTCAGAAAGTTGGGGATGGCTACAGCACGTATTACTCCATAATCCACCACTATGATATTTTTCAGGGTGACGTTTTTGGATAAGGACTTCATTTTTTCCATTATGTGTACGGTGTAGCATCACAGAAATAGCACGATGAAAAATCTTTTCCCGGTGGGCTTTTTGTTTTTCCTCGAATGACAAAATCTCATCTTGCTCGTTCACACAAATCACAAAGGGAGAAGATATATCTTCAGGAATTTCCTTAAAGGGCCGGATAACCTCTAGTGAGGGAAAGGCCTCTTTTAAGGAATGAATATCCTTTTCTTGGAATAAAATCTTAATATTTGGGCCTGCATCTTGAGTAAAATAAACACTCAAACCTTGTTTTCTCAAAGAATGAATTTGATGGATAATTTGTAGTGTAGAAGATTGTGCATAAATGATCGGCGGACGTGCCGCCATCATGGTCGCGTGCATTGACAATGCATTGCACTCTGCCACCTCGCCCAGCTTATCAAAATCTTTTTCTAAAACAGCTTCCTTGATTGATTTAAAATCGTTGCGAGATTGATCACACCATGCTTGATAAAGAGAGGAGGTTGAACGTGTGTGCAACATAGCATTCCGAGAAGAAATTGATTTCTTACTTGCGTCAAGGAAGATAAGCCCCACACAAAACTCTGACCATTGAACGTCCAGGGGAATACCATAGGAAAGAAATGGGTCACTATAATCTTGCCATTCAACGAAGCCGTGATTTAAGGAGCGGGAAGCACTCCCACTGCCAAGACGGGCAAGACATGATAGAGTTTGTAAAGAAGCATTCCACAAAAAGAGCTTATCCGCCGCCTTCACAAGTGCTGCAAAATAACTTGCAGAGGAAGCAAGGCCAGCTGCAATGGGGATATTGCTCCACGACTCCACACGTAAAAAGACATTTTTTTCTCTAAAAAGATCTAAGAAATTAAAGGTACGGATGGCTTCTGGATGGTCCAGATTTATTTCTTCTCCATTTATTAAAAGCGCATCATGTTTATCTCTTTTCAAGGTCACATAAGAACCTCTGCTCCCAAGAGAGATAGACAGACTGGGGGTTGTTGGAAGGTTAAGATCACTATCTCTTTTTCCCCAATATTTGCAGAGAGCTATATTAGAAGGAGCAAATGCCCAAGATTTTTCGTTGGCAGATGTCTTAGAGGTGATGAGTTTATCTACAAAATCTTGGCGTTCCATTAGCATTTCTCCACAATCAGTCCATCATCTGCTATTGAGATTTTCATTGAATCCTCTGGATAAAAATTATTTTTGACACACGCAACGGCACAATCTCCAAGGCCCGAACCGGAAAGCTTGATGCCGTGGCTTTGAATACGATTTCTCCACAAAAGAGAGGAAATCTCTTTAGTATGCACCCCATAAGATTCCATAATTCCAGCGCCGTCATTGAGTAATCGGCCAAGAATTAAAGGATTATTAATATGCTGAGCAGCTGTTTGTGTTATCACATCATTCGCTTGATCCAAAATGGCAAGCTCCTCAGGAAAATCTTTAAAACGGGCATTAACTAAATGAATAACTTCAGGAGTTGGCGTTTTATAACCGGTATAAACCGCATAAAGTTGTGGTCTGTATTCTAGTTTTTGATAAAGAAAGGGATCACAGCGATACAGGCCAACTCCACCCCAAATGCTTGCTGCTAAATCAGCACCAGACCCAATCCCTTGGACAGCACGCACTATTTTTAACGCCTGATCAAAAAGAACTTCTTTATCTAAGTGACCTTCTAATCCCATTATTCCACCCAACATCGCCACAACAACTGCGGCAGAAGTCCCAAACCCCATTGTATGGGACATAGCAGATGTAACTTGGATATGAAGACCTGTTGAAGGCAGATAATCCTTAAGGGTTTGAAGAATATAGTGAAAAGGTTTTTCTACCCTGATTTCGTCAAGAGTTGTGTTGTAGTCTCCTAAATCTGAGTGAATGACGATATCATTTTGAGGGATGGGGGTAAGTGTAAGGGTGATTCGCCTATTAACAGCAATCATTAAAGCATGGTTGCCTCGCAAAACAGCATGTTCGCCAAAAAGCATGAAACTCCCAGGAGCACTTGAAATGATCATAATTTCACCTCTATGAGCTTCAAGTGATTTGGAGGCGGGCTATTCCATAAACTTAAGACATACCCCCCTTCTCCTGATCCAGTAGGTTTAGAGGTAATTGCTCCATGGGAAAGAAGAGTTTCTTGATGTTTTTGAAGGAATTCGCTAATCAATCCCCATCGTTTAAAACACTCATTGGCTTTCTCTAAACCTTGTTTAAGTAAGTTAAATCGGTTCTCTTGATTCTTGCTTATCAGCGCATTTGAAATCATCGTTGATGCTACTTGCATTTCGACATCCATATCAACGTTAGGATGCGCATTACGATACGCCTCAACCTTAGAAACGCTCAAATGGGTCATAGAGCTCTGACCAGAGGATGAGAGGTATAAATGCGGTTGCCATACTGGAGAAATAGGATTTGAGCCATTTTTCATGTTGAAGAGAATAGGTCCATCTGCCATAACACCCGCGATATCAACACCACTACTTTTTCCGTGAAATAAATCTTCACAATGTCGCGCCCATTCAAAAACATCGCCTTCTTTTACAATTCCTCGTTTTTCTAAAAGGCGCGCAATCCCAACGCAAAAAGCGGCTGAACTTCCAAGCCCAGCCCCTTGAGGAATATTAGAAGCAATATTTAAGCGTACAGGAAAATAATCTTTAAAAATCTTATGCATCAGTAAATTAAATTTAGATTCCTCAACACAAGCGCCATTGAAATAAACTGCAACATCAGCAGCTTCATTCATTTCAAATGACATTTTAAAGGCGTGAAGAGGTACAACTATAGCATCCCCACCAATCAGGACCGTATGTTCTCCTGATAAGATACATTTAGAATGAACAGTGATCATGAACGTAGCTCATGTAAAACAGCATGAACGTCCGTTGTTGATACGTAACTCTTCTTCCTAAAAATATCTTCAAGTTTTTTTAAAATCTTGTCTTGTTCTTCTGAAGTTGCATTCGTTTGCTTAATGAGATTTTTGAGATGAAGTCGCATGTGCCCCTTGCTAATCCCCTCACTCACAAGCGCTCTAAGAGCTGCAAAATTTTGAATTAATCCAACTGCTCCCATGACAAAAGCAAGTTCCTTAGCGCTTTTTACCCCCATACATCTCAAGGAAAGAGCTGCCATTGGATGAACTTTTGTAACTCCTCCCACAATACCAACGGCGATAGGCGCTACCAATTTTCCTTTGAGCTGATTATCTTCTTGAGTCCACGTGGAGATTCCGCGATAACCTCCATCGCGCGCTGCAAAACCATGCATACCTGCTTCTAGAGCACGCCAATCATTGCCTGTCGCAATGCATACCGCATCCATTCCATTCATAATCCCCTTATTGTGTGTCACGGCTCGATAAGGATCGAGCTGGGCTACGAGGGAAGCCTCTACAACGTTTTTAGCAAGAGTTGTATCGATTCCATTTAATACTATTTCAACGGTGATAAGCTTTTCAGTGTTGAGGTTCGAAAGAATAGACATAAGAGATTTTTCTTCTGTCGCCTCTTCAATAAGATGGCTTATGTATTCACACGTTTGATTGATAATATTTGCACCCATAGCATCCACAGTATCCATCAGGATATGAACAATGCCCATGGACCCACCATCAGGTCGCTGAATAAAGCGCAACTGAATATCTTTAACACCCCCTGAACGCTTCACCATTCCCTTCGCAGGGCCTTCATTTGCCTTTTGAATAAGATCATTTTTTAATTGGCAAAGCTTTGTTTCAAAATGATGAAGATTGTTAAGGTTAGAAAAGTGAATCTGCCCAATATAGCCCAGCCCCTCTGCTGAAGCTTTTATGAAACCACTTTTATTGACAGTCATTATATTTTTAGTTAACGCAGCAACTACTGATGTTTCCTCAGTAGAAAGAGGAATAACAGGATAGAAACGATCATTAATCCTGATCCCTGGGGCAAGTGAAAAGGGAAGATAAAAATAACCAACAGCACTTTCAACAAGCGTATTTGCAAGCTCAAGATCATCAAAAATAGACTGCCTAAGAGTATTTCTTTCTTGTGCCGTAAGAAGTGAAAGAAACTTTTCAAGACGGTCTTTATTGGTCAAAGACTCTATGTCCATAAGTTGAGAAAATATACAAACACCTCATATGAGATTATAAAAAAAAAGTTTCAGAAGCATTAATAAAACCATTAACTTTTATCAATTAATATTAAGTTAACTATTAATCTTCATAGTAGTGGAATATTGAGAATATGTTGATGAGTCTATTTATGAGCTATCCAGAAAGAATTGACGAAGACTATCCCCATGATGCTCGATATGAGTATCACATCAAAAAATCATTTTCAGGTCAGCAACAACGTGATCTTATGTGGCTCTATCTGCAAATGCATCGGATTGATGATACCGTCGATTCACATCATCATGATCTTGAGCATAAAAAATGCAAGGCATCCGAACATCTTTCCAAGTTATTGAGCTCAGAGATGTTTGCGAAGTTAGAGACTTTTTACGGAGTGCGCGCAGAAGATTTACAAGAGATGACTAGCGTTCTTTTAGAAATGCTAAGCTGGACTGGTAGTGAGTTGCCCTTTCATTCCTACGAAGAGATGGAAGCATTTAATTTCCGTCTTATGTCAAGTGTTGCTAGATCCGTTTCACCGGTTATTTTTCATGAAATTCTTTCAAAAAATAAAAATCACATGGTGCGAGCTTATTATGATGATTGTTTTACTCAACATATGATGGCCATGCAGATCGTTAATCTTGTTAAAGATGTTGATGAAGATAAAAATAATAATCAGATTTTTTTTCCAAAAACTTTCTATGCAGAGAAATCAAATACACTTGATATGAAACATTTGTTGTTTTTAAAGGAAAAAGGAGATGTCTTTCTTGCACGTGCCGTAGCTTTACGTGACCCAATGGTGGGAGGAGCGTGTGGTGCACAATTTGTCCAAGGTCTTACACACATATACTCTTCTCTCTTTGAAGCCCTCATTTTGAATTAGCAGATTCCATGGGGAATGTCCTAAGTACTGTCGTCAAATTAATTGAGCCCAGAGGATAAAGCAACGAATGTGAACGGGGACGAGGAAAGAGGCAGAATTCTTTGCATAGCGAGTGGTGATACCGCGCCATAGTTTAAGGTGAAGAAAAGC